>ERZ780083.764-NODE-764-length-12471-cov-1.960615_pt1 | contig 12471 bp, 10 predicted proteins | sample MGYA00511838_ERZ780083 | MGnify/ENA primary metagenome ERZ780083 (study PRJEB29588, sample SAMEA2152602) | human gut metagenome | biome: human gut; feature: human-associated habitat; material: faeces | place: Denmark | collected 2008/2010 ...
GCCGCTCACCCGTTTTTTTCTCGTGACAAATACGTACGATTGCCACCAACCAACGTTTTGAGCGCGCTACGCTGCTGCCAATCACATCTGTTGGCAGAAGATTTCGATCGTCATTTTTCTTAATGATCATGTATTTTTACCCCTCATTTTTCCATACCCCTTAGGCAATGGATTGAATTCGGTGACAAAGATAGATAAAATTATAAATAGTAAACAAGAAAAAACGCTTTCTTTTTTTACATACAAATAGAAATATACAGTTAAGACTATCTTGGACGTGAAAAATCCGCTATCACATTGGTTCTATTTTACCACCCATATTTTGTACAACATCCCTAAACAAATCAGGCGCGGAAATTCCGCGCCTGATTTCTATTCTTTCGATTTACTTACCACTTATAATTGATACCGAAGCTAAGCAATTCTTTCAACTGGAAGAAGCTGTCTCCTTCAGTCGGTTTCGAGCTATCGTCAAAACGGGTATGTATATAGAGCTTGGTAGAAAGATAACGGTTCAAAACGAAGTTGAATGTATTTTCCCATTCTACACGTGCCCAATGATAGTTGGTCAGATAATTGAGACGAGACTCTAAAGTTACTGCAGAGATGATGGTCCAGTTCAATGTGGATTGCAACTGGGAACCAAAGTCGTTTTTAGAGCATTTTCCTTTGTCTAAGCCAAACTTTGTTTCGTCTACTTCAGAATTACCGATATAACGCAAATTATAAGTCAACGGCGCCATAAACACAGAAAGATTAAATTTCTTCTTACTCAATTTATAATCCATACCGACACTGACCGCCAAATCTGCCGGAGACATGAAAGATGAAACCAATTCTTCGCTGTTAGCTTTATATCCGTTGAAAAACTGTGTCTTAAACTCGGACGAAATGGTATAATACCAATTCTTGAAAGCTCTCAAACCTAATTTATTATACAAACGAAATTGGTCTGTATTGAACAGATATTTATGGTATTCATCTGACGGAGTGGAAGTCATACCTACTTTAGCTTCCAGCTGGTTCTCAAACAGGACTTTTTCATTGTCATTATAGTTGGCAAAAATCCGAAAAGTGGCTAATCCGGAGAAGTTACTTTCACCTCCCTTATACCAGTTATCCGAAAGGTGGTTCTGGCTAATCTGCAACGATCCGTTACCTCCGGTCACCCACCAGTTCGGCCGACTAATCTTCATATTGGCTTTCCCTACATTATCATCCATATTTTCCGGTTGAAACAGATGAATAACGTTTGCTTTGGGAGATATTTTCGGCTTCACATCGTGACGGAATACATCACGACTCATGATGCGGTCTTCTGTAGTGACAACCAAGTTCGGACGTTCCAAATAAAGGCACTGTTCACTATTTTCTCGGCACGCTGGGTTTTGGTAAATGCCAGGGTATCATAAGGCAGAAGTTCCGCTGTCAGTTGAGGAGTGGTGTCCCATTGCATAGGCTTCCATTCCAATTTCGAATATTGTGCCATCGGAGCATAATAATATGCCAATGGTGTGAACAGACGAAAATAATCGGGATCAGACGGAATATAACGTGGCGGCACAGACAGATCGTTCAAATAATCTAATTGCGCGACATACTTATTATATAAATAAGAAACGGTATCCAGTTTCGGAGTCGGCCCCGACATATTCAGTTTGAGCATCAAATATTTCTGAAGCTCCGCCGAAAGCGTATCTGCTTTCACGACTCTGGCTTTTGCCACAACTGTTGAAGATTTAACCGTTTTGGCAGGTTTAATCGCTTCAGGAGCAGGCTGCAGAGAGTCAGTCGGAAGTGGAGAGGGATCGACAGATTCCTGTGCAAAAAGCGATAACGATAAGATTGACAGAATAAACGCTGAACATAAAGTAGTAATTCTCATCATATTTGTCTATGGTTTAGAGTGCAAAGCTACATTATTTTGTTCAGAAATCATAGGATTCTTTTAAAATTGCATTTTTTAATAAAATTGTGGAGACGAAAGACTGTAATCTTCCTCTTTTTTTATAATTTTGCGGTTTTTAAGTTCGTAAGAATACTACTAAGTAAACAATTATTAAAACAGTTATAGCTGTGGGAGAAACAAAGTATATTTTCGTCACCGGTGGTGTTGCCTCTTCTTTAGGAAAAGGGATCATCTCATCATCCATCGGTAAGTTGCTGCAAGCAAGAGGTTATAATGTAACCATCCAGAAGTTTGACCCGTATATCAACATCGACCCGGGAACATTGAATCCTTATGAGCACGGAGAGTGCTATGTAACCGTAGACGGACACGAAGCCGACCTCGACTTGGGACACTATGAGCGATTCCTGGGTATACAAACGACAAAGGCGAACAACATTACTACGGGACGTATCTACAAGAGCGTCATTGACAAGGAACGTCGTGGAGATTATCTGGGTAAAACGATCCAGGTGATTCCTCACATCACAGACGAGATCAAACGGAATGTAAAACTGCTTGGTAATAAATACAAGTTTGATTTTGTGATTACTGAAATCGGTGGTACGGTAGGTGACATCGAATCACTCCCCTACCTCGAAAGTATCCGTCAGTTGAAATGGGAACTCGGTAAGAACGCTCTTTGCGTACACTTGACCTATGTTCCTTATCTTGCTGCCACAGAAAAATAAAAAAAAAAACCGACGCAACATTCTGTAAAGGAACTCCAAAGTGTGGGTATTCAGCCGGATGTACTGGTACTGCGTGCCGAGCATCCGCTAAGTGACGGACTGCGTAAGAAAGTGGCACAATTCTGTAATGTAGACGATAAAGCCGTCGTGCAGTCTATCGACGCGGAAACAATTTACGAAGTACCTATCCTGATGCAGGCGCAAGGGCTGGACAGCACTATCCCCGAAAAGATGGGACTGCCGGTAGGAGAAACTCCGGGACTCGGCCCATGGCGTAAATTCCTGGAACGTCGTCACGCTGCAGAGACTAAAGAACCGATCAATATTGCACTGGTTGGAAAATACGATTTGCAGGACGCTTACAAGTCTATCCGTGAAGCTTTATCGCAAGCGGGTACTTACAATGACCGCAAAGTGGAAGTTCATTTCGTAAACAGCGAGAAACTGACAGATGAGAATGTAGCTGAAGCTTTGAAAGGTATGGCGGGCGTAATGATTGGTCCGGGATTCGGTCAACGGGGTATCGACGGCAAGTTTGTCGCTATCAAATATACACGTACACATGACATTCCGACTTTCGGTATTTGTCTGGGTATGCAATGTATTGCTATTGAGTTTGCACGCAACGTACTAGGATACGCAGATGCCAACTCACGTGAAATGGATGAAAAGACTCCGCACAACGTGATTGATATCATGGAAGAGCAGAAAGCAATCACCAATATGGGTGGTACGATGCGTCTGGGTGCTTACGAATGTGTATTGCAGAAAGGTTCGAAAGCATATCAGGCTTACGGACAGGAACATATTCAGGAACGTCACCGCCATCGCTATGAGTTCAACAATGATTATAAAGACCGATATGAAGCAGCCGGCATGAAATGTGTAGGTATCAACCCGGAATCGGATCTGGTAGAAATCGTTGAGATCCCAACTTTGAAATGGTTTGTCGGTACACAGTTCCATCCGGAATATGGTAGTACGGTACTGAACCCTCATCCGTTGTTCGTTGCATTTGTGAAAGCTGCCATCGAAAACGAAAAAGCAACGGTGAACGGCTAACGATACGTGGTAAACAACCGGTAGTTTGTAATTTATATAATTTGTAATTAAAATAAGAATGGATAAAAACACCATCACAGGTCTCGTTCTGATAGGTATATTATTGGTAGGATTCAGTTTTCTGAGCCGTCCGAGCGAGGAACAGATAGCTGCACAGAAGAAATACTACGATTCTATTGCCGTGGTACAGCAGCAGGAGGAAGCGTTGAAGGCTAAAACGGAAGCTGCACTGGCTAACAGTCAAAAAGAGGTGGCATCGGCTGCCGATTCTTCTGCTTTGTTTTTCAATGCCTTGCATGGAACCGACTCTAAAATCAGCATCCAGAATAATGTAGCGGAAATCACTTTCACAACCAAAGGCGGACGTGTCTATTCAGCCATGCTGAAAGATTATATGGCACAAGACAAAAAGACGCCGGTCATGTTGTTCGACGGTGACGATGCTTCGATGAACTTCACAACAAGGCAGGAGCCATCCAGACCAAAGATTATTTCTTTGAAGCTGTGAACAAGACGGACAGTAGTGTTACAATGCGCCTGGCTGCGGATAGCGCAAGCTATATCGATTTCATCTATACGCTGAAACCGGATAGCTACCTGATGAACTTTGAAATCAAAGCGACAGGCATGGAAGACAAGTTGGCTAGTACTAAGTATGTGGACATCGACTGGTCACAACGTGCCCGCCAACTGGAAAAAGGATTCACTTATGAGAATCGTCTGTCGGAACTGACTTATAAAGTAACAGGTGACAATGTAGACAACTTGTCTGCTGCCAAAGATGACAGTCAGGATTTGCCGGGACGCATTGATTGGGTAGCTTTCAAGAATCAGTTCTTCTCGTCTGTATTTATCGCTGAACAGGATTTCGACAAGGTTTCCGTTAAGTCAAAAATGGAACAACAGGGAAGCGGATATATCAAAGATTATTCTGCTGAAATGAATACTTTCTTTGATCCGTCAGGCAAGGAACCGACAGAGATGTACTTCTACTTCGGTCCGAACCACTTCAAGACGCTGAAAGCGCTGGATAAAGGACGTGACGAGAAATGGGAGCTTCACCGACTGGTTTACCTGGGTTGGCCGCTGATCCGCTGGATTAACCAGTTTATCACGATCAACGTATTCGACTGGTTGTCCGGCTGGGGATTGAGCATGGGTATCGTTCTGTTGATTCTGACTATTATGGTGAAAGTGCTGGTTTATCCGGCTACCTGGAAAACGTACATGTCTTCTGCCAAGATGCGTGTATTGAAACCGAAAATTGATGAAATCAACAAGAAATATCCCAAGCAGGAAGATGCAATGAAGAAACAGCAGGAGGTGATGAGCCTTTACAGCCAATACGGGGTAAGCCCGATGGGTGGCTGTCTGCCGATGTTATTGCAGTTCCCTATCCTGATGGCTTTGTTTATGTTCGTGCCGAGTGCTATCGAACTGCGTCAACAGAGTTTCTTGTGGGCGGACGACCTTTCTACTTATGACGCTATCATCACATTCCCGTTCCATATCCCGTTCCTTGGCAATCACCTTAGCTTGTTCTGCTTGCTGATGACGTTGACAAACATCTTGAACACAAAGTACACAATGTCTATGCAGGATACCGGAGCGCAGCCACAAATGGCGGCTATGAAATGGATGATGTATCTGATGCCGATTATGTTCTTGTTTGTCTTGAACGATTATCCGTCAGGTTTGAACTATTACTACTTCGTGTCAACGCTGATTAGTGTGGGTACTATGATTCTGCTTCGTAGAACGACTGACGAAACTAAATTGTTGGCTATTCTTGAAGCGAAAAAGAAAGACCCGAAACAAATGAAAAAGACCGGATTTGCTGCTCGCCTGGAGGCGATGCAAAAGCAACAAGAGCAATTGCAGCAGCAAAGACAGAATAAAAAATAAGGAGTAATTCCTGAATCATATTCTAAGAAAGCCGGACATCCTATTTTGGTTGCCCGGCTTTCTTTCTCTAAAAAATAAAATAGGATGAAAACTAAATATTCTTATAAACAAATCTGGACAATCTCCTACCCTATCCTAATCAGTCTGATTATGGAACAGATGATTGGTATGACGGACACTGCTTTTCTGGGACGTGTCGGAGAAATCGAATTAGGTGCTTCCGCCATTGCAGGTGTATATTACCTTGCCATTTTCATGATGGCATTCGGTTTCAGCATCGGTGCCCAGATATTAATTGCACGTCGCAATGGAGAAGGAAACTACAAGGAAATCGGACCCATTTTTTATCAGGGCATATATTTCCTGCTTGCCATGGCAGTGATTTTATTCACGTTCTCCATCGTATTCTCACCATATATCCTCAAGAATATCATTTCGTCTCCTCACATTTACGATGCAGCCGAGAGTTATATTCATTGGCGTGTGTACGGGTTCTTCTTCTCTTTTATCATGGTGATGTTCCGCGCCTTCTTTGTAGGTACGACGCAGACCAAGACGCTGACTTTGAACTCTATTGTGATGGTACTTTCGAATGTGGTATTCAATTATATCCTGATTTTCGGAAAATTCGGTTTCCCGCAATTGGGAATTGCCGGTGCTGCTATCGGCTCTTCGCTGGCTGAAATGGTATCGGTGATTTTCTTTATCATCTATACCTGGAAACGGATTGACTGCAGGAAGTATGCATTGAATATACTGCCTAAGTTCCAAGGGAAAACACTGAAACGAATACTGAATGTTTCTGTGTGGACAATGATCCAGAACTTTGTTTCTTTGTCTACCTGGTTTATGTTCTTTCTATTTGTGGAACATTTGGGAGAGCGCTCTTTGGCAATCGCGAACATTATCCGAAACGTGTCGGGAATCCCGTTTATGATTGCAATGGCATTTGCATCCACCTGTGGTTCATTGGTCAGCAATCTGATCGGTGCAGGTGAACAGGATTGTGTACGGGGTACTATCAGGCAGCACATTCGCATTGGATATATATTTGTATTGCCAATTCTGATATTCTTCTGTCTATTTCCGGATCTGATCCTACGTATTTATACAGATATGCCGGATTTGAGAGCGGCATCCGTACCTTCACTGTGGGTACTATGCTCTGCCTATCTGGTACTGGTGCCTGCCAATGTGTATTTCCAATCGGTATCAGGAACAGGAAATACGCGGACTGCATTGGCTATGGAACTTTGTGTACTGGCTATCTATGTCACATACTCTGCATATTTCATCATGTATCTGCGAATGGATGTCGCATTTGCCTGGACGACAGAATGTGTGTACGGTACTTTTATACTGCTCTTCTGCTACTGGTATATGAAGAAAGGAAACTGGCAGAAAAAGAAGATTTAAATCCTTTTTTCACTATCTTCGCAAGAAAATAAACATTTTATAAAATATATGAGACAAGCTAATTTATTTATGATGTCGGCAGCAATGTTGTTAGCTGCCTGCGGAGGAACCAAAGACGCAGGCAAAACAGATCAGGTGCTTATCGAGAAATCGGATATTAAGATCGAAGGGAAGCGCATGACTCCCGAAGCACTTTGGGCTATGGGACGTATCGGCGGATTCGCCGTATCGCCCGACGGAAAGAAAATTGCGTATACGGTAGCGTATTACAGTGTACCGGAAAACAAGAGTAATCGCGAAGTTTTCGTCATGAACGCGGACGGCAGCGACAACCGGCAGATCACCCGCACTCCTTATCAGGAAAATGAAGTGACATGGATTAAAGGAGGCACCAAACTTGCATTCTTAAGTAATGACAATGGAAGCAGCCAGCTCTATGAAATGAATCCGGACGGTAGCGGACGCAAGCAATTGACCAACTACGACGGAGACATCGAAGGTTATTCCATTTCACCGGATGGCAAAAAGCTGCTGTTTATTTCACAAGTAAAGACGAAAGAAAGCACTGCTGATAAATATCCGGACCTGCCGAAAGCCACAGGTATCATCGTGACCGACCTAATGTACAAACATTGGGATGAATGGGTGACGACAGCTCCACATCCTTTTGTTGCCGACTTCGACGGTAACGGTATTTCCAATATTGTGGATATCCTGAACGGAGAACCGTATGAAAGTCCAATGAAACCCTGGGGTGGCATTGAGCAACTTGCCTGGAATACTACTTCGGACAAAGTGGCTTACACTTGCCGTAAAAAGACAGGATTGGAATATGCGATTTCCACCAACTCCGATATTTACGTTTATGACCTGAACACCCAAAAAACGGAAAATATCACGGAAGAAAACAAAGGGTACGATACCAATCCGCAATACTCTCCGGACGGCAAATATATCGCCTGGCAGAGTATGGAACGTGACGGTTACGAAGCCGACTTAAACCGTCTGTTCATCATGAATTTGGAAACCGGAGAGAAACGGTTTGTCAGCAAGGCGTTCGAATCGAATGTAGATGCCTTTGTTTGGGGAGCAGATGCAAAAGTGATCTATTTCACAGGTGTATGGCATGGAGAGTCACAGATTTATGCGCTTGACCTGGCAAATGATTCGGTAAAGGCCATTACTTCAGGAATGTACGATTATGAAAGGGTAGCTCTTTTCGGGGATAAACTGATCGCCAAACGTCATTCAATGAGCATGGGTGATGAAATTTATACTGTGGCACTGGATGGCTCTACTACTCAACTGACGCAGGAAAACAAGCAGATCTACGACCAGTTGGAAATGGGTAAAGTGGAAGGTCGCTGGATGAAAACAACAGATGGCAAACAGATGTTGACATGGGTAATCTATCCCCCGCAGTTTGATCCGAACAAGAAATATCCGACTTTGCTGTTCTGTGAAGGAGGTCCGCAAAGTCCGGTAAGCCAGTTCTGGTCTTATCGCTGGAATTTCCAGATTATGGCAGCCAATGATTATATCATTGTTGCTCCGAATCGTCGCGGCTTGCCGGGATTTGGCGTGGAATGGAACGAACAGATCAGTGGTGACTACGGTGGCCAGTGTATGAAAGATTATTTCACTGCTATCGATGAAATGGCAAAAGAGCCGTATGTAGACAAAGATCGCTTGGGATGTGTAGGTGCCAGCTTCGGAGGATTCTCTGTATACTGGTTGGCGGGACATCATGACAAACGATTCAAAGCCTTCATCGCCCACGACGGTATCTTCAATATGGAAATGCAATATCTGGAAACTGAAGAAAAATGGTTTGCCAACTGGGATATGGGCGGCGCATACTGGGAAAAACAGAATCCGGTGGCTCAACGTACATTCGCCAACTCTCCACACCAGTTTGTAGACAAATGGGATACGCCTATCCTTTGTATTCATGGCGAAAAGGACTACCGCATTCTTGCCAACCAGGCAATGGCTGCTTTTGATGCCGCCGTAATGCGTGATGTTCCTGCCGAACTGCTGATCTATCCGGATGAAAATCACTGGGTATTGAAACCTCAGAATGGTATCCTCTGGCAGCGCACATTCTTCGAATGGCTGGACAAATGGTTGAAATAAAAAACAGACGATTGAAGGCTCCTGAAACAGACCATCTGTTAGGGCTAAACAGACCGTCTATTCGCATTGAATAGATGGTCTGTTTTTTATCTCTGTATCAAGCCCTGTAAATCAAGGCATAAGCGTTGTTTCACCTCTTCCATCGGCACCTCCCGTTTCAGCTCCTGCTGAAGCGAAGTGACTCCCTTATCTATAAATCCACAAGGATGGATATAACTGAAATAGCGTAAATCCGTATTTACATTCAGTGCCAGCCCGTGCATGGTGACGAAGTGGCTGCTACGCACACCAATGGCACATATCTTACGGGCACGTGGCGTATCCCCTTCCAGCCACACACCTGTTGCTTTCTCCAATCTTCCGGCAGTGATGCCATAAGAGGCGCACACACGGATGACTGCTTCTTCCAGCAAGTGCACATACTCCTTCAGTCCAAGAGAAAATTCTTCAAGGTTCAGGATAGGATAACACACCAACTGCCCCGGTCCGTGATAGGTAATATCTCCGCCACGGTCAATATGATAGAGCATAGCTCCTATCTTCTGAAGTTGTTCCTCACTCAACAACATATTCCCTTCTTTACCACTACGGCCTAAAGTATAAACATGCGGATGTTCACACAAAATAATGTGATTTTCATACTCCTCCCCCGCCTGCTTGGCGCGAACAAGAGCATCAAACCACTCCGTCTGCCGGGTCCATGCATCAGCATACGGGATGATATTCCAATCAATGACATTCAGTTTCATGCCGACAAAGTTAAGATTTTAGGGATAAAATCGTATATTTGCCGACAGCAAAATGAAAAAAGATGAAACATAACTTCCCACAAGTAGATTTGCCGGTCGAAATGCTGGCATGGAGAGATGTTACAGAAGATATTCTGAATCTCTATCGCCAGTCGTGTCGATTGAAGGCTTGCATTTTCGCATTATGCACCGAAGGAACTATCAAGGCATCCATCAATCTGATGGAATATGAAATCAAAAAAAATGATTTGATTATCCTAATGCCGGGCACCATCATACAACTCAATGAACAAAAAGAAAAAGTGCGGCTTTGTTTTGTGGGTTTCTCCGCTCACTGTGTCAACGGCATCAATCTGCTACAAGCTACTATGGGTTCATTCTCCAAAATATGGGACAATCCGATTGTCAATGTGAGCGATACCGTAGCCTCTTATTTTGTAGACTACTTCGCATTACTGACCCGGATATCCATCGCTCACCCCACCAGTACAGCAATGGCACAAAGCGTACTTCACAGCATTTTGCTGGGAATTAATACCCTCTATGCCCGTCGTCCACAAAACATTCTTGCCAAAAGCCGCAAGGAGGAGATTTGCCATAAATTCGTGCAACTGGTTATTGAAAACTATATGACGGAACGGCGTGCCCAATTCTACGCCGACAAACTGGGAATCTCCCTGCAGCACCTCAGCACCACCGTAAAACAAGTGACTGGAAGGAATGTGCTTGATATCATTTCACATGTAGTCATCATCGACGTCAAGGCACGGTTGAAATCTACAGATATGACTATCCAGGAGATAGCCTATTCACTGAACTTCCCCAGTGCCTCTTTCTTTGGAAAGTACTTCAAGAGGCACATGGGGATGAGTCCGTTGGAATATAGAAACTCTTAATTCAATTAGTATCTCAGTCGAAGGCTATTCAATACCACCGATACACTGGAGAACGCCATAGCGGCACTTGCCAGCATAGGGTTCAGCAACAACCCGTTGATGGGATAAAGCAGTCCTGCTGCAATAGGAATGCCTATCAGGTTATAGATAAATGCCCAAAACAGATTCTGATGAATCAAACGTACAGTTTGTCGGGAGAGGTTGAATGCTTTCGGCAATAGTAACAGGTCCGAAGTCATGAGGGTTACCATCGCTACATCCATAGCAATATCAGTTCCTTTACCCATGGCAATGCTGACATCAGCACAAGCCAAAGCCTGTGAGTCATTGATTCCATCGCCTACCATCGCCACCGTCTTTCCCTGAAGCTGGAGCTGACGGACAAACTCTTCCTTATCATCCGGCATAGCATCAGAAATGTATTGGATATTGCCCAAGCGTGCGGCAACAGAAGACGCAGTGCGTTCTCCATCTCCCGTCAGCATATATACATCGATACCCTGAGTACGAAGTTCGCGGACAGCCTCGACGGATGTAGCTTTTATCTGGTCCTTGATAGCTACAATGGCAAGCAGCTCATTCTTACGTCCGAAATAAATGATACTGCAACTATCCGATTCATACTGTGCCAGCATCTCTCCCAATACATCAGTAAGAGCGGCATGATAATCTTTCAATAGTTTATGACTACCAGCCCAATACTCAGTACCCTGATAAGAAACTTTAATCCCTTTTCCGGTTATACTTTCAAAGCTGTCCAAAGCAGCCGGTTCGATAAGCTCCTGTTCTTGCAGGGCAGTCACAATAGCAACTGCTAACGGATGTTCGGATTTAAGTTCGGCAGCCAGAAGAACATCTTTATAGTGCTCCTCCTGCGGCTGTGCCCAGAGCCATCCGGTAACAGTGGGATGCCCTTCAGTCAATGTACCGGTCTTATCCAGCACTACCACATTTACCTTTCGCATCTGTTCCAGCGCCACAGCATCTTTTATCAGGATATGATGATCGGCAGCTTTACCAATACCCACCATCAAAGCTGTAGGCGTGGGCAACCCCAATGCACAGGGACAAGCAATCACCAATACGGAAACCGCCGATAACATGGCATGGGAAAGCATATCTACACCACCGAAGAACATCCAGATGAAGAATGTCAGTACGGACAAGCCCAATACAACAGGAACAAAGATACCTGTCACCTTATCCACGATACGTTGTACGGGAGCTTTACTGCCCTGTGCTTCTTGCACCATACGGATGATACGTGCCAGCACCGTTTCACTACCCACTTTCTCGGCGCGAATAATGAATGAACCTTTCTGATTGATGGTTCCAGCCAATACGTGCGAACCGGTCTTCTTTTCTACCGGGATAGGTTCACCGCTGATCATACTTTCATCGACATAAGAATCTCCTTCAGTTAAAAAGCCGTCAACGGGAATTTGTTCACCGGGACGTACGCTGACCAAGTCGCCAATTCTCAGCTGTTCCAAAGGAATATCCTCTTCCTTACCGTTGCGCACCACACGGGCTATCTTGGGCTGTAATCCCATCAGCTTGCGGATGGCGGTAGAGGTGTTACCTTTAGCACGCTCTTCCATCAGCTTACCAGTCAGTACGAAAGCGATAATAACCACAGCAGCTTCATAATAAACATGAGGCTCCAA
>ERZ780083.765-NODE-765-length-12455-cov-2.598468_pt1 | contig 12455 bp, 9 predicted proteins | sample MGYA00511838_ERZ780083 | MGnify/ENA primary metagenome ERZ780083 (study PRJEB29588, sample SAMEA2152602) | human gut metagenome | biome: human gut; feature: human-associated habitat; material: faeces | place: Denmark | collected 2008/2010 ...
GCATACCTGAATTATGCTGTACGGGCTGATAGTGGGGATATCGCTTTCACCTATCAGTTGAATGATACACGCATACCTCTGCATGGCCGTTGCGAATTGAGTATCGGACTGCGTCATCGTCCGTTAGAAGATACGACGAAATATTACGTGGCAGGTGTGAGCAGCCGTGGCAAGAAGTATAATATCGGTGGCAGATATGAAGATGGTTTTATGAAAACCACTATCCGTGAATTGGGTACTTACACTGTTGCCATTGATACCATACCGCCTAAAATTACTCCGCTTAATCCGAAACAATGGGGAAGTACAGGGCGTATCGTATTCAAAGCAAAAGATGAAGAGACTGGTATCAGCAGTTACCGCGGAACCATAGATGGCAAGTATGCCTTGTTTGGTAAACCCAATTCTATCAGTGGGAATCTGGTGTGTAAGCTCGACCCGAATCATGTAAAAAAGGGAGGCAAGCATGTTGTGGAAATGACTGTAACGGATGGATGCGGGAATCAGACAACAGAAAAGTTTGAGTTTGTCTGGTAAATAACCCTGTGTCTGAACTTTGTCATCTCCGTACCATCTCCGTGTCTATAACTACGGACTTGACACGGAGTTGGTACGGAGTTGATACGGACTTGGTAGGTAGCTGCTTGTATGCGACATTTGATTTAATAATTAATATAACTGAAGTATGAAAAGTAAAAGACTGACTCTTTCCGTCTTAGGTATGGTAGTAGCCGTGGCAAATGCATTGGCTTGTACCAATCTTATTGTAGGTAAAAATGCCTCTACAGACGGTTCTACCATCGTTTCTTATTCTGCCGACTCCTACGGGTTGTTCGGTGAGTTATATCATTATCCTGCCGGTGTACATAAGAAAGGCACTCTGATGGATGTGCATGAGTGGGATACCGGCAAATATCTGGGCCGGATAGAGCAAGCTCGCCAGACTTACAATGTTATTGGTAACATCAACGAATTCCAGCTTACCATTGCCGAGACTACTTTTGGAGGTCGTCCGGAATTGGTGGATACTACTGGTATTATTGATTACGGTAGTCTGATTTACCTGGGATTGCAACGTGCCCGTACTGCCCGTGAAGCCATTAAGGTGATGACCGATCTTGTACAGGAATACGGCTATTACAGCAGTGGTGAGTCTTTCACTATTGCCGATCCTAATGAGGTCTGGATTATGGAAATGATAGGTAAAGGCCCTGGTGTGCGTGGTGCCGTATGGGTAGCTGTACGTATCCCGGATGATTGCATCTCTGCTCATGCCAACCAGTCCCGTATCCATCAGTTCGATATGAACGACAAGAATAATTGCCTTTATTCTTCCGATGTGATTTCTTTTGCCCGCGAAAAAGGTTACTTTACCGGCGTGAATAAGGATTTCAGTTTTGCAGATGCATACGCTCCTCTGGATTTCGGTGCACGTCGCTACTGTGAAGCCCGTGTATGGAGCTATTTCAATATGTTTACCGACCGTGGAGAAGAATTTCTTCCGTATATAGAAGGTAAAACCGATCAGCCAATGCCGCTTTATCTGAAAGCAAACCGCAAAATCTCCGTACAGGATGTGAAGAATGCCATGCGCGACCATTATGAAGGTACTCCGCTGGATATTAGCAAGGATTTCGGTGCAGGCCCTTACCACACACCTTATCGTCTTTCTCCACTTTCTTTCAAGGTGAACGACCAGGAATATTTTAATGAACGTCCTATTTCTACCCAGCAATCCGGTTTTGTTTTTGTATCTCAGATGCGTTCTTCTATGCCCGACGCTATCGGTGGTGTACTTTGGTTCGGTACGGATGATGCCAATATGACGGTGTTCACACCTGTATATTGCTGCACGGATAAAGTGCCTGTATGCTACTCACGCGTAGATGGCGCCGACTATATCACTTTCTCCTGGAATTCTTCTTTCTGGATTTTCAATTGGGTGGCGAATATGGTTTATCCTCGCTATGATCTGATGATTGAGGATGTACGTGCAAGCCAGTCGGAGATGGAAACGACTTTCAATGATGCGCAGGAAGGTATTGAATCAGCGGCATCCAAACTATATGCCAAAGATCCTGCCCAAGCAAAAGCATTCCTGACTAACTATACAAATATGACTGCACAAAGCACTCTTGATACCTGGAAACGTTTGGGCGAATTCCTTATCGTAAAATACAATGATGGTGTAGTGAAGCGTATGAAAGATGGTAAGTTCGAACGTAATTCCATCGGTCAGCCGGCAGGTGTGATACGTCCCGGATACCCGAAAGAATTCCTGGAAGAGTATGTTAAACAAACCGGTGACCGCTATAAAATGCCGGAATAATGCCCTGTTGCAGATTTCACAGGAACTTCATTTCTCCTGTGAAATCTGTACAATACAGTGTAAATCTTTCATGAAAATGTAGGATATTTGAACTTATTCGCCTACATTTGTGTCTTACAAATAACAGATATATTTTAACCTCTAAAATAACAATAATTATATGGAGAATCAGGAACTTATCAAACAGGTAACTGAGAAAGCCCAGAGATGGCTCACCCCGGCATACGATGCCGAAACTCAGGCGGAAGTGAAACGCATGTTGGAGAACGAAGATAAAACCGAACTGATAGATTGCTTTTATAAGGATTTGGAATTCGGAACGGGTGGTTTGCGCGGCATCATGGGCGCAGGAACCAATCGTATGAATATTTACACGGTAGGTGCTGCTACACAGGGACTTTCTAACTATCTGAACAAGTGCTTCAAGGATAAAGAGCAGATTTCTGTGGTGGTAGGTTATGACTGCCGCAACAACAGCGACAAGTTTGCTCAGATTTCTGCAGATATCTTCTCGGCAAACGGTATCAAAGTATATCTCTTCGATGATTTGCGTCCTACACCGGAAGTTTCTTTTGCTATCCGTCACTTCGGTTGCCAAAGTGGTATTAATATCACTGCAAGCCACAATCCGAGAGAGTACAACGGTTATAAGGCTTATTGGGATGATGGTGCACAGGTACTTGCTCCGCACGATACCGCTATCATCGATGAAGTAAATAAGGTGACTGTTGCCGACATTAAGTTTAAAGGTAACAAAGACCTGATTCAGACTATCGGTGCTGATGTGGATAAGATCTATCTGGATATGGTTCATTCCATTTCTATTGATCCGGAAGTGATCAAGCGTCAGAAAGATCTCAGCATTGTTTATACTCCGCTGCATGGTGCAGGTCGTGTTTTGATTCCTGCCTCTCTGAAAGAATGGGGATTTGAAAATGTAAATTGTGTACCTGAGCAGATGGTGAAGGATGGTAATTTCCCGACAGTGGTATCTCCAAATCCGGAAAATGCTGAGGCACTTTCTATGGCTATCGCTTTGGCGAAGAAGATCGATGCTGATATCGTAATGGCCAGCGACCCCGATGCTGACCGTGTAGGTATGGCTTGTAAAGATGATAAGGGTGAGTGGGTACTTATCAATGGTAACCAGACTTGTCTGATCTTCCTGTATTATATCATCAAGAACCGTATTGCAATGGGTAAGATGCAGCCGAATGACTTCATTGTGAAGACCATTGTAACTACTGAACTGATTAAGGCTGTAGCTGATAAGAATAAGATTGAAATGCGTGATTGCTACACTGGTTTTAAGTGGATCGCACGTGAAATCCGTTTGAGCGAAGGTAAGCAGCAATACATTGGTGGTGGTGAAGAGAGCTATGGTTTCCTGGCAGAAGACTTTGTTCGTGATAAAGATGCCGTTTCTGCTTGTTCACTGCTGGCTGAGATCTGTGCATGGGCTAAGGACCAGGGCAAGACATTGTATGACGTACTGATGGATATCTACGTAGAGTATGGTTTCTCTAAAGAAACGACTGTAAACGTAGTGAAACCCGGTAAGAGCGGTGCAGATGAAATCAAAGCCATAATGGATAATTTCCGTGCCAATCCGCCGAAGGAAATCGGAGGTTCACCTGTTAAACTGATTAAGGATTATAAGACGTTGAAGATTACTGATGCCGAGGGAAAGGTTAGTGAACTGGATATGCCGGAAGCTTCAAATGTGCTGCAATACTTCACAGAAGACGGTACAAAGATTTCTGTTCGTCCGTCGGGTACTGAACCGAAAATTAAGTTCTATATTGAGGTGAAGGGTGAAATGGGTTGCCCGAAATGCTATGCCAGTGCTGATGCGGAAGCAGAAGAGAAGGTGGTAGCAGTACGCAAGTCACTCGGTATTTGAGAAAGATAAACTGCTGATAGGCAGAAGGGAAGGTGTAATCCTGCGAAGGGTTGCACCTTTTCTGTTTTTTATCCGTTAGCGTGGACATTCTTTCCGCTTTAAGGTTCTTTTGCTTTCTTTAAGTCAACTCTGAAATCATTCTCTGTTAAATGCCGTTTTATATGCAACGTATGAACCTAACCTAAACCTTAGTTAATAGCCATCAGGATGGTAAAAGGGGATTTTGGCAATTAGTGGCGTAAGAACGTTTTCAATAGTGAAAGCACCAGTTGATATAAATTGCCATTATCCTCTTTTGTTTCTGATGGATATATTTAGAATGATTTGATGAAGGTCGGATGACCGGGAGATGAGAAGATATACAGATTGCGGTTGCATGCTAATTGGTTGATGTGAATGAGAGTCGTTTCATTCGTAGTTGTTCGTTTGTTGAATGCATGTCCTCCGCAATCTGTTTTTATTTGAATGTTTTTTGTCTTTTAATTATTGCTTAGCCACCAGTCTATCATCTTTCGTGCTATGCTCAATTTCCGTGGAATTTCCGGCATATTTTCTTTCGAATAGAATGCTCCGGCACTGAGTTCGTCTTTTTGCAACTTGATTTCTCCACTTTCATAATCGGCAATAAAACCTACCATTAGCCCGCTGGGATAGGGCCAGGGCTGGTTGCCGAAATAAGTGATATTCTTCACTCGCAATCCGGTTTCTTCCATTACTTCACGTTGTACACATTGTTCCAGAGTTTCCCCTACCTCAAGAAAACCGGCTACCAAGCCATAGAATGTTCCGCGGAAGTTATGGGCATGTACCAGTAAGATTTCTTCTCCGCGACGTATCAATACGATGATAGCTGTAGAAATAGGCGGATATATTTCATAGGCACACGAAGGGCACTTCTTCATGATAGGTGTCTTGTGTTCCGTAGGCATACCACATGCAGGACAAAAACGGCTGTGTTGGTCCCAATACAATATCTGATATGCTTTTCCGGCAGCTTTATATTCATCCAAGGTGATATATTCATAGGAACCCCGGAGATTGACCATAACCCATTCTTCCGTTTCCACAACGAGTTGTTCGATGGCGAATGTGCGTACCATTTCATCCGTAGGTAGAAATACTTCGTGAATCGTACTACCTGTACCGGGATTCAACGGTAGTTCTGTACCGTAAGGTACTCTGTATTTTATTTCTCCTTTTTCTGTTTTTTCCTTTTTCAGCAGCAGTTGGTCTTTAAAAAAGACGAACCACTGCGTAGGTTCTTGTTTCTCCGTATCTTCCATTATTCTATGATTTTTCTGTTTTTTGATTATTTATTCTGTGTATAACAGATTTATGTGAAAGCAATTATTGTTCAGACTATCTTTTGATATGCGATTCTTGCTGTACCATTAGATACATACACGATTCCACAGCGGATAAAGCCATTTCTTGTGAGCAGATTTTGCATGATAATATTGTCTTTATGTGTGTCCGCACGTAAATTAGGATGTTGCTTGGCGCACCAGTTTAAACAGATATCGCCGATACCTTTGTAACTTCCGTCGGAGGCGATGCGGTGAATCACATAATAGGAATCATCATTCAACCAGGCTCCGTCTTCGATAATGGCATAAAAGGAATCGGGACTCGGAACAAAACAGAATGTGCCGACGATTTTTCCGTGCTTATCTTCACATGCATAGCAATGTCCGTCGGTGATTTCTTTGGCAATCAGCTCACGTTGTGGGTAGCCATTGATCCACTGATTTCCATTTCCTACAGATGCCATAAATTTGCGGGCATGATCGAATATCTCCATCAGGCGGTCTAAATCTGAAAGCTGGCTGGGGCGAATTTGTATCATATCTGTAAACCTGTTAAGTTGCTTATTCCGGAATACAAAAGTACGTGATTATTTTGAAAAATGATAATTTACACTCTATCACCTCACCACTTTATCACTCTTTTCTTTTTCCTTTCATTAGAAATTCTTCAAAGAATGTATCGCGGTAGCTGTTACCTATGGCAATCTCATAATTACCTATGTAAATGTCATTGTTATCAAATGAATCGATGTGACGGGTATTGACGATATAGGACTTGTTTACCCGTAGGAACAGATCCTGGGGCAGGAGCTCGGAGATGCCTTTCATATTCATGCGGGTAATGATGCGCTGCTCCGGGAGTTGAAGAATTACATAGTCTTTCAATCCTTCGATGAAGAGAATATCAGTGTAGTTTACTTTGAAGTATTTCCGTTCGGATTTCACGAAGAAATACTCGGAAGAAACATTGGTTTCAATGGCCTCTTTCTCCTCTTTCATCAATAATGAATGATAGGAGAGGGCTTTCTGTACTGCCTTTTGGAAGCGTTCCGGTTCTATAGGCTTCACCAGATAATCGATAGCATCGACTTCATAGCTGTCCAATGCATATTCCGTATAGGCGGTCGTAAAGATGATGAGGGTTCGTTTGGAGACGGTATGTGCGAACTCTATGCCGGTGATACCCGGCATCTGAATATCCAGAAAGATAAGGTCGACAGAATGTTCTTCCATAAACTGTGTGGCGGATACGGCATTATTGAACATGCCCAGTAAGCAAAGCTCTTTATTTTCTTGCACCAGCATTTCCATGGCTTCGCGTGCTAGTGGTTCATCATCTATTATAATACAATTCATAAATCCAGTTTTAAAATTACTACATACTTATTTTCTGTCTCGGCTACTTCCAGTAAATAGCGACCGAGGTATAGGAGCTCAAGCCGGCGTCGGATATTAGTTAGTCCGATTCCCCCCACATGGCTTTTGCCTGTTGCTACGGCAGGCTTGGAGTTCTCACACTGGAATTCCAATTGATTATCCTCGACCTTAAAGAAAAGGTGAACGTATGACGGATGTTCGCTGTCGAAATTATGTTTCACCGCATTCTCTACAAAGGGAATGAATAGCAAAGCCGGTAATTGTATGGCATCGATATTACCTTCCTCTGTGATATTGTAATCAAAGTGATCGCGCCGTACCTTTTCCAGATTCAGATAGTCGTTCAGGAAATGGATATCGGAGCGGAGAGGTACATGTTCGCGGAAGTTATCATTCATCTGGTAACGCAATAAATCTTCCAGTTTGAATAAGACTTTGGATGCCTCCGCGGGATTTTTCCGAATGAGTACATTGGCATTATTCAGCATATTGAACAGGAAGTGCGGGTTTATCTGATTTTTGAGAAATCTCAACTCAGAATGCAAGGTAGTAGATTGAATTTCATCTACCCGCTGATTATAGAGCATCCAGTGACGAAGCAGGAGTATGGCGGGCATCCCGGCTACGGTAAATCCCATGGCCAATACTCCCGATATGGCATTTACCACGATAGGCAACAGATTGTTATCGGATGCGGGCACTGAAATGTCGATGGTGAAAATTTGGAATATAGCTACAGCTATAATGACTATCAGACTTACTCCGGACACACCGAGCGCATATATAAACAGGCGGTTTTACAGCAGGAAGCGAGGGAATAGCCAGTAAAGATTGATATAGAAAACTGCATCAATGGAAATGAAATAGATGGTCCATCCCAATAACCTTTGAGGGAAACTGAGGGGACGCATGGGGACATTCCAGAGTATGTTCACTGTAATCATAAACACTACGAATTGCAGAAACAAATGTCTTGCCGTACGGTAACGTGGAGCAAGCAGGAAACTGGTAAAACGGTTATTAATCATTTTCCACCTCCTTTCAATTCAAGCTGGATGTTCTGGCCGGTTAATTCCAACCGGTAATTCTCACCGTATTGCAAATCGAGGCGTTGCCGGATTTTATTCAATTCCTGCTCCGGTTCCAGGCAAGGCATGGATACCTGACAGTTGAACAGAATGGTCTCATCTTCCGCTTGCAAATGAATTTCAATGGATGCGGATTGTTCTTCCTGAATTTCTATTTGCTTTACTGTGTACTGGATAAAAGGTATAAAGAGCAATGGGAATACAAATGTACGCCCTGTCTCTCCCGAGGCACTCATGTGGAAATCAAATTTATTCGAAACAAGTTGTTCCAGTTCCAGATAATTGGAAAGGAATTTGATTTCCGTATTTAGCAGCACTTTCTCCCGGTTACAGTCATACAACTGATAACGGAGTATCTGGCTCAGTTTCATTAACATTTCCGACGCTTTTCCCGGATTTACCAGTGCCTGTTCTCCTGAATAGTGGAGTACCCGGAATAACATGGAGGGGCTAATTTGTTCTTTCAGATGTTCTATTTCGGACTGTAACCTGATTTTTTCTAGTTGCATCACCCGTTGGTTTTCCAGTATCCAGAGCCGCAACAAGACAGTCATACCGCCGCCCATGATGCTGAGAAGGGTTAATGGGAAAGAGGAAAGATAATCCATAACAAATGCCACCTTAGAATATCCCACGTAAATATTAGGTACAGAGAAGATATCGGATACAATATACTCCTGTGTAGCTTGAAAAATAAAAACTATGATTAAAGCACCTGATAGGGAAAGAATATACGTCAGATATCTTTGTTTGAGCAAGTAACGGGGCACCAGATAGAGCAAATTGAAATAAAAAATGCCACCGTAGAGCAGAAACATGTTGAAGATGAGAAGATAGATCCACTTTCCCAACATCTCTATATAACCCTGACAGCTGAATAATACCAGATTACAGGCTATGACAAACAGTGCCACGACGACAGTGGTATGTCTGGCTACCCGGAAGCGTGAGCTGACGAGGAAGCGGTATAGAAAAGAATCATCATTGCCTATAATTGGTATTACTTTCATGGGAGTATCTCTCATTTGAGGTGACGAAGATAGAATAAATTCATATAAAACACTGGATTATCCTGAATTAAAACTCTATTTTGTAGCTGATATTGGTCAGACCGGTTTTCTGTTCACTTGCCTCTATCTTTCCTGTTTTTATGTTATAGAGGTGCTGAATGAACTCTTTGCTGCCTGTAAAGTTGAGGCCTTTCACGGAGAATTCATGAGATACACGGCGTTTATTGATGCGGTAGCTTACCGTATAATTGCCAATCAGCATCGGAGAGCGTTGAATGGAATATGCCCGCGTTTCATCATACTGCACTTCTTTGTCGGGGTGGGCCATCGTTGCTTCCACATCTATCGGAGCATAGCGTTCTCCACTTTGCAGGGTAAGCTTCAGGTTGACACTGAGAATGTTTTGTTTGTTGCGTCCCAGCATCCACTCTTTACCGATCAGTCCGTTCAATACATATTTCCGGTTGAAGCGTGTGTTGTGCCAGATACCATCGCCACCGCAATAACGGGAATCGAACAGGGAAGCGGTTATCATATAATAGAGTCCTTTGTTCAGTGCCCGTTCCCAAGTGAAGTCTACACCGAAGTTGCGTCCTCGTCCTTTGTTCACTAAAGCGTTTTCCACGAAGAATTCATCTCGGTTAAGTACCGAAAAGGAGCTGTCGCGCATGACGGGTACATCGTATAGAAACTGAATGTAAGGTTCCACTTTCAAGCTTATATTTTCTGAAACCTTATAGGCGAATGAAAGCATCAGATGGTGTGCTTTGGTAAAATCGAGGTTTTTGTTTACTGACCGGTCACCGGTGCTTTGCGTCTTTACGAAGTAAACGTCCATCTTTTCCATACGGCTGTACATACCGTAAGCCAAAGCAAAGGAAGTTCGGGCATTGGTTTGCCATTTCAGGCTGGTGCGGGGTTCAAGGGTCCAGCGGTTATTTAGCGTGAGCAGTTGGCCGTGCAATCCGAAGTTCAGGCTTAGTTTGTCGTTTATTCCCCATGCAGAGCTGTTGTAGGCTGAAATCAGGCTGGTGTTTCCATCTCCTTTTGAGATTGTTTCCAACGGTTGATCGATGAATGGAGCAAGCTCGAAATTCATATTGTAGAACATTTGTGTAAAGGTGAATCCGGTTTTGTTGGTAAAACGGTTGCTTACTTTCCGGTTCAGTGACGAAGTCAGTATCAGGTTCGTGTTACTGCTGTTCTGTTCGATGTAAGGTGAAGAATTAAATTCTCTGTCGTAAGTGGTTTGAATGGCCTCTTGGTCGGAATAAGTTCCGGCAAGTGTGGTTTTCAGTAAGGTGTTTTCATTAAAGAAGTAGCGATGGGTAACACCTCCGGCTGCCATGTACTGGGTGGAACGCCCCTGTCCGGCATCTTCCAGGTAATCCCATTTATCCGGATTCTCTTCGAGCGAACTTTTGTATTTGTCAAGCAATGCAGTACCCCATACGGCAAAGGTACCTGCATGGCGGGTGGGGAAGTTTAGTTTGAAGTTCAGGTCCTGATAGTCCATCTTTCCACCTAAGTCAACGTTCAGTAGTCCCGGAGTGGCAATTGAAGATATATGAGGCTTTATGTTTCTTGCTTAACGGACCTTCGGAAGCGAAATCTATTCCCATGATGCCTACCTGGAATGTATTTTCATTTCGTTGGTTGTTCCCGTTGCGTAGCTTCATGTCGAAGACACCGGAAACGGCATTGCCGTATTCTGCCGGAAAAGCACCCGTGAAGAAGTCGGAGTTTCCTAAAACCTGTGCACTGAGTGAGGACAGAATTCCACCTCCCAAAGTGGCGATATCTGCGAAATGGTTTGGGTTTGGAATTTCCACATCTTCCAGTCGCCACTGCAATAAATGCGGTGCATTGCCGTGGATGGATATACCATTATTGGAAACGCTTGGCGTTACTCCGGCAAATGAGGCAACCAGTCGGGCCGGATCATCAAATCCGCCTGCATAGCGGCTTGCTTCCTCTACACTGAGCATACGTGCTCCTGCGACAGCCATTTTATTCATTGCTTCGTTCCGGTTGTGTGCATGCACCACTACTTCGCTCAGTTCGTTTACGCTTTCCTGCAAAGCTATTTCCAGATAAACTTCTTTAGCGGAAGTCACCAGAATCTCCCGTACGGTTGCCGGCTCGTATCCCATAAACGAAGCCTGCACGGAATGGCGGCCTACCGGAACTTTGGGAAGTGCGAAACGTCCGAGACTATCGCACATCATCCCTAAACCCGGAATGTCCGTCAACTGTATCGTTGCATAAGGGATAGGATGCCCCGACGCCCGGTCATTAACCACTCCTCGTAGTGTTTGTACAGGGCGCCCACTACTTTGTGGGATATTCTCATCATCGACTGATGCTTGTCCGGGGATATTAGATACTTCCTTTCCGAAAGAGCAAATTGAAATTAGTAATGCGGCTATTACTAATACTTTAGTTTTATCCATCTTTATCGTTTTTTGTTTAATGCGACAAAGATAGGTCTCTGCTATGCGTTACTTTTTTATTTGAGACGAACCGGATGGGTTTGTAGACGAAACTCGGAAATAGCAGCTAAAGCTTGCTCTGCTTTTTCTATACTTACTATCTTTCTAACTTAACCCATGATTTACAGTTTATTTCTTTCAGGAATTCCTTATCATGTGATATGGCAATCACCGTTCCTGTATAGTCCCGGATGGTTGCCGTAATAATCTCGATGCTTTCAATATCCAGATTATTGGTCGGTTCGTCCAGTATGAAAACATCCGGGGTATTATCTGCAATCATCAGACAACAAAAGGAGAGACGCATCTTTTCTCCACCACTAAGCAATTTGCAAGGCTTGTTCCATGTAGCTACTGGAAAAAGGTAACGGTTCAATATCGTTTTCAGTTCATGCTCCGGTAGATGACGACGGTTGAAATGGTCCGCCTGTTCCAGAATGCTATATTCATTATGGATAAGAGAGTATTCCTGATCCAGATAAACAGTGCTGAAATCAATGCGGTCGAGTGTTCCGTTGACGGCAGCGAGTTCGCCGCAAATCAGCTTTAGCAATGTAGTTTTACCACTGCCGTTATTGCCTTCAATATAGAAGCGGTCGCCACTCCGTAACTGAAAGCTTAACGGTGTTGTCCACATGGGGTGGGGAACATCCGGATATTGAAAGTTCATTTCTTTTGCAGTAGCCAATATTTTACCTTCGTGCAGAGTGGAGGCATTGAAGTTTGTTTTTAGTTTCTCTGCAAGGGGAAGAGTACTTTTTATGTTTTGCATATCCTGCTGTAGCTTTTCTGCTTTCTCGGTATGTACACTTTTTAGTTTATTGGTACTTACTTCTGCTCTGTTTTTCATGGCACCCATCATAATGCGGGGGATGCCTTTTTTGATGGCGGCCTTTTCGCCCCGTACATTCTGTTTTGCCTTTTGTTCCGCCAATTCACGGGCAGTTTT
>ERZ780083.778-NODE-778-length-12309-cov-2.363065_pt1 | contig 12309 bp, 8 predicted proteins | sample MGYA00511838_ERZ780083 | MGnify/ENA primary metagenome ERZ780083 (study PRJEB29588, sample SAMEA2152602) | human gut metagenome | biome: human gut; feature: human-associated habitat; material: faeces | place: Denmark | collected 2008/2010 ...
GGAGGTACTTCCGTAGGTTCTGCATCGCGGATAAAGGAAGTAGCCAAATTGATCACTGATGGTGAACAAAAGATAGTTGTACTCTCGGCTATGTCGGGCACAACTAATACATTGGTGGAAATTTCGGACTATCTGTACAAGAAAAATCCGGAGGGTGCCAACGAAATCATTAACAAGCTGGAGGCTAAATATAAACAGCATGTGAATGAGTTGTATTCCACTCCCGAGTATAAACAGAAAGGTCAGGAACTGATTAAATCTCATTTTGACTACATCCGTTCTTACACCAAAGATCTTTTCACGCTGTTTGAGGAGAAAGTGGTTCTGGCACAGGGAGAATTGATCTCTACTGCCATGATGAACTATTACCTGCAAGAGTGTGGTGTGAAGTCCATTTTGCTTCCGGCTTTGGAATATATGCGTACCGATAAGAATGCGGAGCCTGATCCTGTATATATTAAGGAGAAACTTCAGATGCAGTTGGAATTGCATCCCGGTGCTGAGATTTACATCACACAAGGATACATTTGTCGTAATGCTTACGGAGAAATAGACAATCTGCAACGTGGTGGAAGCGATTATACCGCTTCTCTGATCGGTGCAGCTATCAATGCTTCCGAAATCCAGATATGGACCGATATCGACGGTATGCACAATAATGACCCGCGTATTGTTGACAAGACTGCTCCTGTACGTCATCTTCATTTTGAAGAAGCTGCTGAGCTGGCTTATTTTGGTGCGAAGATTCTTCATCCCACTTGTATACAGCCTGCCAAGTATGCCAATATACCGGTGCGTCTGCTGAATACGATGGACCCGACTGCTCCCGGTACTATGATTTCTAATGATACCGAGAAGGGTAAAATCAAGGCAGTTGCAGCCAAAGATAACATTACAGCTATCAAGATTAAATCCAGTCGTATGTTGCTTGCCCACGGTTTCTTGCGCAAGGTCTTCGAAATCTTTGAGAGCTATCAGACTTCTATCGATATGATTTGTACTTCTGAGGTAGGAGTATCTGTATCTATTGATAATACGAAGCACCTCAACGAGATTCTGGACGACCTGAAGAAGTACGGAACCGTTACAGTAGATAAGGATATGTGTATCGTCTGCGTGGTAGGTGATTTGGAATGGGAGAATGTCGGTTTCGAAGCGAAGGCACTGGATGCCATGCGCGACATACCGGTACGAATGATTTCGTTCGGTGGTAGTAACTACAACATTTCTTTCCTCATTCGTGAGTGCGATAAGAATCAGGCATTGCAGTCGCTTAGTGATGCACTGTTCAACGAAGAATAAGAGAAATAAGAAAGTACAGATATAAAATGATATGGAGCGCAAACTACACAAATTGCACAACTCGCTGATAAAGGCTCTTGTGTAATTCGCGTAATTTGCGCTCTTTTCTTTATAAACAAAGTTTTGAAGTATGAAAGGAACATTTCCCATAGATAAATTCCGTGAACTGCGTACCCCCTTTTATTATTATGATACGAAGGTGTTGCGCGACACTCTTTCCTGCGTGCGTGCAGAAGCTGCTAAATATGGCAATTTTGAGGTGCATTATGCTGTGAAAGCAAATGCTAATTCGAAGGTGCTTTCTATTATCCGTGAGAACGGGCTGGGTGCCGATTGTGTGAGTGGAGGAGAAGTGCGTGCTGCTGTTAAGGCAGGTTTTCCTACAAATAAGATTGTTTTTGCCGGAGTGGGCAAGTCTGATTGGGAAATAAATCTGAGTCTGGACTATAATATTTTCTGTTTTAATGTAGAGTCTATTCCTGAGCTGGAGATTATCAATGAACTGGCTGCAGCTAAAGGTAAAGTGGCTAATGTCGCTTTCCGTATCAATCCGAATGTAGGAGCTCATACTCATGCCAATATCACTACCGGACTAGCGGAAAACAAGTTTGGCATTAGTATGCAAGACATGGATCATGTGATAGAAGTGGCTTTGGAGATGAAGAATGTGAAGTTTATCGGATTGCATTTTCACATTGGTTCGCAGATATTAGATATGGGTGATTTCGTTGCCCTGTGCAATCGTGTAAATGAATTGCAAGACAAGCTGGAAGCACATCGCATCCGCATCGAGCATATCAATGTAGGTGGTGGACTGGGTATTGATTATAAGCATCCCAACCGTCAGGCAATACCTGATTTCAAAGATTATTTCTCTACTTATGCCGAACATCTGAAACTGCGCTCTTATCAAACACTTCATTTTGAATTGGGACGTGCCATAACGGGGCAGTGCGGTTCACTTATCTCACAGGTGCTTTATGTAAAACAGGGAGCAAATAAGAAATTTGCCATCCTTGATGCTGGTATGACGGATTTGATTCGTCCTGCATTGTATCAGGCTTATCATAAGATAGAGAATATTACTTCCGAGGATGCAGTTGAGGCGTATGATGTGGTAGGTCCTATCTGTGAATCGTCGGATGTTTTCGGGAAAGCGATAGATTTGAATAAGGTGAAGCGTGGAGATCTGATTGCATTACGTTCTGCAGGTGCTTATGGTGAGATAATGGCTTCGAGCTATAACTGTCGTGAGTTGCCACAGGGGTACACTTCGGACGAACTGGTGTGAAAGAATTGAATATATTGTAGGAAGCGTGTAAGACTATCATTTAAGTCTTGCACGCTTTTTGTCATTTTGTATTTAATTTATTTGTATTTGAAATATGAAAATTGTTTTTTTATTTTCAATATCTATATTTGTATGATGTGATTGGAAATGGAAAAGCAATGGAGGAGTTATACGCCGGACATATATATACTAGCTTCAAATGTACTTCTGATTTTATTTATTTAAAAAATGTTATCAAATGAACAAATGTTGTGTATCATTGTTACTTTTGTAATGATTTCAATTTAATTAAAAAATACGATTATGATTACTGAAAAATTACAGAATGCAATTAACGAGCAGATTACGGCTGAAATGTGGTCGGCTAACATGTATTTGGCTATGTCTTTCTATATGGAAAAAGAAGGATTTTGTGGTATGGCACATTGGTTGAAGAAACAGTGGGCAGAAGAGAATGAACATGCTTGTTCACTGGCCGATTACGTAATTAAGCGTGGTGGTAAGGCCAAAGTCGATAAGCTGGATGTAGTTCCTAATGATTTTGGTACTCCGCTGGAAGTATTTGAACAGGTTTACAAACACGAATGTCGTGTATCCGAAATGATTGACAAGTTGGTAGATGTAGCTGCTGCTGAGAAAGATAAAGCAACGCAGGACTTCCTGTGGGGATTTGTGCGTGAACAAGTAGAAGAAGAAGCAACTGCTGCAGGCATTGTTGATATGATTAAGAAAGCCGGTGCAACGGGTATCTTCTTTGTAGACGTAAAATTGGGCGAACGTTAATAATCTTTTGATATAGAATTGATAAGTCAAAAAAAGAGCTGCTTGATTTTTTAAGCAGCTCTTTTATTTTTGCTGTTTCAGTATTTTAATCTACCTTTGTTACTCTTTTTAACACGTACTGTGAATTACTATGCGTATGGGCAAAATAAATTTTAAATTCCTCCTTTGGATAATGTTGAGTTGCCATGTCTTGAGCGCTTGTTCGGAGATGGAAAAACGGAAAGTGCTGGTGGTGCACTCTTATGAGAAAACTTATGCTGCTTATCCTGATTTTAATAAAATGATTGCCGAAACTTTCCGGAAGAGAGGGATTGATGTCGAACTCCGTACAGTGTATTTAGATTGCGAGGCTTATCGGGATAACTTAGAATCTTTGTATCTGCACTCTCTGTTGGATGAAGTTTCCGAAAACTGGGAACCGGAAATTATATTGGTTAATGATGACCAGGCAACTTATTCACTGCTGAAGTGCGGACATCCGCTGGCGAAGCAACTCCCCGTTGTTTTTGGTGGAGTGAATTACCCTAACTGGCCTCTTATAAAGCAATATCCCAACGTGACCGGATTTCGTGATAAAATAGATTTTATGGCGAATATCAAGGCTGCGAAAGAGATATTCGGGAAGGGGATGCATCTCTTCACTATTATAGACTCCACTTATCTGGATAAACAAATAAGGAAGGATGCTTGGGAACAGTTGAAAGACGAGAAGGTGGAAGGTTTCATGAACTCAAAAGAATTCAATTCCAGGGAATGGAAGGAGTTTGTAAAAGACAAGAGTTATACGTATTTTGCCGGGCTTACTGTCCGGCTTCAGAAGGATCGTTCGGATGCCGGACTACTTTGGAGTTTGAGCCAATACACAAGAGATAGGTGTTATCTTCAATTGAAAAGGGACTTTACGACTGTCAATATCGGAAATATCTGTTCCAGCCCCAGTCTGACAGCCATTAATGAAGGTTTTGGCTATGGCGAGAAACTGTTGGGGGGATATATGACGACGATCCCAATACAGGTAGGGGAAATGGTGGATGCGGCGGTCAGGATTTTGCATGGTGAGAAGCCTTTGGATATGCCCATCGCAAACAGTGCTAAAGAGTATGTGGTAGATTGGGAGGTGATGGAGCAGAGGGGGCTTTCGAAGGCGGATATTCCAGAGAAGTATTCTATTATCCATATTCCGTTCAGTGAGGCATATCCTTGGCTGTGGGGAGGAATTATTTTCTCAATTACAGTTCTATTGATTACGCTGTTTGTCTTGTTGTTTTTCCTTTATCGTCGGGAGCAGGGGAGGAAAAAGAAAGCTCTCAATGCGCTGGAGGATGAAAAAGAAACGTTGGCGCTGGCTATTGAGGGGAGTGATACGTACGCGTGGAAGTTGGAGAATGATTATTTTATATTTGAGAGTGATTTCTGGAAGTCGCAGGGAATGATGTCGAAGGTACTTACGTTTGATAAACTCATTAAGTTTATTCATCCGGAATGCCGGGATGAGGTGGAGGAAAACTGGAGGAAGATATCCTTAATCCGTAAGGTGGCGGTGCAGGTGCGTTGCGACTTTAACGGAAAAGGATATCAATGGTGGGAATTCCGGTATAAGACCATTGCATTGCCGGATGGCGGCTATAAGGCTGCCGGACTGTTGCTGAATATACAGGACATTAAAGATCATGAACATGAACTGGAAGAGGCGCGTCTGCTGGCGGAAAAAGCTGAGCTGAAACAGTCGTTCCTAGCGAATATGAGCCACGAGATACGCACTCCGCTGAATGCGATTGTCGGCTTTTCCAATATATTGGCAGCGGATGAAGAACTGGAACCAGATGAGCGCTGTGAGTATATCAAGACGATCAACAAGAATAGTGATTTGCTGCTGCTGCTGATAAATGATATCTTGGAACTTTCACGGCTTGAGTCGGGCTATATGTCCTTTGAATTTGCTCCATGCGGAGTGGAGGAATTGGTGGATGAAATCTATCAGACCCATCAGATGTTAATACCGGAACAGTTGGAATTTATTAAGGATAAGGATACAGTGCCGGTAAGGATAAATGTGGATAAAGGACGGTTGGCGCAAGTGGTCACTAATTTCCTGAATAACGCTTCTAAATTTACAGCTTCAGGGTATATCAAGCTGGGATATCGTTATTTACCTGAGACTTCGGAAGTGGAAATTTATGTGGAAGATACAGGCTGTGGCATTCCTCGCGCCGAGCAGAAGATGATTTTTAATCGGTTCTACAAGCAGAATGAATTTTCGCAAGGAACGGGCTTGGGGCTTTCTATCTGCCAGATTATTATAGAGAAATTGCAGGGAAGGATTGAACTGCACTCGGAACAGGGGAAAGGGAGCAGATTTGCGGTGATACTAAAAGCTACAAGCTACGAGTGACTTGTAGCTCGTAACTCGTAGCCTGTAACTTAGCGCACTTTAGTGCGCTAATACTCCAAGTTCTTTTCCTACCTTAATAAATGCCTCGATACATTTATCTAGATGTTCTTTCTCGTGTCCTGCCGAAATCTGTACGCGGATACGGGCTTGCTCTTTCGGTACTACGGGATAGTAGAACCCGGTTACGTAGATACCCTCTTCCTGCATGCGTGCGGCATATATCTGAGACAATTTGGCGTCATACAACATCACGGCGCAAATGGCGCTTTGAGTGGGTTTGATGTCGAAACCGGCAGCAGTCATCTTATCGCGGAAATAGCTCACATTGTTTACTAACTTGTCATGTAGCGCATTACTTTCTTTCAGCATCTTGAATACTTCGATACTTGCACCTATCACAGCCGGAGCTACTGAATTAGAGAACAGATACGGACGGCTGCGCTGACGCAACAGGTCAATGATTTCTTTCGGTCCGGTCGTGAATCCGCCCATAGCACCCATGCCCCCGCCGAAGGCTTTACCTAATGTTCCAGTATAGATATCTACGCGTCCGTAAGTTTGATACAGTTCGCTTACACCATGTCCCGTAGGACCTACTACGCCTGCAGAGTGCGATTCGTCTACCATCACTAGTGCATCGTATTTCTCAGCCAGATCGCAAATTTTGTCCATTGGGGCAACATTGCCGTCCATAGAAAATACACCGTCGGTGACTATGATGCGGAAACGCTGTGTCTGGGCTTCCTGTAGGCATTTTTCCAGTTCGGTCATATCGGCATTGGCGTAGCGGTAGCGTTTGGCTTTGTATAGGCGGAGACCGTCGATGATGGAGGCATGGTTCAGAGAATCGGAGATGATGGCGTCTTCTTCCGTAAATAGCGGCTCGAATACACCACCGTTAGCATCAAAACAAGCAGCATATAGTATGGTGTCTTCCGTCTTGAAATAGTCAGAGATAGCAGCTTCCAGTTCTTTGTGAATGTCTTGTGTTCCGCAGATGAAGCGTACGGAAGACATGCCGTAGCCACGGTGATCCATCATCTTTTGGGCAGCGGCAATTAGTCGCGGATGGTTGGACAAACCCAAGTAGTTGTTGGCGCAGAAATTCAGCACTTCCTTCCCTTTTACGGTGATGGCGGCTTGTTGCGCACTCTCGATCAGGCGTTCTTCTTTATAGAGTCCGGCCTCTTTAATTTCAGCAAGTGTATTGCTGAGATGTTCTTTCATTTTCCCGTACATAGCTTTATAAATTAAAAGTTTGTCATCTTAATCCTAAACGATACAAAGGACACGATTTTTCTTCAAATAAACAATAGCAAAATGATAGAATAATGAAAAAAAAGTATGTATATTTGCGCGTCTCTAAGTAAGGAGTACCTTATAAATAAGTCGTATGAAGAATATTTTGGTAATTGGAGCAACCGGACAGATAGGTTCGGAACTCACATTGGAATTGCGTAAACGTTATGGGGATGACCATGTTATCGCTGGATACATTCCGAGTGCTATGCCTAAAGGGGAATTAAAGGCATCAGGTCCTTCAGCTATTGCCGACGTGACCGACCGTCAGTCTATTGAAGTGGTGGCCCGCCAATTCAAGATTGATACGATTTATAATCTGGCAGCTTTGCTTTCGGTTGTTGCTGAAAGTCGTCCGGCCATGGCTTGGAAAATCGGTATCGGCGGATTATGGAATGTACTGGAAGTAGCGCGCGAGTATGGTTGCGCAGTCTTTACCCCGAGCTCCATCGGTTCGTTCGGAGAAGCTACACCTCATGTGAAGACTCCGCAAGATACGATTCAGCGCCCCCGTACCATGTATGGTGTAACCAAAGTAACTACTGAATTATTGAGCGATTATTATTATACTAAATACGGTGTAGATACCCGTGCGGTTCGTTTTCCGGGTATTATCTCCAATGTGACCCCTCCGGGTGGAGGTACTACCGACTATGCAGTCGATATATTTTACTCCGCAGTGAAAGGTGAAAGGTTCGTATGTCCTTTGAAGCCTGGTACTTATATGGATATGATGTATATGCCTGATGCGCTGAATGCAGCTATTTCATTGATGGAGGCTGCTCCGGCACGTCTGAAGCATCGGAATGCTTTCAATATCGCTGCCATGAGCTTTGATCCGGAAGAGATCTGTCAGGCTATCAAGAAGCATGTGCCCGACTTTGAAATGGTATATGAAATTGATCCATTGAAGCAATCTATTGCAGACAGTTGGCCTGATAGTCTGGATGATACCTGTGCTCGTGAAGAGTGGGATTGGAAACCGCAGTATGATTTAGAGTCCATGACAGTGGATATGCTTGAAAAGTTAAGAGCTAAACTAAATAAGTGACCTGATGAGGTCTCGGTAAAGAATGAGAAAAATAGGATTGGGGTTCTTTCTTCTCGTTTTCTTGATGTCATGCGGCAACAAGAAAACGAAGATGGACCCTTTTGCGACAATCACCAATTTGGTGGATTCAGCTTCACATAAGGCTGATACTGTGCCGGAGGTTGAAGAGGATAACGATCCTAAGCCCATAGAAGCGGATGAATCATTTGATGATTTTATCTATAGTTATGCTTCGGATGACGCCCTGCAACGGCAGCGGACCAAATTTCCGTTGCCTTTTTACAACGTCGATACACCTTCGAAAATAGAGAAGGAGGACTGGGGACATGATTATCTGTTTACCCAGCAGAGTTATTATACATTGCTCTTTGATGATGAAGATGATCTGGAATTGGTAGGAGATACTGCACTCACTTCTGTACAGGTGGAATGGATTTTTCTGGAAAACCGCATGGTGAAGAAATACTATTTTGAACGTACTAAGGGGGTATGGATGCTGGAAGCTATCAATCTCCGCCAGATAGAACAGGGCGAAAATGAAGACTTCGTTACGTTTTACTCTCGCTTTGTAACCGACAGCATTTATCAGAGTCGACATATCCGGGAACCTTTGGAATATATCACGATAGATCCGGATGATGAGTTTTCTATTCTGGAGACTACGCTTGATTTGAACCAGTGGTATGCCTTCCGCCCTATATTGCCTGTGGATAAATTGTCCAATATCAATTATGGACAGAAGAATAGTGATAACTCAAATACGAAAATCCTGAAAGTGAACGGGATTGGAAATGGATATACCAATATCTTCTATTTCCGCAGACATCGCGGAGAGTGGGAGCTATATAAATATGAGGATACGAGCATTTAATAATTAAAAATTAATAATTAAAAATTAAATGATGATACCGAATACATTCGGGATTGATGTGGAAGCTGCCGTGTTTCTGGAATACGGTTCGGTAGAAGAATTGGAGAAGTTGATTGCCGACGGGCGTATCACTTCTCCTTATCTGCATATTGGCGGAGGGAGCAATCTGCTGTTTACCGGAAATTATGAAGGAGTGATATTGCATTCGCACATTGGTGGCATTGAAGTAACGGCTGAAAATGAAGAAAAGGTTTCGGTGCGTGTAGGTGCTGGTGTGGTATGGGATGATTTTGTGGATTATTGCACGGAACGTGGCTGGTACGGTGCTGAGAACCTGTCTCTTATACCTGGTGAGGTAGGAGCGGCAGCTGTACAGAATATTGGTGCCTATGGTGTAGAGGTGAAAGACCTGATTTCTTCCGTGGAGACGGTGAACATACAAGGAATGAAACATGTTTACCAAGTGGATGAATGTAATTACTCATACCGGAACAGTATTTTTAAAAGTCCGGAAATGAAGCAGGTATTCGTCACGTATGTTTGTTTCTCTCTGAGTAAGAAAGAACATTATACGCTGGATTACGGCACGATTCGCCAGGAACTTGAAAAGTACCCGAAAGTGGATTTGAAAACATTACGCCGGGCAATCATTAGTATTCGTGAAAGTAAACTGCCTGATCCGAAACTGCTGGGTAATGCCGGGAGCTTTTTTATGAATCCTGTCGTTTCGCGTGAAGTCTTTGAGGCTTTGAAGAAAAAGTATCCTCAAATACCCTTTTATGAGATGGGGGCTGACCGGATAAAAATTCCAGCAGGCTGGATGATAGACCAATGTGGTTGGAAAGGTAAAGCGCTGGGGCCTGCTGCTGTGCATGATAAGCAGGCGTTGGTATTAGTAAACCGGGGTGGGGCAACGGGAGCTGAGATTGTAGCCCTTTCGGATGCCGTGCGGGCGTCAGTTCGCGAGAAGTTTGGTATTGACATTCATCCCGAAGTGAATTTTATTTGAAAGATTGATAATTAATAGGTAATAGACGTGAAACTAAGAATATTAGGGAGCGGAACATCGACAGGAGTGCCTGAAATAGGTTGTAAGTGTGAAGTTTGTACTTCTGCCGATCCGCGTGATAACCGTTTGCGTGCATCGTCTTTGTTGCATACGGATGATGCGGTGATATTGATTGATTGTGGACCGGATTTTCGGGAGCAGATGTTGCATGCAGCTTCGTTTGAAAAAATAGATGGAGTGTTGATTACCCATGAACATTATGACCATGTGGGTGGGCTGGATGATCTTCGTCCTTTCTGTCGTTTCGGTGAAATACCTATATACTCCGATGAGTATACGGCAACTCACCTGCGTGCACGGATGCCTTATTGCTTTCTGGAGCATAAATACCCGGGTGTTCCTCAAATTTTCTTGCAGGAAGTGGAAGCCGGAAAAACGTTCTTCATCAATAATACGGAGATTACCCCTTTGCAGGTGATGCACGGGCGTCTGCCTATTCTGGGGTATCGTATCGGTAAACGTATGGCTTATATTACAGATATGCTGACTATGCCCGAAGAATCCTATGAACAATTACATGACTTGGATGTTCTGGTTGTGAATGCCTTACGCGTAAAACCGCATCCTACGCATCAGAGTATTTCCGAGGCTTTGGAAACGGCGAAGCGTATTGGCGCACGGGAAACTTATTTTATCCATATGAGTCATCATGCCGGATTGCATGTCGAGCTTGAAAAACAGCTTCCGCCTGATGTACATTTGACCTTTGATGGTATGGAAATTGAGTTTTGAGGCACAGGCATTCTAAAACTTTTTTATATCTACTAAAGTTTTTGAAACATTTGTTTTGTTTTATTAGTAGAAATAATTATTTTTGCCGAAACTTGATGCCTGAAAAACCATGAAGTTACGTCTTATCATAAGAATTGCCGTGATTGTGTCCATAGTATTGCTATGTACGGGGTTCGGGGTGTATTCATTCTTCAGGTTGAATGAGGTGGAGAGTCAGAAAGATTTTAATCTTTATACTTTAGTCCCTCAAAGTGCAATGGCTGTGTTGGAGACAGATCGCATGGCTGAGCTGGTTGAGGGTATCAATCAACTGAGTTGCAGCAAAGATAATCACTTCCTTTATGCTTCCGAACTCTTTGTCTATCTGAAAAACTATCTGCATACCTTGCTCGATGATACTCCGCATGGCCTTAGTAAGCAGATGAATAAAATGCTTATCAGTTTCCATGAACCGGATAACCCATTGAATCAGGTGTTGTATTGCAGTCTGGGTTCGGGAGATTATGAGTTGGTGGAGTCGTTTATCAGGAAATATAGTTCCAGTGCATTTCCTTCTAAATTCTTTGATTACAGGGGTGAAGAGATTAGTATTTATCCTATGCCTGAGGGGCGCTTTTTGGCGGCATATTTTACCCCGGACTTCCTGGCTATTAGTTTTCAGAAACGATTGGTGGAACAAGTGATCGATGCACGACTTTCTAAGAAATCATTAATAGATATGCCCTCATTCAAACTGATGCATGCAGGAAAGAATACGAATGTGGAAGCTACGGTGTATGTGCGCATCAAGTCGGTGGATATGGGGAAAAATACGGATGGCATTCGTTCGCAAACCTATCTGGGAAGTTGGGCGGAGTTTGATTTGAAGCTGAATGAAACTGCTATTTATTGTTCAGGTATCAGTCATGGCTCGGACACTACACGTACTTTTATCAATGCTTTACGCCGTCAGCAACCGGTGGAGGGGTTTCCGGGAGAACAACTTCCACTCTCTACTTTCTTTTATGACTGTTGGGCTATTTCAGATATGGATGCCATGTGTAGTTTTACGGCAGAGCAGGAATATGCCAAAGCTACTTATTCCGATTATATCAAAGAGAGGGATGAGGAGTGGATGGACTTTCTGAAGACTTATGCGGGAGATCAGGTGATTTCTTGCCTCTTCGAGCCGAAAGATACATTAAGTGAGTATCCATGTGCAGTGATGAGTGTTCCGGTGAAGAATATGTCGCAGGCTGAACGTCGTTTGCAATCACTGCTTTATACTTCTCCCAAGGAAGTGGATGCACCTCCTGTTCCGCAGGAGCGTCCTGATTATCATCTTTATCCCAAAGCATGGGGACACCGTTATTATGTATTGCCTCGAAATACTTTACTGACCCAGTTGACAGGTATCACGGAATCGGCTCTTTATACATATGTCTGTTTTTATCGTGGACATTTGTTGATGGCGCCGGATGTGGTTAGTCTTACTGCCTATATAGATGCTATGGAGAATGGGGGGGTGCTGGATGATACG
>ERZ780083.781-NODE-781-length-12226-cov-3.360858_pt1 | contig 12226 bp, 8 predicted proteins | sample MGYA00511838_ERZ780083 | MGnify/ENA primary metagenome ERZ780083 (study PRJEB29588, sample SAMEA2152602) | human gut metagenome | biome: human gut; feature: human-associated habitat; material: faeces | place: Denmark | collected 2008/2010 ...
CTCGCTATGGTCTATCACTCCCGGAGCGATGGTGTTCAGCCGGAAGTCCGTCATGCGGTAAGTTCCTATTACCATGGCGCATTGCTCTTTGTAGAACGTGTCTACGATGGTTTGCAGGGTATGGGTGTCGCTGTACAGGTCATCGCTGTCAAGCTGTATGGCGAAGCGTCCGCACCGGGGGTGGTTGATTGCGAGGTCCCAGCATCCCCCTATGCCCAGATCGGTACGTTGGGGCTGAAGGTGGATTACCGCTTTGTTGTCCTTGTATTGACCGATGATTTCTGTGGTTCCGTCTGTCGAGTGATTGTCCACGACGATGATGTTGAATGGAAAGCGTGTTTCTTGTGTGAGTGCCGACCGGATGGCATCGTCAATGGTACGGGCGCGATTGCGCACGGGGATGATGACGGAGGCTTCATATTCGAAATTTCCTTTCTTTACATCCGTTTCCATACATATGGGTTCAAGGAGGGCATTGATGGATTTCAAGTATCGTGTGAATGCTTCTTCCATTTCTATCTGTACTTCCCTGTTACGGGGATTTACGTAGTCGAACTGCTTTTCGCCGGACAGGCGGTTGTCGCTTTCTGTTTCCGTATAAAGATATTCGTTGATATGTACCAGATGAGAATGGAGGGTAAGGAACAGACGCAGTTCATAAAGGGCGGCATACTTTCTTTCCTCTGTCATTTGGAGACTGGCGAGGATGAATTCCGTTCTGTTGAATATCAGTAGCGGACCGAAGTCGAAATCATCACGCACACTGCCGGGTTGGTAGTCGTTGACGGGATGTTTCTTCTTTTCTCCGTTTTTCCATTCATGATGGTCGGCATAGACCATGCCGCATTCTCTGTCCTGCAGGAAGTCCGTCATGCGTTCCAGTGCCTTGTAAGCCAGTTCCAAAGCAGAAGTTTTGGTATAGAGCAATATATAAGGTGTGTCTGCTTTTTCAGCAATCATCTTCATTGTCTTAGAACTGGTTAGTGAATCAACAGGTAATATTTCGCATCCTTCGGGGGTGGATAATGTCTTGTTGGGTTCGATGTTCAGCAGATAGATTTTGTTGACTATGCTACTTTCTTTTAGAGCATGGATTGTCTGTTCTGCCGCTGTGCTTTCCCTATAAGGAATAAAGCAATTAATTGTTTTTCTCATTGTTAAAAAGTATTTCTCACGGCAAAGATAGGTAATATATCTTATTTTTTCTCTACCTTTGTACGCTAATTGTCTTTTAAATATAAATGGAAACTCCGAAAACAGCATTACTTGGCAGGACATTGGATGAGATTCAACAGATTGTGAGGAATCTGGGAATGCCTAAATTTGCCGCAAAGCAGATTACGTCTTGGTTGTATGATAAAAAGGTGGAAACGATAGACGAAATGACCAATTTGTCATTAAAGCATCGCGAAACATTGAAAGAAGGGTATGAGGTGGGAGCATCTGCTCCGGTGGAAGAAATGCGTTCGGTAGACGGTACGGTGAAATATCTTTTCCGTACACCGGCTCATAATTTTATTGAAGCGGTTTATATACCCGATGAGGACCGGGCTACTCTTTGCGTTTCCTCGCAAGTGGGATGCAAGATGAATTGTAAGTTCTGTATGACCGGGAAGCAAGGTTTTACAGCTAATCTGAGTGCCCATCAAATATTAAACCAGATCTATTCTATTCCTGAAAGGGAAAAGCTGACTAATCTTGTTTTCATGGGTATGGGAGAGCCTTTCGACAATCTGGATGAGGTGTTGAAAGTGCTTGAGATTCTGACTTCAGAATATGGTTACGGCTGGAGCCCGAAACGCATCACTGTTTCTTCTGTGGGTTTAAAGAAAGGACTGGAGCGCTTTCTGAATGAAAGTGATTGTCATCTGGCTATCAGTATGCATACTCCGATTCCTTCGCAACGAAGGGATTTAATGCCTGCCGAGAAAGCTTTTTCCATTACGGAAATTATTGATATATTGCATAATTATGATTTTAGCAAACAGCGGCGTCTGTCTTTTGAGTATATCGTATTCAAAGGGGTGAACGATTCACTTATTTACGCTAAAGAGATTGTGAAACTTTTGCGCGGCATTGAATGTCGTGTCAATTTGATCCGGTTTCATGCCATTCCTAATGTGGATTTGGAAGGGGTAGATATGGAAACAATGGTTGCCTTCCGTGATTACTTGACGCAGCATGGCGTATTTGCTACGATCCGTGCTTCAAGAGGAGAAGATATTTTTGCTGCTTGTGGAATGTTGTCAACGGCTAAACAACAGAAGGAGAAAGGTGTTACATTACAGTAAATAACAACAATAATACCATATAATTATGAAACGAATAGCATTTTATTTAAGTTTGGTGCTGGTGGTTCTGGTACTGGCTTCTTGTAAGAAGGGACAAAAGAACTTGTTTACCCCCACGTCCAGCGGTAGACCTTACGAAGTATTGGTCGTAGTAAATAAACCTGTATGGGACCGTCCTGCAGGACGTGCATTGTTTGATGTATTGGATACCAATGTGCCCGGACTGCCCCAGGCGGAGCGTTCGTTTCGTATATCAAATGTGGACCCTCAGCATTTTGACCGTGTGCTGAAAATATTCCGTAATATCATCATTGTGGATATTCAAGATATTTATACTCAGCCCAAACTCAAGTTTTCCCGTGATGTTTATGCGTCTCCACAGATGATTATGACAATTCAGGCTCCTAATGAAGACGAATTTGAGGAATTTGTAGCAAAGAACAGTAAAGTGATTATAGATTTCTTTGTGAAAGCTGAGATGAATCGTCAGATAACTTTGTTGAAACAAAAACATAGCGATGTGATTTCCACTAAGGTAGGAAGTATTTTTGATTGTGATATCTGGGTGCCGATAGAACTGGCTAACTATAAAGAAGGCAAAGATTTTTTGTGGGCTTCTACTAATCGTGCTACAGCGGATATGAATTTTGTAATGTACTCTTATCCTTATACAGACAAGGATACCTTTACTAAAGATTATTTCATTCATAAACGTGATTCTGTAATGAAAGCAAATATTCCGGGTGAACGCGAAGGAATGTATATGGCAACAGACTCTATGTTTGTGGATGTGGAAGATATTGTTGTAAAAGGAGAGTATGCGCAAGAAGCTCGCGGATTATGGGAAATGGAAGGTGACATGATGGGAGGTCCGTTTGTGTCTCATGCACGGGTGGATCGTGCTAACGGTCGTGTCATTGTGGTTGAGGCCTTTATTTATTCACCGGATAAATTGAAACGTAATCTGATGCGTCAGATGGAAGCTTCACTTTATACATTGAGATTGCCCAATGAAAGCTTGATTGACGAAATTGTAATTAGTGGTAATATTCCGGAAGAAAAAATAGATACAACAAGCCGGGTAAAGTAAGAAGAGACATTATAATATATAATATAGATGGAAGATAACTACAAGATACGAGTTGGTATTACTCATGGGGATATCAACGGAGTAGGATATGAAGTAATTCTCAAAACTTTTTCGGATCCTACCATGCTGGAACTTTGTACACCCATTATTTATGGATCACCTAAAGTGGCTGCTTATCATCGTAAAGCAATGGATATTCAAACAAATTTCAGTATTGTCAATTCTGCAGATGATGCTCAGCCGGATAAACTGAGCATCGTGAATTGTACGGAAGACGAATTGAAGGTGGAGCTCTCCAAACCGACACCGGAAGCTGGTAAAGCAGCTTTGGATGCGTTGGAGAGAGCTTTGCAGGACTATCGGGGGGGAATGATTGATGTTTTGGTAACTGCTCCTATCAATAAGCATACCATTCAGTCGGAAACTTTTCATTTCCCCGGTCATACAGAATATATTGAAGAGCGTGTGGGGGAAGGACAGAAAGCGTTAATGATTTTGCTGAAGAATGATTTCCGGGTAGCTTTGGTGACTGGTCATGTTCCTGTACGCGAGATAGCACAAGATATTACCAAGGAACTTATTATGGAAAAATTGGCTGTTTTCCATCGTTCTTTAAAAGAGGATTTTGGCATCGACAGTCCGCGTATAGCTGTGTTTTCATTAAATCCTCATGCGGGTGATGAGGGATTGATTGGTACGGAAGAGAGTGATATCATAATTCCGGCAATGAAGGAAATGGTTGCTAAAGGCATTCAGTGTTTCGGACCTTATCCGGCCGATGGCTTTATGGGATCTGGCAACTATACTCATTTTGATGGAATTCTAGCTATGTATCATGATCAGGGATTGGCTCCTTTCAAAGCTTTGGCAATGGATGAAGGAGTGAATTACACGGCAGGACTTCCTATTGTACGCACTTCTCCGGCACATGGTACTGCGTATGATATTGCCGGACAAGGGGTTGCCTTGGAAGATTCTTTTCGCCAGGCTATCTATGTGGCTATGGATGTTTTCCGTAATCGGATTGTCGAAAAAGAAATCCATGCACATCCATTGCGTAAACAGTATTATGAGAAACGGGATGATAGCGATAAACTGAAGTTAGATACCATTGATGATGAAGATTGATGGTGAACCGGTCTAAAATATAATTTCAAGAAAAAGAGTAGAAATGAAATTTGCAATTATATCAGCGGGTGAAGGCTCCCGACTTTCACAAGAAGGGGTAGCTTTACCCAAACCTTTGGTGCAACTGAACGGAGTTGCCATGATTGACCGTCTGATACAGATCTTTGTGCGCAACGGGGCTGATAAGGTGGTCATCATTATTAATAATGAAAGTCCGTTGACAAAAGAGCATTTGGCAAAACTACAGGCGGAAGCGACAGTGCCATTGGAAGTAGTTGTGAAAACTACGCCTAGTTCAATGCATAGTTTTTATGAACTGAACTCTTATTTGAAAGACGATAAGTTCTGTTTGACTACTGTAGATACCATATTCCGTGAAGAAGAATTCTCGACTTTTATTGAAGCGTTCAAACAATCGGACAAAGATGGATATATGGCGGTGACCGATTTCATAGACGATGAAAAACCGCTTTACATTTCTACAGATGAAGCTTTGAACATAACTGGCTTTCATGATGAGGCCATCTCCGGATGCCGCTATATATCGGGAGGAATTTACTGCCTGACTCCGACAGCGGTCAAGACATTGCACGGGTGTATGGAAAAAGGTATGTCCCGTATGCGCAACTTCCAGAGGCAGTTAGTGGCCGACGGCTTGAAATTAAAGGCTTATCCTTTTACAAAAATTCTGGATGTAGACCATGCCAGTGATATAGTGAAAGCGGAAAACTTTCTGACCGGTAAGGACGAGTAATTTAAAAGATAACATAAAGGAATGAATGTGATTTCAATAATAGGGGTAAGCCGTGGAAACGAATATTCACCCAATCATGTGGACAATGATGCCGCCATATTTAATAAGGTGGTGGAAGAGTTGGGACAATTGGGCTGTGAAGTTGAGGTTTATGCCGAGAAGGATTTCGTGGAGCAGGGTGTCAAAGGAGATATCATTTTTGATATGGCCCGTGATAAAGCAACAATAGCCCGCTTGAAGTCTTTGGAGGATGGAGGTGCGTTGGTGATAAACTCTGCTTACGGTATAGATAATTGTGTACGTAGACCCATGACGGAGCTACTTATAAAAAGAGGAGTTCCTCATCCGCAGAGTTTTATTATTTCAACAGCAGACGAGTATTCTGAAAACTGTTATCCTTGTTGGGTAAAGCGGGGAGACTCTCATGCTATGGTGAAAGAAGATGTAGCTTATGCCACTTGTAAGGAAGAGGTGGAGAATATTCTGGCTGATTTTCGCAACCGTGACATTCCTGTTGCGGTCATCAATGAGCACTTGCAAGGCGACTTGGTGAAATTCTATGGGGTACACGGCACTGATTTCTTTTATTGGTTTTATCCGTCTCCTTGTTCGCACAGTAAGTTCGGTTTGGAAAAAATAAACGGAATAGCCAAAGGGATTCCTTTTAGCGTAGAGGAATTGAAAATACAAAGTGATAAAGCTGCTGAGGCGCTGAACGTACCCATTTACGGAGGTGATTGTGTGGTTTCAGCCGACGGAACACTGCGGATTATAGATTTTAATGATTGGCCCAGCTTTGCCCGTTGTCGTGAGGAAGCGGGAGGTAAAATTGCAGAGTGCATTTATAACCGGGCTAAAAAGCAAATGAAACAATAAAGACATGAGTACAGAGAGTGAGAAGAAAGGAATAGAGGCTTCTTTCAAATCCATGGACACAGAGGAGTTCCTGGATATTTATTTCAATCGTCCCATAGGATATGCATGGGCGCTATTGTTTAAAAAATTGAAGGTACATCCCAATGTCGTGACCATTTTTTCTATTATTCTAGGTATAGGCGCAGGCGTGATGTTCTATTACCCCGATATGAAACATACCCTGATTGGTATACTTCTATTGATGTGGGCAAACCATTATGACAGTGCGGACGGCCAATTGGCACGGCTTACAGGGCAGAAAACCCAGTGGGGACGTATGTTGGATGGCTTTGCCGGTGATATTTGGTTCTTTACTATTTATGCGGCGATCTGTCTCAGACTGATGGACCAGCCTATGCCGTTTCATATTGGTGACGGGATGCATTGGGGGATTTTTATTTGGATATTGGCTGCTTTTTCGGGCACTGTTTGTCATAGTAAACAATGTACATTGGCGGATTATTATCGTAATATTCATTTATATTTTCTGAAAGGGAAAAATGGAAGTGAGCTGGATAATTTCAAACAACAGCGTGAGATCTTCTATAGTTTACCTTGGAAAGGAAATTTCTGGTGGAAAGCTTTTTTGTATTTTTATGGTAATTACACACGTCAGCAGGAAAGAATGACCCCTAATTTTCAGCGTTTCTATGCTTTGGTAAAGGAAAAGTATGGGGACAATATTCCACAGGAGTTGCGGAACGAATTTCGTGCAGCTAGCAAACCTTTGATGAAATATACCAATATCTTGACTTTTAATACACGTGCCATTGCTTTGTATATCAGTTTGCTGATTGGCGAACCTTGGTTGTATTTTGTATTCGAGATTATTGTAATGACTTCTTTATTTGTATATATGCGCCATTGCCACGAGGCGGTTTGCGCACAGTTATATTATAAATACGCGGCGAAGTGAAAAGTAAATATAGAAATATATTCCTGATATTTGGGATTGTAGCTATCGTGGTAATGCTCTGTACTTTTGATATGGAGTATGATGAATTGTTGGCTAACTTGCGCCGGGCAGGGATTTGGCTGCCGGCTGTAGTAGGGTTATGGATTATCATTTACTTGTTCAATACCCTTTCTTGGTACATTATTATCCGAGATGGAAAAAAAGGAACGCCTATTCCATTTTGGAAAGTTTATAAGCTTACAGTTTCCGGGTTTGCACTGAATTATGCTACTCCGGTAGGATTAATGGGAGGAGAACCTTACCGTATCATGGAACTGACTCCTTATGTCGGGGCCAGTAAGGCAACATCATCAGTTATCCTTTATGTGATGATGCATATTTTCTCGCATTTTTGTTTTTGGTTTTGTTCTATTTTCTTGTATTTGGCTTTACGCCCGGTAGATATTGCCATGGGGACTATGCTGGCTGTTGTGGGTGTGGTTTCTCTTTTGGCTATTTATTTTTTTATGAAAGGATACAAGAATGGAATGGCTGTCCGTACTTTAAAATTATTACAATATATTCCTTTTATTAAAGGATGGGCCAAACGTTTTTCAGAAAACAAACGGGAGACTTTGGAACGTGTGGACAGTCAGATAGCAGAGCTGCACAAACAGCGTAAGTCTACATTTTATGCCTCGTTAAGTCTGGAATTCATGGCTCGGATTCTAGGTTGCCTGGAAGTGTATTTCATATTGAATATTCTGACAACAGATGTTAGCTTTCCGGCTTGTATTCTGATTATGGCATTTACTTCTTTATTTGCTAATTTGTTCTTTTTCTCGCCTATGCAATTGGGCGCTCGTGAGGGGGGCTTTGCTTTAGCGGTAGGAGGACTGGCTATTCCGGGAGCTTTCGGAGTTTATACCGGATTGATAACCCGTGTACGTGAATTGATTTGGATTGTAATTGGTGTGTTGTTGATGAAAGTCGGCAACGGTACACCTACTAATAAAGCATGAGATAATGAACGCATTGAAAGATATTCAGGGAGTTATATTTGATTACGGCGGTACGATAGATACGAATAGCCGTCACTGGGCGGAAGTATTGTGGGCCAAGTATGTGGAACATCAGATTCCGGTGGATAAGGAGAGTTTTCGTGAGGCATACGTCTTTGGAGAAAGAGCGTTGGCTAAATACCCTTTTGTCCAGCCTTGGCATGATTTTCATGATGTACTTTCCATTAAGGCCAAACTTCAGATGGAATGGTTGGCAGAACAGAGAAAGTTGCCTATGGATGAGTTGAAACTGCAATCTTATGCCACGAAAGTAGCAGACAGCTGTTATGAGTATGTATTGGATATATTGCAGGTTACACGTCCGGTAGTGGAAGAGTTGTCCAAAAAATATAAGTTAGTGCTGGTTTCTAATTTTTATGGTAATATTCAGACCATTTTAAAGGATTTTGGACTTCTGGATTTCTTTGATGAAATTATTGAATCCTCTGTGGTGGGTGTTCGTAAACCAGATCCCGCTATCTACAGACTCGGAGTGGATGCTATGGGATTTGTGGCAAAGAATGTGCTGGTGGTTGGAGATTCTTTCTCAAAAGATGTTGTTCCTGCCAAAGCGGTGGGATGTCGTGTAGCTTGGTTGAAAGGAGAAGGTTGGGGAGGAGAAGTCATTGACGAATCTGTTCCTGATGTGATTATAACGAATTTGGCCCAACTGCCTGTTCTATTATAAAAAGTATGGAGACACAAAGACATGCATTGGTAAAAAGGGACTATCTAGTTCCTTTTGTTTTAGTAACCTCTTTATTCTTTTTATGGGGATTTGCACATGCTATTCTTGATGTGCTGAATAAACATTTTCAAGAGGTGATGGATATTACCCGTACTCATTCGGCAATGGTGCAGGTAATGTTTTATTTAGGTTATTTCGTAATGGCTGTTCCGGCAGGGTTATTCATCACCAGATATGGATATCGTAGGGGAGTTGTTTTCGGATTATTGCTTTACGGCATCGGGTCGTTGATGTTTATTCCCGGCGAATACTGGATGTCATTTGAATTTTTTCTGTTCTCTTTGTTTGTCATCGCTTGCGGCTTGGTTTTTTTGGAAACGGCTGCAAATCCTTATATGACAGAATTAGGGGATAGGGAAACAGCTGCCAGTCGGTTGAACCTGGCCCAGTCCTTTAATGGATTAGGATGTATTTGCGGCCCTTTGGTGGGAGGACTATTGTTGTTCTCGGAGAAGGGAGAGGCGAATATTTCATATCCTTATATGCTGATGGGGGTAGTTGTGCTGATAGTGGCACTGGTCTTTTCCCGTATCAAACTTCCGGAGATTGTTCATACAGACAATGTGGTGAATGGAAAGACAGTTAAAAAAGGCTTATGGTCGCATAAATTATTTTTATTTGGTCTACTGGCACTATTCAGTTATGAAATAGCAGAGATTTCTATCAATAGTTTCTTTATCAATTATGTGGTGGACGATGGATGGATGAATGCCCGTGATGCGGCAGTAGTGCTTTCATTCGGTGGGCTCGGGCTATTTATGTGCGGACGTTTTGCCGGTAGCTGGATTATGCGGTATATCCGGGCAGAAAAAGTGCTGTTCGTTTGTGCAATAGGAACGGTGGTCAGTACGTCTTTGGTAGTTCTTAATCTGGGCATTTTGTCATTGATAGCCCTGTTCTTGGGATATGCGTTCGAAGCTATTATGTTCCCCACGATTTTCGCTCTCTCATTGAGGGGATTGGGTAACTATACGAAGCGTGCATCTTCTTATCTGATGATGTCCCCCATCGGGGGAGCGGTAGGACCGCTCATGATGGGGTATGTGGCTGATCAGACCAATATGTCTTTCTCGTTCATCATTCCGTTGCTTTCGTTTATCGTGGTGTTGCTTTATGCTTGGAAAGTAAAGCAACGTTCGTTTTGCTAATATCCGAACTTTTCCGCAGCCTTTTCCATCTGTTCGATGATGCCTACTCCAAAGGGACAGTTCGTTTCACATTGTCCGCACTGAATGCATTCCGAGGCATGATGCGAGAGCGTCTTGTAGTGTTCATGTACTGTCTCGGGTATTTCATTCTGGGCAATGGTTAGGTTATAGTACTTGTTTACACTCGCTATATCAATTCCTACCGAGCAAGGAGCGCAATGTCCGCAATACATGCAATGCCCCTGCCAGCTAAACTTTTCCATACCTGCCATAACCGAGGTGTAATCTTTTTCTTCTTTAGTAGCATTGCACCAGTTGATGGCAGCTTGCATCTCATCGCAACTTTTGCAACCGACCATTACGGAAGCAACAGCCGGACGGGTTAGCGCATACTCAATACACTGCACCGGTGTCATAGCTTTGCCAAAGGGAGAGTTCGTTTCACTCAGTAAGTCTCCGCCGCCATAGACTTTCATTACATCCAGACCTATACCTTTCTGCTCACAGAGTTCATAAAGCTTTTCACGTTCCGGATCTATATTTTCAAGGGAATGGGCATAACTTTCGTCAGCCCATAAATCATCTACATTTTCGCTGGGCGGTTGCAAATCGTAACAGGGATTGATGGAGAACATCAGTACTTCAATCAATCCACTTTCTACAGCCAACCTTGCCACAGTAGGGTTGTGGCTGCTTAGTCCGATATGGCGAATTTTACCTTCTTCTTTCAGACGCAGGGCCAGCCGAATGATAGGACCATTGAATACTTCATGGAAATCTTCTTCGCTATCTACATAGTGAATCATACCAATATCAAGGTAATCCGTATGAAGACGTGTCAACTGGTCTTCAAAAGAAGCAATTGTTTTTTCTACATCACGGGTGCGCAGATACTGATCATTTTCCCAAGTAGTACATAAATGCCCCTGAATGATAAACAGTTGCCGGCGTCCGGTCAATGCCTTGCCGATATTACTGCGCAGATCGGGATTTGAGGTATACATATCGATAAAGTTGATTCCTTTACTGATGGCGAAGTCCATTTCCGAATGTACCTGTTCTTCCGTTTTTCCCATAAAACCTTCACAACCCAGTGCGATGACACTAACGGATAGTCCTGTATTTCCTAATATTCTGTATTCCATGATATTTCAAATTCTTAGTATGTTTTTGCGAAGTTACTAATATTGAAGAAAACGTTCCCGTTTTAATCCGAATAAATTTGCACTGATTAAGAAAGTTATCCGAAGGCATGTTTCAGCTTCTTCAAACCTTTAGCCAACTGTTGCTGCGGACAGGCAATATTGATACGGATAAAATTGTCTCCGTCTTCTCCGTACATACAGCCCTCATTGACCCAGACCTTTTCTTTTTCCAGTAGAGCCGTCACGATTTCTTCCGATGACTTATTCAACACTGAACAGTCTACCCATACCAGATAAGTACCTTCTAATTTAAGTACGGGGAAATCCGGTAGATGTTCATTGAAATAGTTTCTCAGATACTGATAATTGGCAAACAGATAACTTTTTAGTTCTTCCAGCCATTCTTCCCCTTCATTATAGGCGGCTATCAATGCCTCCACACCGAATGGGTTCACATCACAAACCTCATTGATATTAATGGCTTTATCTATTTTTCTGCGTATGTCTGCATCAGCGGAAATGATGTTTGCAATCTGAAGTCCGGCCAGGTTAAAAGCTTTGCTGGGTGATGTGCAAGTGACGGAGTGCATCCGGAACTCTTCTGAAAGAGATGCAAAAGGTGTATAAGTATATCCCGGAAAGACCAGCTCACAATGTATTTCATCTGATACCACCCATACATCATTCCGGAGGCAAATCTCACCAATACGTATTAATTCCTGTTTGCTCCAGACTCTTCCGGCCGGATTATGCGGATTACACAATAACAGTAATTTTACTTTTGGGTCTGCCGCTTTCTTCTCCAGATCGTCAAAATCAATCCGATAGGTGCTATCCTCATAGATCAATGGATTGGAAATCATCTCGCAACCATTATTACGGATGGAAGAAAAGAAGCAATTATACACCGGAGTTTGCACCAGAACTCTATCACTAGGATTCGTCAGGGATTTTATTACTGCTGATAAAGCCGGTACTACTCCAGTTGTATAGATTATCCATTCTCTCTCTATTTTCCAATAATGACGTCTGCCGAACCAGTGGATTACCG
>ERZ780083.788-NODE-788-length-12153-cov-2.908332_pt1 | contig 12153 bp, 6 predicted proteins | sample MGYA00511838_ERZ780083 | MGnify/ENA primary metagenome ERZ780083 (study PRJEB29588, sample SAMEA2152602) | human gut metagenome | biome: human gut; feature: human-associated habitat; material: faeces | place: Denmark | collected 2008/2010 ...
GAGGACACCTCCAACCATCCGTTGCCGTCCATCTTGGTGTCATACCGAGCCTTGAGCCGTTTGGCTAATTCTTTCTGTAACATATATTCTCCTTTACCAAAATAGATATGAAAAAACGCACAGAATTTAATATCTGTGCGTTTATATAATAATTACGAGGTGTTATGTTAGAGTTCAAATCCATACACAAATGGAAAACAGCGGTTTTATATCTACGAAATTGTTTAGTGAAATTTTGCTATATAAATGACGAAAACCCCGATAAAATCGGGGTTCCATTGGGCTATATCTTTTTTGTAGCCTCTTGATGGCGGAGAGTGAGGGATTCGAACCCTCGGTCCCGTTAGGGATTACCTGATTTCGAGTCAGGCCCGTTATGACCACTTCGATAACTCTCCGTATTCGATTTATTGAGCTCAACAAAGAGCTTATATATTTTACCAAACGTACATACCTTTGTCAAATGATTTATTCAAATATTTTAATTTATTGCAATCAATAAGGGTTTTGTGCCTACGCAAAACGGATTTGCATGGTAAAATCCGTCAATGTTTGCGCAAAAACGGCGATTACGGCATCATTTCAGATAAAAAAGTCTTCTATCGGCACGGTAAAAGTAAAGGTGAATGATTTTATACGAATGCATTATTGCATTCCGTATTTTGTCTTAATTCGATCAAGAACCGAGCCTATAGGTTTTGCAAGCACTATTATAAATGCAACATTGGAAACTACATAGGTAAGCGTAACGGGCACAGCCGACGTAACAGCGGCAATATACCGCGTCAGATTAAACGTGCCGTCATACCAAAGGGTTGTATAAATATCCATAAGCAAAGAATACAGCACTCCCGAAACGGCACTGTAAATTATTCTGAACACAAGACTCTTTTTAAGCTGCGGAGCGAAAACTCCGGCTATAAGCCCGACTATACCCCACGAAAACATCTGGAACGGTGTCCATGGACCCTGCCCAAAATAAAAATTCGATATTACGGCGGGGGGGGGGCGCCTCATGAAAAGCGCTCGATATTACGTCGGTCAGCGCTCCCGTCATAAAGCCTGCCTGTGGGCCGAAATACATCGCTGTTATTATAACGAGTGCCGTCACCGGCTTTACGCTGGGTGCCCACGCAAAAATAAGTCTGCCGACTGCCGACAACGCGACCATAACAGCTATTAAAATCATTTCCTTTGTACCGCTTTTTCCCTTTTCAAAGGCGAGAAAAAACGGAACGCACGACAACACGGCAACGCAAAGCGATATCCATGCATACTGTTTATCTTTAAACACTGTGGCTCCGAGCAAAACCGCCGCAGGCACCAAAATGCACGGAAAAATATACGAAAGCCATTTTTTAACCATTATCTTCTCCGTTTCCGCGGCAGCACTCACCCGCCTCTTCACTCATTATCGCTGTGGGACAAAGCGGACGGGCTATGCGGTTCGCCGCCGTCGTATAAAAATTATTTTCTGCGAAAAACGTATTCGGCGCATCGGAAGAAACGATTTCGCCGTCAAAGAACAGCGCGCACCTATCGGCACCGACAGCGGCAAACTCAACATCGTGAGTTACCATAACAACCGTTATTCCGTCCGATTTAAGCTTCTTCAATACATTCAAAAGCGAGGACTTTGAAAAGGCGTCAAGTCCCTTTGTCGGTTCGTCTAAAAGCAGTATTGTAGGCTCTGAAAGCAACATTTTCGCAAGGGCGCATTTTTGCTGTTCACCGCCGCTGAGGTCATAAGGATGCTTCATAAGCAAATCCGTTATACCGAGTTTTTCGGAAATATCGCGTATTTTTTCTTCGCGCTCTTCTTTTTTATACTCCATCGCCTTGAGCATTTCTTCGAGATCACCCGAAACGGTATCCTTTAAAAATACCGTCTGCGGATTTTGCGGCAGATATGCAAGCTTCTTTCGGTACAGCGAATTGCCCTTATAATCCTTGATTTTTTTGCCGTCTATCTTTATTTTGCCGCGATACGGCTTATTAAGACCCGAAATGACATTCAGCATTGTCGTTTTTCCCGTGCCGTTGCCGCCGAGAATACAAACTATTTCGCCGCGATTCACTTTAAGATTTACACCGCGCAGAATGTCGGGCAAATCTCTTTCATATCTGAACCAAACATTTTTAAGCTCGATTGCCGTATCGGTTTTATCGGAATATTCTGATTTATCACCGTCGGAAAAATCTATATTCCTTTTGAAATTACGTCTGAAAAACTCCTGCCCCTCTTTAACCGTAAGCGGGCAGACTTCGTCCGACGAGAGCAGATTGTAAAGCCTTACGGCACTCGGAAGACCCTTGAGCATAGGATGCTCGGGATTTATTTTTTTAAGATTTTTGCCGACGGTACGCGGTAAATCATACAAAAGCACGCAGCCGTTTTCCATAAGCAAAACCTTATCGGCTATCGGGAAAACGTCCTCAAGACGGTGCTCTACCAAAAGCACGGTAATACCGAATTCGGTATTCAGCTTCTTAAGCGTCGCTATAAAATCAGCCGCGGCTATGGGGTCAAGCTGACTTGTGGGCTCATCTAAGATAAGCACCTTGGGCTGCATTACCATAACCGACGCAAGATTTAAAAGCTGCTTCTGACCGCCCGAAAGCTCGTCTGTTTTTTTGCGGAACCAATCCTGTATACCGAAATAGCTCGCCATCTCGCCCACTCTGCGGCGAATTACGTTTTGCGGCACGCCGAGATTTTCAAGTCCGAACGACAGCTCGTGCCAAACCTTGTCCGTAACTATCTGATTATCGGGATTTTGCCCGACAAACCCTATGGCACATGCACTCTCGCGAAGGCTGAGGGAATCGATGCTTTTACCGTCATAGAGTATCTCGCCGCTCTTTTCACCTGCGGGAGCAAGCTCGTTTTTAATCAGCTTTAAAAGGGTGGTCTTTCCGCAACCAGTTGCGCCGCATATTACAGTAAAATCACCCTGCCCGATATTAAGAGAAATATTGTGAAGCGTGTCTTTTTCCGCCTTGGGGTAACGGAAATTCAAATTTTCGATATGTAATATTTCCACTTTAAATTCTCCTTTACCTCAATAAAAAACGGAAGAAACGATAATATAAAAAACGAAATGTAAGTAATTAACGATTTTAACGAAAGGCTGATTTTGCCGAGCTCCGGATAAAATGTAAAATCGATGCTTCCGCTGCCGACGCCTATAAGTACGGCAGCAAAAAGCAATAATCCCGACAATAAAACCGCCGCGTCTCTCGCCCCGAATTTAAACAGCGAAAAGTTTGTTCTGCCGTGCAGACCGTATCCGCGCGCTCTCATAGACGATGACAGCTCCATGGAATTTTCAAGCGACCACGAAATCATCGCCGTAAAAACACGTATTCCGCCGCGCAATCTGTCAACATAGCTTTTTTGCGAATAAAGCCCCATTGCCTTTTGCGCTCTGCTCACATTTTTCATCTGTCTTTTAAACATCGGAACAAATCTGAGAGCCATGGAAAGCACAAGTGACATTTTTGGGATAATTCTGCCGAACAGATACAAGAATTTATCCTCGGTCATAATTTCATTATAGCACTTACACCAAAACAGCACTCCGACAACCATCACCGAGATAAAAATGCCGTAAACAACCGCTTCAAGCGTTACCGGGTTACCGTTCATAAAGAAAAGCGGAGTAATGCCGTTATGCGAAAACAGAGGATTTGTAACAGCCACAAGCAGAAAAAGCGGAAGATAAAAGCCCATATCGCTTAAAATAGCCTTTTTCCTCACGAGCATAAGCGAAAACATAATGCCGCCGAGGAGTGCTGTGAGCTGTATTACGGGATTCCATACAAACATAGCCGTTAACAGCACAGATATAAAATATGTAAAAGTAACAGCCGGATGATATCCGCCGAAAGCTTTCATCCCGTTTCATCTCCCATCCATATACAGCCGACGTCCTTGCCGAGATCGCATGTATAGACCCATGCTATTCGGTCGCCGTCTTTCAGTTTGTATTTTGAGCATCCGTAATTCGGAAATTCGCCGTTCACCTGATACATCCAACCCGAAAGCGGTCCGCAGGAAAATTCGTACAGATAATTTATACCCTGAACGTATACGCTGCCATAGCTGTTTTTATCGGCACCCTGATACTCCATCTGTATTTTATTATACCTTACCGCCCTGTCAAGTATATCAAAAACGGTGTCGCCGGGTCTTAACACATATTCGGTTTCCGGCAATATAACGCCGTTTTGCGGCACGTATTTATCGGATTGCAGGACTTTGTCAAGCTCGTCGTAATTTTGAAGCACGGTATCACAGCGAATACTGATAAAAACCGTCTCGCTCTGCGGGGTTATATCGTCGATATGAGTAAGGTAGTACTCGTCAACGGACTGAATGTTTGTGCCGTGAATCAATACGGCTATTATCAGCGCCAACGACAGGAGCGCCAAAATATCTTTTTTCAATTATGACTCCCCTTCCACGGGAAAAAATTACCGCATTTCGTCGTCTTCATCCTTATACATTGCCGCAAGCTCCTCCATTTCGAGAGTTTTTTTCATCTTACGGCGTCTGATTCTTATAATTATAAACACGGTAAGTCCTACCGCTAAAACAAACAGTACAACAGATATTACTATGGCGCGAACGATATTGTCAAGCTTTGTCTTTGTCTTGACGACATCCTCCCAACGCTCGATTTTTGCTCTGTCATATTCGCTGAGCGCGTTATAGCGTTTAACGATTTTATTCACCTTGCCCCTATCCTTGAGCGTGATTTTATCAAACGGATAAAGCTCGGCTTTAATGTCGTCGTTCAGCGAATCTATTTCCGCCTGAACCGCGGCAATTTGCTCCTTTGCCGAAACAAGCTTTCGGAGATATGCGTCTTTACCGTCAAAATCTTCACTCCTTTCGAGCTTATCAAGCAATGTTACAACCAAAACATACTGCTCCGTAGTGAGTTTTTCGGGCAGAGAGTCAACCATTGCACGGTCGGAATCGGTAAAATACAAAATGGCGTCGTCGTTTGCGTCATCATCCGAAAACGCAATCACCGCGGTTTCACCCGCTATTTCCGAAACGTCTATTTCGCGTTTTTTGGCTTCATCGGACAAAGTCCAATAATTGCTCACGTAGCACCGCTCTGTTTCGGGCAACGAATAAAAAACCGCAAGAAGCTCGCGAAGCGTTTGTTTATCGGTCTTATTGCCGATTTTTGAAATGTCGGAAGTAAGGTCGTTTATTCGCGATTTAAGCGCGGAGCTCTGCTCTTTTCTGAAATCGAAAAGAGTTCTCATACCGCTTTTTTGCCGCCAAAGAGACGCCATGGTATAAAGGGTCTGCTCCGACGCCATGGTATTTGATTTATCGGGCAAAGATGTGGGATTGTCGGGGTCGTAAGTAAACGAATGGACAAATCCGCCGTCCGTCATTCTGTACCGCATTATACCGTCAAAAAGGGTGTTGCCGTTTTTTATGAAACGGCTGTCTGAGAGAGGGTCGATATTAAGACTGCACAGAGGCACCGCCACCCAATCGGGACTCTCTACATTCTGAGTTCCCCAGCTTTTGTAGTCGCCCGTGTCGAGTTGCAGACGTGAAAGGCACAAAACCGCTTCATCAACAACCTCGTGCACCGTTTTGCTTTCATCGGCGGACAACGCTTTTCTGTGATAAGAATATATTTTTTCGGAATTATAATATGGTGCGAGTGCCGTTATCGCCATAGCGGTAATATCGGGGTCTGCATCATCCGAGCTCAGGGCAAATCCGCCGTCGGAAAGCTGCTTTGAAATTATTTCAACGATTATATCGTCGCGGGTGTTGTACGCTCCGTCAGGCACGGCATAGCGCATACTGTCAAGAGTTATAAGCCCCCATATCCAGCCGTTTATGCCCTGTCTTCCGAGCGGCGTTGTCTTGCCGCGGTCGTAGGTTCCGTCCGCTATCAGATTTATCGGCGCGCCGTTTTCGTCGGTTCCGAAATTTGTCGGGTCGCCGCCCATAGCGAGAACGGCGAGTGCTATTCTGTGCCACTCGGTTGCCTTTGCGGCACTGAGCCTTCCGCTTTCGCGATAACGCTCCTCTACCCTGTCTTTTATGACCGCAAGGTAGCCCTCGTTGTTATCCTGTATTCCGAGTCTGCCGAGAGCTATGGGATACCAATCCCCCGGAGTAGTACCCGCATTTTCCAAATATTTATCGTTAATCAAATATCCGTCGGGTGCCGAGCCGTTATCGGCTTTTTTCCATGCGATAATACCGTCCGCGACGCTGAGGAAATTGTCGGACGTATACTCCTTATTCTCTTTTGCCGATACGATGAAAGAAATTGAGGATATAACACACAGGACGCATAAAAACACCGAAATAACACGTTTTGTCATTTTTGGGAAGAGCTCTCCTTAACAGATTTTTCTTTTTCGCCGTTTTTGCGGCGTTTCTTTACATAAAACACAATAAAGCATACTCCGCCTGCCAAAACGATAAATGCCGATACCGAACATATTACCGTGACAAGCGTTTTTGATTTTTTGTTTTCCGACAATGATACGGCGTTTTCCGTGCTCTCTTCGCTCTCGGAAAGAGCCTCTGAAGCTTCGGTTATCTCCTCCGTTTCCGCATCGGTCTCGGAAAAAGCGGATTCCTCCGCAGCTGAAGCCGCGACAGCGTCGGCAGACCCACCGGAAGCGGCAGCAGCCGCGCGCCCGTCCACCCCACGCCACGGTCATGTCGTGGCGCGGCACCGAGGGCGGCATCGCCGCTGCCGCCGCCGGACAAAGGAGCATCCGCAGGAGCGGAGTTTGTTTCCGCCCCCGGATTTTGAAGTGCCGAATTGATAGCGGAAACCGCGTTATCGACCGCGCTTTGCGAAGCGTCAAGCGTCTCGGCAACGGATAATGCCGCGGCGTATGCATTTTTTACATTTGAGCGCGTTATAAGGCCCGAATAAATGGTTCTTTCTATTGCCTTTGTAAGCGAGTCCTTATTCGCCACCGAAAAATAGCCGGATTTCGGCTGATTTTCGACATTCGGAATTGAGGTTCCCATAGCACCGAAGCCGCCTATATCCGCTCCGTAGCCGAGAGTGAACTGTACTCTGACGATATCTCCGTCGGAAAGGTATGTATCGGCAAAACCGACATTCGGGAAGACGTTGTTGACGGAATACATCCAGCCCGAGCCGTTTGTTATTACAAATTCACCGAGATGGCCTTTCCAGTTTTTCTCATAATCGCCGGGGTCATAAAACGTCATTGTGCTTTTAAGATGCGGCACCAAAACAGACGGTATTGTCGGTGAAATTCCGAGTGCTTTCGGAGACGAAGCGGACGAGCTTCTCTGATAATTGTTATATCTCGCCGCAGACGCCGTACCGTCGGCTACATATGCGAGGTAAAACGAAGAGCTTACGCTGCCGCCGTAATAACCCACATATCCGTTTTCGTTAAGCAGGCGCAAAAGCTGCTGAGCGGACGTCTCGCCCTCGTATATATTTACTTTTTGGGGATACACGAGATATCCGCAGCCTATGGTGAACATTTCGACGCTCCAAACAGCCGTGCCGATTTTTTCGCCCTGCCGCGCTTTCTCGTAGTTGATGTGATATGTAAGCTGCTTTTTTCGCCCGCCGTCGGACGATGCCGAAACGACAACCGTGTTATCGCCCTCAAAGGTAAAGTTAAGGGTATAGCTTGATTTTTCGTTATCGTCCCATGTGGGCGAAAGCTTTTCGCCGTTAAACGTAACCGTCGCTTTTATTTTTTCGCCTGACGCATTTCTCGCCCATACGTCAAATGTCTTTTTGCTTCCGCGCTGAGTTGTATTGTCGGAAAGCGTAGTTCTGAGCGTAGGGCCTGCCGCGGCAAAAACCCGAGACGACGGCAGAATAAGCAAAAAACACATAAAAAAGCAAATAAGCGCTCTTTTGGTTTTGTTTTTATCCGTGGTATATACCTCCCTTGCAAAATGAATCCGCCGATAATCGGCATTTTTCGGTTTAGAGTAAGCGATGTACCCGCCGGAGACAAAATGCCCCGTCGGGTACGTAATCAATCTGTCTTATTCTTCGTCCTTTTTGCGTTTGGCGGTAACAGCCATTGCCGCAGCAAAAGAAGAGAACATTAAAAATGCAACCGCCGCGTTTCCGATTCTGCCTGTTTTGGGAATTGAAACGCCCTTAATATCCGTATCGGCGGTATTTCCGGAATTTGCCGTATTCCCGTCTGTACCCGGCACCGACGGTACATTGGCATTTCCGTTGTCATTGCTACCGAGTGACGAATCTGTCGGAATTTCGTCAAGTGCCGCCTTGGCTTTTATCAAAGCGGTATTCACTTCGTCCTTATTCTTCGCCGCACTTATATCAGCCATACCTTTTTCGAGAGCCTTGTTAAATGCCTCACGATTGAGTGTGTAATCCGAAGCGTCCTTGTAGCTCTCGAGCTGCTCGAGTGCTGTCTTTTTGGCTTCTTTGAGGCTTATTATTTCGGAAAGCTCTTTTTCGGCGTTCAAAAGCACATCAAGATTTGAAACGTACGGCTTTAAATCGTCGTCGAGATTGTCATATGCGTTTCTTGCCTCGTTTATTTTAACGCCGCTGTCCGCCGTTACATCGCCGATGTCGTTGATTTTTTCGACAACCTCGTTTACATCGTCGGCATCAAAAGTCTTTTGCCAATAAAGAATCGGATAGCCGCCGTTTACAAGAGAATATTCGTCTTGTTTGAATTTTTCGCCGAGAAGCGCGAGGAATTCGGGAGATTTCATAAACTCGGTTGTCTCGCCTGTGGTACTTCCGTCACCGTTTCCGATTCCGTTCTCTGTAACGGAAGAGTCATAATAGCATTCTTGGACCCTGTTATCATTTGTGAGCGAGCCTGCTATTGCGCCTGCCTGACCGTCGGATGCGGAAGTTATTTTACCTGCGTTATAGCAATTGACTATGGTGTGGCCGTCCTGAGCCTGTCCTACAATGCCGCCGAGTGAATAAATACCGTTTATGTTTCCGAGGTTGTAGCAGTTGTCTATGGTAACCTCAACCGAAGTATCACGTCTTGTAGTATCGAGATGTCCTACAATACCGCCTGTATGGCCGCTGATTGCATAAAGCGAGCCTACGTTGTAGCAGCCCGTGATATTACTCTTGCCGCCGTCGCGCACTGTACCGACTATACCGCCCATGTAACCGCTGCCGTAAATATCGGCACCGTTCCAGCAGTTTATAAAGTCTGCGCCGTTACTCCATTTGGCGATACCGCCGAGGAACGAAGTGTATATATTTTCTTTGCCGATTTCGCCGCTTGCGACACCGACATTCTTAATTACGGCATTTTGGCAGACAGTTCCGAAAAGTCCGCCGCGGAGAGAAGTAAGATTGTCTATGACATATCCGTCGCCGTCAAATACACCGTCAAACTGATTTCTGTCAGAGCCTATCGGGGTCCAGTTGTCATAGTCGCTGAGGTCGATATTATCGGTCATTTCAAAGTAAACACCGGTAGTTGCCATAAGCTTGGTATTTACGTAATATGACAGATTGTAAAGGTCCTCTGCCGTGCTTATAAGGTACGGTGAAGTCTCGGAGCCCAAGCCCTCCCACGGGATTTTATCCTTTACCGTAACTGTTACAAAGGTCTTGAGTTTACCGCTCTTTATACATACCTTTTGAGTTCCGACTTCAAGTGAATCACCGGAAATTATCTCATAATCCGTTACGGGCTTTTGCGCTCCGTCGCTGTAATATGCGGTAACCTCCATGCCGGCAGCGTCAAAAGAGTCGCCGTCATAATATTCGGTCTTATCTGGCGCTTTTGTAACCGCGATAGAAGTGATGTACGGCGTATTTGAGTCAAGCTCTCTCTCGCCGCCGACAAGCTCTATTGCAGAAACAAGAGCCGAATAATTATTTACGTATCTGCGTTCGTTTTCGGGAACCGCACGGAATTTTGCGAGTGCGCTCTTTGCCGCAGACTTATAATTTGCGTCCGTCGGCAGAGGAAGAGCGTCTATGGCGCTTACTGCGTCCGTGATTGCCGCTTTGGTTTCCGCGCTCCAGTCGCCGCGCATATCATAAAGTGCTCTCATCTTATTTTCAAATCTCCAATAAGCTACGAGAGCGTAAGTTGCCTGATCGTTTGCCATACTGTTCCAGCCGTTTCCGACAACATGGCAGAAGCCGCCGTTTGTATCGCGGAATCTCAGAAGTCCGTCAAGGAGCGTTAAGCCGTCGGAGGTTATAAATCTGCTGTCCTTTTGGGGGTCGATTCCGACAGAAGTCAGCGCAACTATAACCTGAGCTATACTTTCGGAGTTATCGGTATTCCAGGAAGTAAAGCCCGCTTTATCGTTCATCATTGAGCCTAAGCGGTCAAATGCTTCGTCCACGCATTGACGAACCGTTTTTGAAACTTCGTCGCCCGAAATTTCATTTTTATATGTATACACGGTATCGTCATTGTAATAAGGAGCGAGCGCCTGTATTGCCATAGCGGTAAAATCGACATCCGACTCCCCCCCCACCGCCCACCCATAACCCCGCCGGACACCCCACCCGCCGTATTTATTGCCGTCTACGCCGTCGGTAAGCTGCATTTTAAGTATTTCTTTTATGAAAAGCTCACGCTGATATGCGGCGTCGCTCGGAACCTCATACATACCGGTATCAAGAGCAATAAGACCCCATATCCAGCCGTTTATACCCTGTTTGCCGGGACCGCCCTTTACCTTGCAGTTATAGCTGCCGTCCGCGATAAGATTTATCGGCTGACCGTTATATGTTCCGAAGCTTGTGGGGTCGCCGCCGAGAGCCGCTATTGCAACAACGCCTCTGTGCCACTCGGTAGCCTTTACGCTGTGAAGTGTACCGCCGTTTTCGGTGTATGTCTTTTCGACGTATGACTTCATGGCATTGAGATAGTCGGTGTAGCCTGTGCCGTCGTCGATAAGATAAGTATATTTTCCGTCTACGGAATCGAAATATCCGTAACGACCCATAGCAAGTGCCATCCAGTCGGTAGCCGTAGAGCTGGCGCCTGACATATAGCTTTCATTGCCCAAAAGAGTGTCGGCGGAAGTGAGCCCCGCTTTGGTTTTTGAGCTCTTGACTGCCTCTTTAATGTAACCCGAAAGCTTTGCCGAAAGCTCGGTTCCCTCGCTGAACGAAGGACGAACGGGCTTATCTGCGGAAACAAGGCTTTCCCAAGCAAGCTTCGGATTTGTGTCGCCCGAAACAAATGCCGAACCGAGCATAGTCTCGGTTACTAAGTCAACCTTTGCCGCGCCGTCAACATCGCCTTTATTGCCTGTTGCCGCGAAAGGCGAGGTTGAGAGATAATAGCAGTTCTCCGCCGTTCCTCTTGTGGCGCCTATCAATGCGCCGATATTGTTTTGGTAGCCTGCCGAGTCTTCAACCGTGCCTGCATTGTAGCAATTTACAAGCTCGGGAGACGCCGCTTTGTGTCCGCCGGCTACGCCGCCGACAGAGGCAGGACCCGATACCTTACCTGTGTTATAGCAGTTTTCGAGTTTGCCTGCGCGCCAATGCTGACCGCTTACGCCGCCTATGTAGCCTGTTGTACCGCTGACATTACCCGAATTGTAGCAACTCGAAACGGTAGACGCGCCGCCGACATAGCCCACTACGCCGCCGACTCCCGAAGAGCCGCTGACATCGGCATTATTTCCGCAGCCAATTATATTGCCTGCATTGAGGTAACCGACAACGCCTGCAACCGATGAAGATCCGCTGACGCTGCCCTTAACCGTAACATTCTTAACCGTACCGCCGTTTACCTTTCCGAAAAGTCCCGCATTGGAGCCCGAAGAAATGTAAAGTCCGCTGATTACGTGGTTGTTTCCGTCGAATGTTCCGGCAAAAGCCGATGATGAGGAGCCTATCGGCGTCCACGGGTTATTGGCACCGCCGAGTTCGATATTCACATTGAGGCGGATGAGCTTACCCTCGTAAGAGTTGCCGTCGTTTACGCTGTCGGCAAACGCCTTCAACTGACTGTACGACGCTATTATAATGTCGGGAGTTTTGCCCTGCCAAGAAAGCACGGGATTGCCGCCGTTTATTCCCTCTTCATCCTTTATGAATGCCGAACCGAGCATAGTCTCGGTTACGGAGTCAACCTTTGCCGCGCCGTCAACATCGCCTTTATCGC
>ERZ780083.801-NODE-801-length-12034-cov-2.630353_pt1 | contig 12034 bp, 5 predicted proteins | sample MGYA00511838_ERZ780083 | MGnify/ENA primary metagenome ERZ780083 (study PRJEB29588, sample SAMEA2152602) | human gut metagenome | biome: human gut; feature: human-associated habitat; material: faeces | place: Denmark | collected 2008/2010 ...
GCATCACCTACATCACCCGTCAGAACAACATCATCCTGACCCGCGCGGCGGCACTTACGGATACGGTCACGTTTCTGCTGTTCAGTCCTATGTACGGCAGCATCGAGAATTGGAAAAATATAATCGCGATCATTTCCAAACGGACTGGCATACTTTTCTACGATTTTAGCTGAAATGTCATTCAGTGGGAAACTTATCGACTTGCCTGTCTTTTTCCTTACATAGCAAACCCTACCATCCTTCAAATTGCAGAAGCGGAGCAATGCAATATCCGAGAAATTTATTCCTGCACCAAAATAGCTGAACAGAAATAAATCCTTTGCAAGTCCCATATAAAAGCCAGAATCGGAAAGTTCGAGTGCGAGGATTCTTTGCACCTCCTCCTTGGAAATCGACCGTTTCTCTGTATGAATATCAAACTTGTTTATTTTGAATCTATTAAACGGGTATGCGTCCTGCTTGATAACGTCCTGCTCTATGGCTTTATTGAAGACGCTACGGAGCGTTCGAAACAGTTGGCTTATCGTGGTGTCTTTACATCCTCTGGCGTGCAACCACTCTTCATATCTTTTCAGCCACACACAATCAATCTCTCGAAAGGGAATATCGAGTTTATTACGCGTGTAACTCATCAACGAATTAAAGGAGTATTTATAGACCGCCAAATTACCCAGCCTCTCCATCTTCTTCATCTCCGCAAACAACCTGCCGTACATTTCCGCAACAGTTCGCCCTTGGGTCTTTTGTTCAACAGCCTGTGCCAACGATCGAGGGGTATACTCTTTGCGTTCAGCCATCATATCGACAACCAATACGTTGTACTCCGCCATTTTCGAAGCAATCAGTTTGTCAATTCACTCCTGGAAGATACCGCGCGTGGTTGCATCTGGATAGGCACAGAAGGATGTCTTTTCAAATACACCCCTGCCGACGGGCATACGCAGCGGATAGATGCTTTCCATGATAACTCCGTCAAGTCTCTGGCACTGGACGGGAACGGTCAATTGCTGGTAGGCACCGATAATGGTCTGTACGTCTATCAGGAGGACGAGCCCCTGTTGCACGTTGTTCATGACTCCCGAAACCTCCAGTCCCTTTCTAACAATATCATCTGGACCATCTTTGCCGACCGCGAGCATAACGTCTGGCTGGGTACGGATTACGGTATCTCCATGTTCCGCCATAACAGTGTGTTGCGTCATATCCCTATCTCGCAGATTACCGGAACAGGGGAGGGCAACCAGTTCTATTCCATGCTGCGCGATACGCACGGAACTTATTGGTTTGGCGGCACCAACGGCCTCATTCGCTTCACCGCTCTTATGGATGGGGAACAGGACGTTGCCTGGTACAAGATGGGAGACCGGAAATATCCTTTGTCCCACAACCGGGTACGCCATCTTTACGAAGACCGTGAACAACAACTTTGGGTGGCTACGGATGGCAGCATCAGTCGTTACGACCCGGCGAAACGCCAGTTTATACATTATAACATAGTGGACAGCACCCGCCGCTACAACGCCAATTGGACGTATAGCCTTTTTGAAGACCGTGACGGACAACTTTGGATAGCCACCTGTCTCGGCGGTATTTTCGTTGTAGATAAGGAAAACCTCATGCGTTCTTCCGGCGGACTCTACATGGCGGAGAAGACTTATTCCATCCACAACGGCCTGTCCGGCATGTTCATCAATCAGATGATTCCCGACCGGGAAGGGAATGTATGGGCATTGCTCTATAACAGTCACAACAGCATCGAAAAGATAAATCCCCGTACCGGCGAAGTCACCCATATTGCCGCCGATGAACTGAAAGGCGAGCGTACTCCCAACTTTATCCTTTGTGCCGAAGACGGCTACATCTGGATAGGTTTCCCCGGCGGAGTGATGCGCGTGACTCCCGAAAACGACAGTATCCGCATGTTGCCCTTTGATGCCTATAATCATTACGAAGTGCTTTCCATGGCCGAAGCCGACGGCCGCATCTGGATCTCTACCACAGATGGTTTCTGGGTAGCCGACCAACAGACTCTGGAAGTCCGCCGACTGAATATCACCGACAAGCGTTTCACCAGCATGTTCTTTGATAAGACAAGCGGAGAACTCTATCTGGGCACCGCAGACGGTTTTGCCATCTCCTCACCCGAGGCCTTGCTGGCGGAACACCTTGAACAGCCTTTGATATTGACCGCCCTTTATGTCAACAACCAACTTTACCAGTCTGGGGCGGGGCAGGCGCTTGATGCAGTGCAATCCGCACAAAGCATCCGTTACTCACAGCGTATAAATCTGGACTACGACCAGAACAATCTTGCTTTTGAACTTTCCGACCTGCCTTATTCCCTTGAAGAGAAAAGCAAACTGTTGTATCGCCTGGAAGGTGTGGACCGTGAATGGAACTTGTTGAAACCGAATACGAACCGGATTACTTACAACAATCTGAACTACGGTGACTACCGCCTGATAGTGAGTAAGCTGGATGCGCATGGCAAGCCGTCCGAAAAGACGTATGCATTGGACATCCACATCATTCCGCCCTGGTACTACACCCCGTGGGCAAAGGCCGTTTATGTCTTGCTGTGCCTTGTCCTGATACTCTGGACAATCAACTTCTTTCGTGTGAAGAACCGTCTGAAACTGGAGCGTCTGGAAAAAGAGAAAATCCTGGAGCAGTCTCAGGCTAAGATGGAGTTCTTTACGAATCTCTCCCACGACCTGAAAACTCCGTTGAGCATGATTATCGCGCCTATCAGCAAGTTGCTGCCCGGCATCAAGGATCAGCAGGAGAAGAAACAACTGGAACAGGTGCATCGCAATGCCATGAAGTTGAATTCGCTTATCCATCAGGGGCTGGACTTCAACCGGGTGGATAGTGGAAACAATACATTACTGATACTTTCTCAAATCGAACTGGTGTCTTTTGCGCGTGGCTTATTCACCTTGTATGCAGAGGAGAAGGCGAAAGAGAAGAAGCTGACTTTCCATTTCCATGCCGACCGTGAAAAGATATACATACAGATGGATGCCATAAAACTGGAATCTATCTTGGATAATCTTTTATCCAATGCCGTGAAGTATACTCCGGAAGAGGGTGAGATAACGCTTCGTTTGCAGGCTTCTGATAAAGAAGTGCATATCTCTGTATCCGATACAGGTATCGGTGTTCCCCGTCAGGATCAACCGTATGTTTTTCAGCGTTTCTTCCAGTCTCCCAAGACGGCAGGCACGAAGGAGGGAACAGGTATCGGCCTGTATTTGGTAAAGACTTATACGGAACTGCATGGTGGTAAAGTTCAGCTTTCTTCAGAAGAGAATAAAGGTACTGCCATTACGCTGACCCTTCCGGTGATTGCTATGGAACAGCCTGTCGTAGAGGTCTCTCCGGAAATTGTATCTTCTGATATCGAACCTGTCGCTGCCGGAGTTACAGTTGTGGTTCCAGATACAGATACGCCCGCTCCGGATGCTCCATTGCTTCTGATTGTGGATGATACTCCGGAGGTTTCAGAGTTTATTTATCAGATACTGCATACTAAATATCGTTGCCGTTTGGCGGAAAATGGTAAGATAGGTGTGGAACTTACCCTGGAATTAATGCCCGATCTGATTATTGCTGATGTCATGATGCCCGTAATGGATGGTCTTGAAATGGTGCGTCATATCAAGAAGCATATTCCTACATCCACTATTCCCATCATCTTGCTGACGGCGAAAAGTGATAAGGAAACGGAGCTTGAAAGTATTCAGCTGCATATAGATGCTTTCATTCCTAAACCCTTTGAACCGGATATTTTGCTTTCGCGTGTGGAGCAATTATTACATAGCCGGGAGACGCATGAGGCGAAAGCCCGCATGGAAGTTCTTTCCACCCCGAAAGAGATAGAGGCGGTTTCTTATGATGAGAAGTTCCTGGCAAATGTAATTCATCTGATTGAAGAACACATCTCAGACTCCGAACTGAATGTGAATGCCCTTTGCGAATGGACCGATATCAATAACAAGCAGATGTATCGCAAGATAAAGCAACTGACGGGCATGACACCTGTGGAATACATTAAGTCTATCCGCATGAAAAAGGCGGCTATGCTGCTGAAACAGCAGAAGTTTACTGTGGCCGAAGTGATGTATATGGTTGGTTTCTCCAATCATTCCTATTTTTCTAAATGCTTTCAGGCTGAGTTTGGGATGACGCCGAAGCAATACGTTTAGTTCAGCCTTATAATTCTTTGCCACCCACCTTATTGGCAAGGTTTTGCCAATAAGGTGGCAGAGTCTTGCCAATAAGATGACAACAGTTTGCCAGTAAGGTGGCAAGGAATTGGCACAATTAAGTGTTCAGGAATACTTCTGCTCCTAATAGATTATTAAAGTAAGTGGCATTCCGTTCATCCTCAAGTCCTCCGTCGAGGGTGAACAGTAGTTGGTATCTAGTTTGTGTATTCGCCATTCCCACAACTACGGAAATTACTGATTGTTTTTCGGGAAATTGAACCAATGTGACTCCCTGCACCATTCCATCGGAATATTCGCTTGCTGCAAAAGCATTGTACACGGCATTGGGCACTTCGTCCATTGTTCCCCAATCAATCTGTCTCATTTCCCATTGTGCTTCAGAGTTGAACCAGACTTTTGTGTCGAACCCATTCTGTATAAAGTCCGCTACATAGTAAATCTCATCCCGTGACCAGGCAACATCCTTGGCGGCGGGATACATTTTTTTTAGTGCTGTCTGTACATTGACAGGCGCATAATCGGCCAGAGCCGGAACTGATGTCAGGAGCATCAGAAGCAGGAAAGAATACGTCAACTTTTTCATTGTTCCTTCATTTAGATTGTTATCGTTCTGAAGAAAACAACGGGTAGTGAGTTTTGTTTAGTAATTAGGATCACCGTCCAGTGGAAGTATAAACAGGAAACGTGCTCCTTTGGTGTAACTCTTATCCAGTTTCACTTCACCTTTCAGGCGCCCGGCAATGATGGAACAGATATTCAGTCCGAGTCCTGTGCCCTGTTTAAATTCATCCAGTTTGCTGAACCGGTCGAAAACATAGTCTGCCTGGTCTGCCGGAACTCCCGGACCGGTATCTGTAACGGAGAAGGTTATCTTTCCCGGATTCTCTGTGAGAGAGCAGTGGAGGTGAATTTCCCCCCGTACCGTGTGTTTCTCCGCATTGGTCAGGAAATTGATAAGTACCTGTTGCAGGCGTTCTTTATCCGTCACAAACAAGAAGTCATTCGGTGCGTCGGAAGTGAAATAGGACTTCACTTCTTTCGGATTACGATGCACAACAGAAGCCATTGCTATCTGGCATAACTCATTGCAGCGATGAGGCGCCAGATGCATGGTGTATTTACCACTTTCCAAACTGGCAAGGTCAAGGACATCATTAATTAGCGTAGTCAGTAACTCGGAATTCTGCTGGATAAGCATGCTGAACTCTGCTTTCTCTTCCTCGTCCACCTCCATATCCGGAGTGGATAAAACTTGTGAGAATCCGACTATGGCATTGAGCGGTGTACGTATCTCGTGGCTCATATTCTGTATAAAGAAACTTTTCATCCGGTCCGATTCCTCGGCATGGTCGCGTGCAACGGTGAGCTCTTCATTTTTCTCCTGTAGGATAGCCATTGTTCTACGGCGTCTGTACAGGTAGAATATCAGGAAGCAGGTGAAAAGAAACAAGAACGAAAGTACGAGACTGAGAGTTACGATGTAATGTTGAGAAGCACTTTGCTGCTCTTTTAAGATGGCTTTCTGTTTTTCCGCTTCTACATTGAGACGTGCCAGTTCCAGGTTCCGGTTCTTCAATACCAATTTGCTGTTCTCAGCATTTATCTTTTCCAGTTCAGATTGTGACTTAGTCCGCTCCAGTTCCAATTGGGTATTCCTTAAGTTGAGTGCTGCATTCTTATATTCCAAGGCCTTGGCATCCAATTTCATGCGTTCGTTGCCTATCTGTGCATTCAGTTCAGCGATGTCTGTAGATTGTACCAGACGGTTGATTGAATCTTGGTGCTTGTGAATCAACTTATTATATGTATAAGCCTTTTCATAGTCTCCTGATTTCAGATATAATACATGAAGTATCTGGTAAACCTGCAACGGGCTTCCTATCGAATCAGCTGCTATATATGCCTGATCGTATTTTTTATCCAGAACAAGTTTGCAGATACGTAAACGCAACAAAGCTGATTTGCGGATAACACCATATTGTTCGACCAGTTGCAGGCATTCTTCATAGCAAGTGTTAAAGTCATCGATTCGGTCCATACTATACAGAGTCTGGCATTTATCCATTAGGGAAGCTACACGGCTCTCATTGGTTTTAGCAGTTTTCACGGCTTTCTCATTGTATTCCAATGCTACTTCACCTTCGTCTTTCTTTCGGTAATACTCAGCAAGGTTCATATAAAGGTATGACGGATCTTGTTCGGGCAAATGCTTCAGCATGTATTCCAAGGCATTTTTGTAGTACTCGGCTGCTACCTCACTATTCTGACGCATATAGTAGATGTGTCCCAAGGTACGAATACACGAAAAGATGCCGTAGTTGTGCTGGTCTTTGAAAGCCTGTTCTTTCATTTCTTCGGCTTTGTGCAGGGCACGCAGTGAATGTCCGTTGTTAAGGAGCCAATTTATTTCGCTCGTATATGCGGAATAGTAATATTGCAGATAGTTGTTTTTGCGTGCCTCTTCCTTTAATTTAGTGGCTGCCTGTTCCAGTTTCTCATAATTGCCGGAACTATAGTAGAAACTTACCGGAATGGTAAGTGCCAAACATTGTGCTTTTTTGTCTTTCTTTTTGGTTGCTTCTGCATAAAGAGTGTCAGCGATAAGCAATCCTTGGGGATAAGTTCGTGATTTGGTGGCGCGCTGAAAAAAGGGGTATAAAGAGTCATCTATCTTATAAGGGTTGTTTTGTGCTCCGGCAGGAATAAAAAGCCCTGTGAGAAGTAGTAAAATTAGTATGTTAGTGTATCTTTTCATCTTATCTTTTACAAGAGAATGTGACAAAGATACTTTTTATGCTTAATAATTACAAGAAAATGGAGAAAAAGTAGTAGTCTTTGGATTGAGAATTCCTAATTATTATTTATAACTACTATACATATATTGCTGATAATCAGTTAATGTCCTTTTTGTTTCCTTTTATGTCCGATATCTGCTTTGATGAATAACTCCACTCCGTTACTTTTGTCAACAGAAAAACAACTTGAATTTGATGACATGCAGAGACACATTCTTATCTTGATTACTTGTTTGCTGGCAGTAGTTGCTCCGGCACAGAACAAAGTACCCAAAAGCGTTCCTACTATTTATGTAGATGCCGGCGGCGTCATGCGTTGGTCGGATACGAAGAAAGAAGCTTCTTTCTTTGGTGTGAACTATACCTTACCCTTTGCACATGCTTACCGGGCGATGGGTTATCTGGGAGTGGATCGTAAAGCTGCCATCGACCGTGATGTCTATCACATGGCACGCTTGGGATTGAATGCTTATCGTATTCACATCTGGGACGTAGAGATTTCTGATGCAGAAGGTAACTTGCTGGAAAATGAACACCTGGAACTATTGGACTACCTTATCCATAAATTACAGGAACGCGGTATCCGTACCGTTATCACGGCACAGACAAATTTTGGTAACGGTTATCCGGAACGTAATCAGCCTACCAGTGGTTTCTCTTTAAATTATGATAAATGTGCCGTTCATAGTGATGCAGATGCTATTGTTGCACAGGAAAAGTATATTGCTGCTCTTGTACGCCACGTGAATCCTTATACAGGTTATGCTTACAAAGACGATCCTTATATCGTAGGCTTTGAAATAAACAACGAGCCTTGCCATCCCGGCACTGTTGCTGAGACGCGTAATTATATAAATAAGATGCTGTCCGCCCTGAAGCGTGCAGGCAACCGCAAACCGGTGTTTTACAATGTCAGTCATAACCAGCATGTGGTAGAGGCTTACTATTCTACAGCCATACAAGGTACTACCTATCAATGGTATCCTATTGGTCTTGTATCCGGACATACCCGCAAGGGAAACTTCCTGCCTTCCGTAGACCGCTACGATATTCCTTTCTCCAATCTGAAAGGTTTCAATAAGAAGGCTCGTATGGTTTATGAATTTGATCCCGCTGATATTCTTTATTCCTATATGTATCCGGCAACTGTACGCACTTTCCGCACAGCCGGTTTCCAGTGGATTACTCAGTTTGCCTATGATCCTATCGACATGGCGGCCTACAATACCGAGTACCAGACTCATTACCTGAATGTAGCATACACTCCGAATAAAGCTATCGGATTGATGATTGCCGCAGAAGTGGCACAGAAAGTGGGCAGGGGAGAGAGTTTTGGCAGTTATCCGGCAGATACATTATTCAATGATTTCCGTGTCAGCTACGTGCAGGATTTAAGCGAACTGAATGACGGAGAGAAATTCTACTATTCCAATACGACCCAAACTCGTCCGAAAGATATTTCTCAGCTTCGCGCAATAGCCGGTTGTGGCAAATCTCCGGTGGTGAATTATGAAGGTACGGGAGTTTATTGGCTGGATCGTCTGGAAGAGGGCGTTTGGCGCTTGGAAGTAATGCCCGATGCCGTACAGGTTAGTGACCCGTTTACAAGGCCTTCTTTGGATAAAGAAGTAATGCGCATTGTTTCCGGTGCATGGGATATGACTCTGAATTTACCTGATTTAGGTAAGCAATTCCGGGTGAACGGCTTGGATAATGGAAATACGTTCAGTTCACAGGCTGCGAATGGCAAGATTTCGACTCTTCGTCCGGGTGTTTATCTGTTACAGCGTGAAGGTATATCGGCTTCCGGTAAATGGACTACTGATGCTCATTGGCAGAATATTACTCTTGGTGAATATGTATGTCCATCCATTTCTGATGATAAAGGTTTTACTGTTACTCATTCTCCTGCCAAGACAGTAGATGCCGGTAAAGATTTACAGATAGAGGCCATTGTAGCGGGTAATGAAATGCCCGATTCCGTTATTATCTACACAGATAAGATATCTTTCTGGAATGAAAAGAATCCTTATCTGAAAATGAATCATACAGGTGGTTACATTTATCGTGCTACCGTACCTGCTACAGAAATAAAAGAGGGTTGTTTTAGGTATAACATCGTCGTTTGTCAAGGCGATAAGCGACAAACGTTTCCTTCGGGAGTAGCCAGGAGTCCGCTGGATTGGGACTATACTTCGGCTACCCTGTGGGAAACCAACGTAGTTGCTCCTGAAAAACCATTGTCTCTGCTGGAAATAGGGGATGCTGATAGTAAATTGGAAACATATACTATGCCCGGATGGAGCCTCACGAACCGCCAGTTAATGCAAAATGCACCGACAGAGAAGCCGACCTTGCGCATTACCTTTGAGTCTAAAGATAAGGCGCCTGTCTTCGTTCTTCGTCGTTACTTTATGGAGGATATCGATGGACGCCCTGAGCGACTCGCTTCCTGCCGCACTTTGTGTATCCATGCAAAGAAGATTCCCGAAGGACTAAAAGCAGGCTTCATTACTTCTGACGGATATACCTATCTTGCTTCGTGTGCCGCTGCAACTGATGGTATCATTCGTGTACCCTTGCAGGATTTGGAGCAAACAAATACAGCTTTACTTCCCCACGTCTATCCGGTCTTCCTTGATAATTATTTCCGTCCGCAGACTGAAATACCTTTCAAGGTAGAGGGGATTGAAACTCTCGAACTCTCTTTTGATGGAGTTGCTGAAAAGGCTATGGAAATAGAGATAGGGAGTATCTGGCTTGAATGATTACGCTTTTATTACTTATATTTGTATCATTGATAACTATATTTGCCATGAAACACATGAAATTTTTGTCTTTCTTTTTGGGTATTGCTTTTGCTATAATAGCGTGTAGCAGTAATAACGAAACAATTCCTGCGCCGGAGGTCGATCCCGACGGTGACGATGGAACTACAGAGGTGGAATTTGCCAAAGGTGCTGACATAGGGTGGGTCACCGAATACGAATCCAAAGGCTACAACTTCTATAATGCCAAAGGTGAGCAGCGTGAGTGTACGGCTCTGATGAAGGAACTGGGGCTTGATGCCATTCGTATTCGCGTATGGGTAGATCCGAGTAAACATGGCAATTGGTGTAACACTGCCGATGTGGTGGAGAAGGCCAAAAGAGCCAAAGAGTTGGGGATGGATGTAATGATAGACTTTCATTACAGTGATTGGTGGGCTGATCCCGCCCAGCAAAACAAACCCGCGTCATGGGTAGGAAAGAATCTGGCAAACTTGAAAAGTGCCATTAAAGACCATACGGTGAGTGTGCTTCAGGCCTTGAAGGAGATAGGGGTTATTCCTAAATGGGTGCAAGTGGGGAATGAAATTCGTCCGGGCATGTTGTGGGATGAAGACGTGGCTTTGAGCGGCGCATCTTATAATGTGACGGAGAAGGATTTGAAAGATGCACCGGCAAGTGCTACCGACAAAGTGGTATATCCCATGAATTGGGCCAACCTTGGTGCTTTCGTCACTACCGGATACGATGCTGTGAAGTCGGTTTTTCCCGATGCTATTGTGATTGTTCACTTGGACAATGGATGGGACAGCGGTTTGTTCACTTGGTTCTTCGATGAATTGAAGAAGAACGGCGGCAAGTGGGATATGATAGGTATGTCGCTTTACCCTTATTGGTCGCGTGATGCCAAAGAAGGCTATTCATCTGCCGATGCCGTCATTACGGACTGCATCAGCAATATCAAGGCTTTGAGCACCAAGTACAATTGTGATGTAATGGTGGTAGAAACCGGTATGGAGTGCGCCGATGACAATGGTAAGTTGGCAAGTACCTCTGTTTTGAACGAGGGAAAGAGGCAGCTTGCCCGTATCTTGAAGGAGTGCAAGGAAAATACCAACGGTCGTTGTAAAGGAGTGTTCTATTGGGAACCGGAGTGCAGGCCGAGTCAATATAGGTTGGGAGCATTTACAGAAGGCGGTTATCCTACTGTTATAATGGATGCTTTTAAATAACATTAATTAAATACTTTGATTGAAAATGAAGAAGATACTATTCATCTCTTTCTCCTGCTGTATTCTTTTCTCTTTGATAGCAAAAGCTCAGCGTATAGAAACACTGTTGGAGAAGAACTGGAAGTTTACGAAAGGTGAAGTAGCGGAAGCCATGAAGCCTGAATTTGATGATCGTAAATGGGAAACCGTAACCGTACCTCATGACTGGGCCATCTTCGGTCCTTTCGATCGCAGCAATGACTTGCAGGAAGTAGCGGTAACGCAGAACTTCGAAAAGAAGGCTTCTGTCAAGACCGGACGTACAGGTGGACTCCCTTACGTAGGAATAGGTTGGTATCGTACTACGTTCGATGCTCCCGCTAATCAGCAGACGACACTTGTCTTTGATGGTGCAATGAGTGAAGCCCGTGTATACGTCAATGGGCAAGAAGCATGTTTCTGGCCATTCGGATATAATTCTTTCCATTGCGATGTCACCGGATTTTTGAAAAAAGACGGTAAGAACAATATCCTTGCCGTGCGTTTGGAGAATAAACCGCAATCTTCCCGTTGGTATCCCGGTGCAGGGCTTTATCGTAATGTGCGCGTAGTGAGTACTGATAAAGTGCATGTTCCAGTATGGGGTACTCAGCTGACTACTCCTCATGTTGCTGATGAGTATGCCTCGGTACGTCTGCTGACGACTATTGCTAATGATGAAGGAAAAGATATCCGTATCGTAACAGAGATTATCTCTCCTGATGGGAAAGTTGTTGCGACGAAGGATAATACCCGTAAGATTAATCATGGTCAACCTTTTGAACAAAATTTCTTGGTGAATGCTCCTTGCTTGTGGTCGCCGGAGACACCTTATCTATATAAGGCTGTTTCCAAAGTTTATGCCGATGGCAAGCAAACGGACGAATATACTACTCGTTTCGGTATCCGTAGTATAGAAATCATTGCTGACAAAGGATTCTTCCTGAATGGTAAGCACCGTAAATTCCAGGGGGTATGCAATCACCACG
>ERZ780083.803-NODE-803-length-12010-cov-4.220326_pt1 | contig 12010 bp, 7 predicted proteins | sample MGYA00511838_ERZ780083 | MGnify/ENA primary metagenome ERZ780083 (study PRJEB29588, sample SAMEA2152602) | human gut metagenome | biome: human gut; feature: human-associated habitat; material: faeces | place: Denmark | collected 2008/2010 ...
AGGAAAATGAGCCGTAAAACGCAACCAGCCGATTTTCACGAACCGGCCGTTCCAATCATCATCTATGAATGAAGACCGTTGAGAGGCTTCAATGAATTAAATCTCACACTCATGCTACGTGCTGTCATGAAATAATCTGTACCATTATATATGTCACCACTACTGATATGGAAATTCCACAACATGGAAAGAGACCAGTTCTTATAAGTGAAACTTGTATATATTAGTATTATGCTGAAAAATAAAATGTTGATGTAGATTATATATGGAATTTATTATTGTTAATAGTCTAACACTATTTTTTGATGAACTTATGAATCATTTTAACTAATTTGCTTTTTAGAATCCTTATCCATACCAATATCCCCACGTAATCAAGTTCTTTTTATATAAAAAGATTTATGAATATGCTTTAATGCGTAAATCAAATAGTTCAAAATATTGCTATATATAAATGATAAATGTGATGTGTTTTTCCGTTTTTTTGCATCATTGAGATATATTATATACAAGTACGGCATTAATATGATTAAGAGTTAATGCTTTGAATAATTACTAAATAGATATTTAAAACTTTGAAAATATATAAATGCCAATGTTTTAATATTTATTTAGTAATTTTTAATTCGATTGATGATGTAATTTCTAAATTAATTCATATGTTTGCAAACAAATCCAAATAATAGAGCTTATGAAAAGAAATTATTGCTTATCATTAGTGTTGCTTGCATTGTTTGGGGTGTCTGCACCTTTTGCTGCTAATGCAGCTGTTGAAAGTGTGCTAAGTTCCCAAAGTACTCAGCAAGCCAAGAAAATCACAGGTAAAGTTTTAGATGCGGCAGGCGAACCCATCATCGGCGCCAGCGTGTTAGTAAAAGGTTCTGGTACCGGCGCTGTGACGGATATTGATGGAAATTTTTCTGTAGAGGCGCCGGTGGGTAGCACATTGGAGGTATCTTTCATTGGGTACAAAACAGTGACATTGAAGGTGACGAACGCCACTACTTATACTGTGAGTTTACAAGATGACTCGCAAGCGCTGGACGAAGTGGTTGTGACGGCAATGGGTATCAAGAAAGAGCGCAAAGCTTTGGGATATTCAATGGAGGATGTGAAGTCGGATGAATTGATGAAGATGAAAACTGCCAATCCTATTTCATCCCTTTCGGGGAAAGTGGCCGGTGTGAATGTTACTCAGTCATCCGGTGCCGCTGGTGCGGGCGCTCAGATTATATTGCGTGGAGGAACGTCGGGTGCTGAAGGCAAAGACAATCAGCCGCTCTTTGTGGTGGATGGTGTTATTTTTGATAACTCTTCATCAGTGGTGGGCAATTCGGCTTTCGATGGTTCCATGCGTTCTGCCTCTACTACTTCCAATCGTTTGATGGATATAAACCCCGAAGATATAGAAAGTATGTCGGTGCTCAAAGGCCCTGCAGCTGCCGCTTTATACGGTTCACGTGCAGCCAACGGAGTTATTCTTATCACTACCAAGAAAGGTAAAGAGGGCGTGGTTGAAGTGAATATCAATTCTAAGTTTACTGCTTCATGGGTAAAGAGCCTGCCGCAAACGCAACGCCAATATGCCCGTGGATATATGGAAGACCAATATGATTCAAAGAAGAACTATACTGGTACTGTGTTTAATGACTTTGCTTATACTTCGTGGGGAGAGAAGTCGAACGCAGCTACTTATGATAACATAGGTGATTTCTTTCAAGGCGGAAACATTTTCGATGAAAGTGCCAGCGTAGCCGGGGGTACCAAGAATAGTAAATTCTATCTTTCAGGGTCTTACTATGATCAGGTAGGTGTTGTGCCCGAGACCGGATACAAGAAATATGCTTTCCGTTTCAATGGTGAGCAGAAGGTGGGGATTTTTACCTTTAACGCCAGTGCCGCATATAGCGATGCTCATACAGACCGTACTTTGACGGGTGCCGGACTTTATAATTCGAGTGGTAATGGTGCTCTTTATGGTGTGTACAACTGGTCTCCTTTCGACCGAATGACCCACTATCAGAACGAGGATGGTACCCGTTATCGTTTGTTTGGCGATCGTCTTGATCCATGGGACGAACGCGACAACCCCTATTGGATTGTCAATCGTAACCACATGTATGACGACATCGACCGTTTCAATGGGATGCTCAGTATAAAAGCCGATATTGCCAAATGGTGGTTTGTTTCTTATAAAATAGGTATTGACCGTTATACCCAAACTGCTTCCAACCGTTTGGCTGCCAATGGCGTGCTTAAACAAGTGTGGCAAAAAGGTATGATGAGTGACAACACCCAGCAGTTCCGCTATATGAGCCATGACTTTATGTCGAACATGAGCCATAAGTTCGGTGATTTCGATTTGAATCTTTTGTTGGGTGCCACAATGGACGAAACCAAGACAGACCGTAGCTCGATGATGGCTTGGAACTTTTCCGTTCCTGATTTCTTCTCATACGCCAATGCCAGTAAAGACAATAAGCAATTCACACATGCAGCTACTAAGAAACGTTTGGTAGGAGCTTTTGGAGAATTCCGTGCATCATGGAAAAATATGCTCTATCTCACTGTGAGTGGTCGTAATGACTGGACTTCTACTCTTCCTCTTGAAAACCGTTCGTACTTCTATCCTTCGGTAAGCGGTTCATTCGTATTTACTGAAGCCTTGCAGCGACTCGGTTGGCTGGATGACAGTGTGCTCAACTTTGGTAAATTGCGTGCATCGTGGGCCAAGGTAGGTAAAGATACCGGTGTGTACGAATTGGAAACTGCCTTATGGCCTACGGGTACCTATCTTGACGGTACGGTAGGTGTGGGAAATACTTGGACACGCGGTAATGACAAACTGAAACCGGAAATGACCAAGTCTACCGAAATAGGCGTGGAATTGAGTTTCTTCAAAAACCGCCTGCACATAGACTATGCTTACTATACCAACGATTCATATAATCAGATTCTTGCTCCTCGCGGTCCGCAATCTACCGGTTACATCTTTTGGAGTATCAATGCGGGCAATGTGTATAACAAAGGTATGGAACTCTCTATTTCGGGAACTCCCATACAGACTAAGGACTGGACATGGGACATTGGCTTGAACATGGCAGGTAATCGTGGTACTTTGGACGGGCTTCCCGAAGGTATGGGCGTGATGTATGTTACCGATGTGCAATATGCCGGTATGCAGGCAGCCTCGTTCAGCGGTGGAGATTTTATGGGTATTGCCGGTACCAAATGGAAACGTAATGACGCCGGTGAGGTGATACTCGACAAAAACGGTATGCCTACTTATGATAAAACCCTTGTAGCAGTAGGTAATCGTGAATCATCGTTTACCGGTGGATTAAACAATACCCTTACTTGGAAGAATTTTACTTTCAATATGCTATGGGAATTCCGTGTAGGTGGCGATGTGGTCAACGGTACTCAATATGCTATGGATAACAGCGGTGTGAGCCAGTTCTCTGCCGATGTACGCAATCGTTCTCTCACTGTAACGGGTGTCAATGCCAATGGTGACCCAGTGACCAATACTTGGGAAGCCGATAAAACCTATACTTTTAATGGAGTACAAATGAGTGGCTACAACATCATTAAGGATTACTATCAGAACTATTACTCCAAGGAGTCAGCCAACTATATTACCGATGTCAACTCTTTGCGTTTGCGTTCTGTTTCATTGAGCTATGAGTTTCCTAAAACGTGGCTTTCCAAGATTGGATTTGTAAAGCGTGCTTCGGTATCGGTAGCTGCTACCAATCTATTGCTCATCACCAATTACGACGGTGATCCTGAAGTGGCTGCCGCCGGTGCGGGTGTAGGTGGCTCATCATCAGTAGGATTTGACTACTGCGGTGTACCTGCCACTTCTACCATGTCGTTTGGCTTGAATCTTACTTTCTAACTCTTAAAAAACAGAAGCAATATGAAATTATTCAAATCTATGATATTATGTAGTGTGGGTGCCCTTATGACTTTGTTCTCGGGGTGTAGTGACTGGCTCGATGTAAATGTCGATCCCGAAAATCCCACAGCCGGAAATGCGACCTATGATTCACGATTGGCACATATTGAATTTTATACCAACAGTGCCACTCAGTTTGCTGCTTGGCGTTCCAGTATGTCTATGGGCGATTGGACACGCTATTATGACGGCGGCACTTATTGGAATATGTCTTATTGGAGTCCTCAGACCGGTGCCGTTACCACTCCCTACCAATGGTGGTTCTGTGGAGCTGCTGTAAATATTCCATTTTTGATTGACAAGGCTACGGCAGCCGAGGCTTGGCATTATGTGGGTGCAGCTCGCGTAATTCGTGCCTATGGTTTTATGCTTATGACAGACCTTTATGGAGAAATGCCTTACAAGTCGAGTGAGGCTGAAGCCGGTGTTACTCCTACCTATAATGACGGAAAAACAATCTATTTGGGCTGTTTGGCCGATCTTGACACCGCTATCGAGATGTTCCAAAAAGAGCAAGGGTCTGCGACAGCTTCGTTGGCTGTAGGCGATATTTGGAATGGTGGTAGTGTAGACAAGTGGCTTAAATTGGCATATTTACTTAAAGCACGTTACATTAACAAGCTTATTAAAAAGGGTGAAGGCAGTTATCTTGAAGGGAAATACGATGCCGCAGAAATCTTGGCTTGTCTTGACAAGGCTCAGCAAAGCAATGCCGACAATACCGTATTCAATCATATTGATGCCAATAATTCGCATGATGTATTGGGATGGGACGAACCGGTTGATTATTCACCGCTCTTTTCTGTATGTGGCATGAATGCCGGCTATATGCCTACCAAGATGCTTTACGATAATCTGACAAATTTTGCCGGAAGTGGAATAGAAGATCCGCGTGCCGATAAGATTTTACCTTGGGCATATTCGAAGCAATCAAGTAATTCACCCGCAGAGGTGAAGTTCAAAAACGGTTGGCGTCGTTCTATGGGTGTAGACATGATTGGCAATGATAGTCCCAGCCTTACCGGCGGACCGTTGCGATCGAACTTCTCGGCAGCCAAAGGTTGGTGGATTGACAGTGAATCTTCTACCCGTAAGGGGGACACTATTTATGTAGAGTGTACCAGTCAGTGCAAAGCTTATCAAGGACGTCCTGATTTACTTTATCGTCGCGATGGCACTGATGCCTCTCGCGAATCGGGAACTTTCTATACTCGCGTGTCTTCTCCCACCTATATTGGAACCTATGCCGAAGCTTGTTTCATACGTGCTGAAGTACTCTTTAACCAAGGTAATAAAGGAGCGGCTTTTAATGCTTATAAGAAAGGTATTGCAGCCAGTATCGACGGTATGAACGATAAGTTGAAAGTGTGGTGCCGTGAAGATGCCAATTTGGAAGCATGCCCCTCGTTCTCTCCTATGACGCAAACCGACATTGACAACTATTTGAACAATGGTATTGGCACTGAAGAGAATATTACTTTGGGCAAGATTCTTACTCAAAAGCGTTTGGCATTGCATTTTTCCATGGAAATTTGGAACGATATGCGTCGCTACGATTTTAATCCGGAGCTTTTCTTAGGCTGGGGTATTCCTGCACGCTATGGCGTTGATGCTACTGCCCAAAAGAATATTCCGCAAGGTAAACAGTTCCGTCGTTGGCAGCAATGCAGTCATGAGCTCAACTACAATACGGCCAATCTGCAAGCTATCGGTGCCACTGTTCCGGGAGCTGATACTTCAATTGCACTTTGGAATGCTGCCGAGGACGTATGGACTTTACCCGTATGGTGGGACAGTGCCCAAAACTAATTTTTCATTGCATTTTATTTTGTGATACAAATTCATTATCTTTACGCCCAAAATGTGGATTTTAAGATATAGTTAAGATATTGAAGGCTCTAATGGTCTTCATTCATAGATGATGATTGGAACAGCCGGTTCGTGAGAATCGGCTGGTTTTTTTTTTTTTTTTTTTTTTCTTTTTCTCGTCGGATATGTTACTTTTGCCCTAAAACCGAAGATAGGCTGCACCTCAGCATAAAAAATGGACAAGTTCATTTTATTTTGCATTCGGTTTGTACTATCTTTGCGAGAAATAGCTGAGATGGTAGGAACTGTCTTTGCAAAGATTAGTCTATATATGGAACAAAGCAAGAAATTTATCTCTCCGGGGGCATGGTTCTCCATGACTTATCCGGCAGACTGGAATGAATTCGAGGACGGGGAAGGCTCTTTCCTTTTTTATAACCCCAATGAGTGGACCGGTAATTTTCGCATTTCGGCTTTCAAAGGGAATGCTACATATGGCAAGGACTCCGTGAAGCAAGAGTTACGGGAAAACTCCTCTGCCATTCCGGTTAGGATAGGCCGGATGGAATGTGCATATAGTAAGGAAATGTTCGAGGAAGAAGGTGCGTACTATACTTCCCATTTATGGATAACGGGCGCGGATGAAGTTGCCTTTGAATGTTCGTTTACGGTGAAGAAAGGAGAGCCAGTTGCAGAAGCGGAGAAGATTATCGCTTCGCTGGAAACGCGGAAGGATGGAGTGAAGTATCCAGCGGAGATAATTCCGGTGCGCCTTTCGGAAATCTACCAGATTAATGAAGCATACGAGTGGGTGGATACTACTATAAAGGAATTGTTGAAGAAGGATTTCCAGGGAGCCGAGGAAGACATTGCCAAGATGCAGCAGATGATGGAAGAAAGCAACATCAGCCCTAAAAAGAAAGATGCGTGGCTGGCTTTTGGCATTGTGCTTTGTGTTATTTTCGCCAATGAAGTGGACGGTATGGAATGGCGTACCTTGGTGGACGGAAACCGGGAAGCGCCCATATTGCTGAACACGTCTACCGGTGAATGGATAGACCCCATGAAGCTGGTTTGGAGCAAAGTAAAGGCAGGAGGTAAAGTGAATCTGCCGGAGATATACAGCTCCTTGTTCTAAGGTCCGGTCATCTCGGTACTGTGATTTTCAACTTTCAATTTTCAATTTTCATTTTTCAACTATTAAAGCATTGGCAGCAGTAAATTCAATTCTTCAGGTGGAAAACTTGACCAAGTCGTTCGGTGACTTGGTACTATTCGAAAATATTTCTTTGGGCTTGTCCGAGGGACAGCGTGTCGGGTTGATAGCCAAGAACGGCAGTGGCAAGACGACATTGCTCAATATCCTTTCCGGCAAGGAAGGGTATGACAATGGCACCATTTCCTTCCGTCGTGATTTGCGTGTGGGTTATCTGGAACAAGACCCGCAATATCCCGAAGAGCTGACCGTGCTCGAAGCGTGCTTCCATCATGGCAACAGTACTGTCGAGTTAATCAAGGAATATGAACGTTGCATGGAAACGGAGGGGCATCCCGGCTTGGACGAAATTCTGGTGCGTATGGACCATGAAAAAGCTTGGGAGTACGAGCAGAAGGCGAAACAGATTCTGTCTCAACTTAAAATACGTGATTTCAGTCAGCACGTAAAACATCTGTCCGGCGGGCAGTTGAAGCGTGTGGCACTTGCCAATACCCTTATCACTGAACCCGATTTGCTGATACTGGACGAGCCTACCAACCACCTCGACCTCGATATGACGGAGTGGCTGGGGGAATATCTCCGCCGGAATAACCTCAGCTTGTTGATGGTGACGCACGACCGTTATTTCCTCGACCGGGTATGCTCCGAAATCGTAGAGATAGACAACCGGCAGATTTATCAGTATAAAGGCAATTACAGTTATTATCTGGAGAAGCGCCAAGAGCGTATCGAGGCCAAGACTGTGGAGATAGAACGTGCCAATAACCTCTACCGCACAGAGCTGGAATGGATGCGCCGCATGCCGCAAGCCCGCGGGCACAAGGCACGCTATCGGGAGGATGCCTTTTACGAGTTGGAGAAGGTGGCAAAGCAGCGTTTCAACAACGACAATGTAAAGCTGGACGTTAAGGCTTCTTATATAGGCAGTAAGATATTCGAGGCAGACCATCTGTACAAATCCTTTGGTGACTTGAAGATTCTGGATGATTTCTCTTACATCTTCTCCCGTTACGAAAAGATGGGTATCGTAGGGAATAACGGTACGGGCAAGTCGACCTTCATCAAGATACTGATGGGGTTGGAGCAGGCAGACAGCGGTACGCTGGACATTGGCGAGACGGTCCGCTTCGGTTACTACTCGCAGGACGGCTTGCAGTTTGACGAGCAGATGAAAGTGATTGATGTAGTGCAGGACATTGCCGAAGTCATAGAACTGGGCAACGGCAAGAAGCTGACGGCATCGCAATTCCTGCAACATTTCCTGTTTACTCCCGAGACACAGCACAGCTATGTCTACAAGCTGAGTGGGGGAGAACGCCGCCGCCTCTATCTGTGTACGGTCCTGATGCGCAATCCCAACTTCCTGGTGCTGGATGAGCCGACCAATGACCTCGATATTGTGACGCTGAATGTGCTGGAAGAGTATTTGCAGAATTTCAAAGGATGCGTGATTGTGGTGAGCCACGACCGTTATTTCATGGACAAAGTGGTAGACCATCTGTTAGTGTTCAACGGACAAGGGGACATCCGCGACTTTCCCGGCAACTATACACAATATCGCGACTGGAAAGATGCGAAAGTCCATCAGGAAAAGGAGAAAGAGAAAGAAGCCGCCAAGGCTCAGGAGGACAAGACGGCGAAGGTGCGTCTGAACGAAAAGCGGCGCATGTCTTTTAAGGAAAAACGCGAGTTTGAACAATTGGAGCAGGAGATAGCTGACCTGGAAACCGAAAAGAATGCAATTGAAGAGGCTTTGTGCAGCGGTACTTTGTCTGTGGACGAACTGACGGAGAAGTCGAAACGTTTGCCGGAATTGTCGGACTTGATTGACGAAAAAACATTGCGCTGGCTGGAGCTGAGTGAGATAGAATCGAACTGAAGTTCGAAATTGAAAATTAAGAATTAAAAATTAGAACTGAGAAAGTGGGAAATCTGACGAATTATCATAGCCATAGCCTTTATTGTGACGGGCGTGCCGGCATGGAGGACTTTGTGCGTTTTGCATTGAGTGAAGGTTTTACATCTTATGGCTTTTCATCGCATGCTCCATTGCCTTTTTCTACGGCATGGACTATGGAGTGGGATATCATGGACGACTATCTATCTGAATTCCATCGTCTGAAGGAGAAGTATGCCGGACGTATCGAACTGTATATCGGTCTGGAGATTGATTATCTGAATGAAGCGAGTAATCCGTCCATCGCCCGTTTCAGGGAGTTGCCGTTGGACTACCGTATTGGTTCTGTACATCTTCTCTACAATGACAAAGGGGAAGTGGTGGATGTAGATGTACCTGCGGATACCTTTAAGACCATTGTAGACGGACATTTCTGCGGTGACTTGGAGCATGTGGTCCGTCTCTATTATGGTAGGTTGACGAGGATGCTCGAGCTGGGTGGTTTTGATATTGTGGGTCATGCCGATAAGATGCACTACAATGCAGCATGCTATCGCCCGGGATTGCTGGACGAGCCTTGGTATGATGAGCTGATTAGGGCGTATTTCGCAGATATTGCCCGTCGCGGCTATCAGGTAGAGGTCAATACCAAAGCCTATCATGACCTGGGTACTTTTTACCCCAATGAGCGGTATTTCTCCTACCTGCATGATTTGGGTGTACGTGTGCAGGTAAACAGTGATTCACACTATCCGGAACGGATAAGCAACGGACGTCCCGAAGCTTTGTGTGCCTTGAGGAAAGCTGGATATGAATCGGTGATGGAACTACACGGAGGAGAATGGAAAGAGATGCCTATCGTGTTTTGAGTGAATAGGATACAAAAACTCCTGACTTGCCTTTTTGTAAAGGTAGTCAGGAGTTTTTTCTTTCTATTATGAACTATTCTGTTTTCAGTAAAAAGTCGTCAATCGCCTTTTTGTAGGTAGCCTTATCGGCTGCTCCGCGGAAGAGCTGAGGCTCTCCATTCATAGGGATGAATACAAAAAGAGGGATGCTTGTTGCATTGAACAACGCTGCCAGTTCCTTTTCCTTATCCACATTGACTTTGTAGACAACGATTTTATCGGCATACTCTTTGGCCAGTTCCTTCATAATGGGAGCCACCATGCGGCAAGGTCCGCACCAGTCGGCATATAAGTCTATGATGGCAGGCTTGTTTCCCTTGTATTTCCAGTCCTGGGATTTCTCATAGTCGAACACATCCTTGATGAACATGGCTTTGTTCATGACGATAACTTCTCCGTTTGTTTGAGCATAGGCCAGCATGCAGGAAAACACGAGGGCAACCATTGCTATAATCTTCTTCATTTCTTCTTGTTAAGAGTTTTGTTCTATAACGGCTTTCAAATCCTTACCGCTGATGACACCCGAATGGCGCCATACGGCTTCACCTTTCTTAAATACGATAAATGTCGGTACTGCTTGTATGCGGTAGCGGGCAGCAAGCTCTTCGTGCTGGTCTACATCTATTTTGGCGATACGGGCAGCATCTCCTATTTCGTTTTTGAGTTCCTCCAGTACCGGATGCATGGCCTTGCACGGGCCACACCAGGTTGCAAAGAAATCAACTAAAACGGGCTTTTCTGATTGTATCAATTCTTCAAACTTTTCCATAATTTTTTCCTTTCTGTTTTTATTTATTTGTAATGATAACAAAATAGGAGGAGGATTTGTTCGCTAAATCATTATTTAATCGTCATCTCTTCAATGAGATGCGAAGCTCCCGCGTATTTGTCGATGATGAACAAGGTGTAGCGGATGTCTACACATGCTGCTCGTTGGGAGGACGGACGGAAGGCAATGTCGCCAGTCAGACCTTCGTAATTGCGGTCAAAGCCGGTACCTATCAGTTCTCCTTTGGCATTGAACACTGGGCTGCCGGAGTTTCCACCGGTATTGTCTGTGTTGACAATGAAGCAGATGGGCATTTCGCCGTTCGGCATGGCATAACGTCCGAAATCCTTTGCCTGATACAGCTGTTTCAGTTTGGCGGGGACTACAAACTCCCAATTGTCGGGATCTTCCTTCTCCATAGCTCCTTTCAGAGTGGTGTAGTAATCATATTTCACACCGTCTGCCGGAGCGTAGGGGAGCACTTGACCGTAGGTCAGGCGCAAGGTGGAGTTGGCATCCGGATAGATGGGCTGACCATTGGCAAGTTTCATGTCCATCATGCCCTTTACCCATACCTTGTGGGCGGCATTGTAGTTTTTATTGGCATCCATCATGGCAATGGAGGTCTGAAGCAGGCCGTCCGTGATGGAATATTTCAGCAAGACCATCCAGTCTGTATTAATCTTGTAGAGGCTGGGCTTGCGGATGAACTTGGCAAAGTTCTCCTTGTTGCCGAAGATGGAATGTTCAAAGCAGGCGTCGATGAAAGCGTCGCTGTTGCCCTTGAAACGCTTGTCTATGATTTGGAAAATACCGATGCGTTGTTCGGCAGGGATATACTTCATGTAGATTTTCAGCATTTCCTTGCCAACAATATGTTCCACTTCGGGGAAGGGGACAGAGGCAAAGTAGCGGTCGGCTGCCTTCTGAAGGCTGTCTTTAGCTGCTGCAATCTGTTTCTTGTCCTTGTTCTTCAAGGCAGATACCAGTCCTGCGGTGCTGGGGATACGCATGAAATCGAGTCCCGTCACCAGTGCTTCCTGAATGGCTTGCTGGTGGTAGAGGGCTGGACGGCGTTGCTTTACGATGGCGCGTATCTGGTCGAATGCTTGCTGATAGCTATTGTCGTTCAGCGAGCGTCCGCGTGCCAGGAGTGCCTCTTGCTGTGCACGTTTAGTGTCCAATACGTTCAGACGGACGAGACCTTCGTTCATACCGATGGCATTTTTCCAGTAGTTGGCAGAAGATGCATACTTGCTGGCATAGTGGATGCGTACGGCATCGTCTTGCAACATTTGTTTCATCAGAGCTTTCTGGCGGACATCGCGCACGTGGTGGCGCATGAAGTTGGTGGTTTGCATACGCTCTTCCACCTCGTCGGAAATCATGTAGCGCCAGTTGCGTCCGGGGAATCCCATTACGAAAGTGAAGTCTCCCTCTTTGATTC
>ERZ780083.804-NODE-804-length-12006-cov-3.528324_pt1 | contig 12006 bp, 5 predicted proteins | sample MGYA00511838_ERZ780083 | MGnify/ENA primary metagenome ERZ780083 (study PRJEB29588, sample SAMEA2152602) | human gut metagenome | biome: human gut; feature: human-associated habitat; material: faeces | place: Denmark | collected 2008/2010 ...
GAATATTACCGCACCGCTTCCTGCAGAGTTTGCAGCGTGGTTGATCGTTCCGTCAGCCTGCTTTGTTCCGGGTACCAGCGTGAAGTCCCACAGGCCCTTGATCTCGGGAGCTGCTACAGACAGCTGGTTGTAGAATGTATACGGCTGAACAACGAGGGGCATCTCACCGGTTCTGAAACGTGAGAACGCATCGAATGTCTGATCGAAGCTGAATACTGTGTAGAACTTTGTCCACTGCTCAAACACTCTTATAGAGTCCTGAGTCATAAAGTTCGTGAGATTCAGACCCTTGATATCAGATGTCTTTATACTGTTATAATCTGTTGTATAAAGGTCTTCATTGTAGATATCCTGTCCGGTCTGGAGCATCAGCATAATGAATGTATTACCGGAATCGAATGTATTTGAAGAAATATTCTGAGGAAGTATCAGACCTACATCAAGGTACTTTCTCTGAAGAGTGGGGAGCATATCGGTAAGCTCATCCCATGTTTCGGGCGGATTTTCAAAGCCAAGCTCCTCAAGTACGTCTGTTCTGTAGAACAGCATCGGGAATGTCTGTGAAACGGGAAGTCCGTATACGCCTGTCGATGTACCGTCATTGTACTCATAAAGCGTCATTGCATCTTCTGCAAATCTCTTTGTTACCGCTTCATAGTCCTTGAACTGCGTCATATCAACGAGCAGTCCTCTCGCGGCAAGCTGTATCGGGAAGTCGCCGCCGATAAAGAGGGCAATCTCGGGTCCCTTGCCCGCAAGCGTTGCTTCAAGTACTGAACCCTGTACGAGGTTTATCGAAGCCTGTGTACCGTTGTAGTCGGGGTTTGAGTTGAACTTGTTATCAACAAGGTTTTTTACGACTGTTGCCTGGTCACGCGCAAGTGATACCCATACATCAAGTGATGTTGCGCTTGCGTCCGAAAGGTTCGTGTAATCTTCAAAGAACGAACCGATAAACGCATTGAAACCGAATGCCAATTCACTGAAGAAATTTCCGTAGGGTGAAGCAAAGTCCTCGTGACAGGTTGCTATCTCTATGTAGTCAAGCTCAAGAGGCTGACCGCGATAGTCACGCATCCATGCGGATACCGATGAGATGCTGTCCTTGATGCTGCTTGCCATTACAGGGATATCTTCAGGCTTGTTGATACATCTTTCGAGGTAGATACACATCGTTTCAAGTGCGGCTGCCTCAGAACCCTTCTTTGTAAGGCTTTCGATGCTTGCCTTCTCTGCACGAAGCGAGTCAACTATTCTCTGGAACGCATCCTGAATACCGGGTATCTTCTTTTCTACAAAGTAATCCTTGTATTCATCAGGATCGGGACCTGTGATCATAAGTATTCTTCTGTAGTACTGGTTGAGCTCAAGCACGAGGTCGTCGAGTCTTTGCATAACCTCGCCTATCGAACCGGGTATTGCTTCAAGTGTCAATGTGTGTTCCTCACCTGCCGTCAGGTAAACATACATATCGTTTCCTTCGGCATCCTGAGGAGTGAGGTTGTACCAATCCGGAGAGTAGATGAACTGTACATCGTCAAATTCCTTACATGGTACCTTACCGTCAATGTAAATCCTTCTGTTTGAGAAGAATCCACGCATCTGGTTCTGTCTTGACTTGAAGCTGAAACGGTAGTAACCGTCATTCTCAACCTTGAAGTTGTAAGTGACCGCCTGTGTTGATTTGTTCCATGTTGCCTGACCGATAGTGTTATAACGCTGTTTGGTCGGGTGGTTGGGACTTGTCATATAGGTCGTTCTGTCGTAAGTAGCATATAATGTTGATGCTGTCTTGTAGAGCGCCTCTTCCGCCTGTAAGAAGATAGTGTTTGTGCCAAGCTCCTCACTCTTTGAGGAAAGAGCGGGAGTGTTCTGCAGCTGTTCGTCTGTAGGCTTTATAGAGTCGTAGCTTACAAGCTCATCGTAATTCTTGAACGTAAACGAATGGAATACGCCATAGGTTCTTATACCCTCAAGCGTAAGCGTGTGAGTACCCTTTTCAAGGTAGAAGTAATAAGGCTCGTTGTAAAGACCTTCCTTATCCTTGATAGGATATTTTATCCAACAATCATAGGTCACCTGACCGGGTCTGAGGTCGTTGTCCTTGTTGTCACGGGTGATCTCTCCCTCGTCCTTCCAGTAACGGTCGAGTGTGAGATCCTGTGTAGCAGTAAAAGGATATTCTCCGTCGATCCTGAGTCCGATATCCAGTACCGTATTTTTTGTTTCTTTGCCCTCGATAGGATAGTAAATAGCCTCGAGGTTGTAAATGCCCGTTTCCTCAACGTTAAACTCATATGTAAGTGTGAGTTTATCATTTTTCCACTTTATTGTAGAATAATGATCCGTCTTGAGGTCGGTGTTCTCTTCGAGGAATGACTTGAGTCCGTTGTAGCCGTCGCCGGATTTTTCCTTGATCTCTTCGACCGAGGGAATGATCTTTGCGGCTTCTTCGGCTGTCATTGAAGACGAACCGCTGTTTACAAAGGATGTGCCGTCTATCGTACCTTCCTTGTAGTCGGTAGCATAGACAGTGATCTCCTTCTTGGGCTTTGCGGCATCCTTATGACTGTTGTAATAAGTGCTGTACTTGCCCTCCATACCGGTGATCGTAATTCCGCTCACAGAGCTATCGGTCGTCGTGTTTTCCTCGGATTGTCCGGCAGAAGTATCGGTTGTTTCTTCTGCGCTGACTGCGGTTGATGTAAGTGACAATGAAGATATAAGTGTCGCACATGACAATATACCCGCTAATGCTCTTTTCATCCTGCTTGATTTTGTTGCCACAGTAATAATCCACCTTTCTGATAGTTGTCGTTTATGTTCAATCGAAAATATGCTAATTTCGACGAGTTAAGGAATTTATCCGTGCGAGTTATAATCCGAGTTGTAGACAGATATTTTTCCGTCTTCAAGCTCAACGCGCACTTTATCTCCGCCTCTTATGCCGAGGGCTTCGAGATATTCTTTTGGTATCTGGAGTCTGCCCGCTCTGTCAAGAACGACCAGCTCCTCATGATCCTAACCGCTCTGCTGCCTAAGCTTTTCATGCTCTGCACGCTGCTGTTCGCTCATCTTTTCGAGTTCTCCGAAGGAGAGGATCTCGGTTTTCTTTCTCAGCATCTCGCTCGATGTGCGTCCGTCACGGATAGCGACCACACGGTCGATCGATTTCGACAGATTAGTATCATGCGTTACTATTATAATGGTAACGCCCATCTGACGATTGAGCTGTTTGAAAACATCAAGCACCATAGCCGCCGTCTTGGTATCGACCGCACCCGTAGGTTCGTCCGCAAGAAGCAGGCTTGGATTGTTTGAAAGCGCTATCGCGATAGCGACACGTTGCTGTTCACCGCCCGAAAGCTGACCGAGAAGCGAGTTTTTCCTTGCGGAAAGCCCGACCATATCGAGCAGCTCTTCGGCTCTCTGCCTGCGGTTCTTATGACCCGAAAGCAGAAGCGGCATTTCAACGTTCTGTATCGCCGTAAGATACGGAATGAGGTTTCTGGCGTTGTTCTGCCATACGAAACCGACCGTTTCTCTTTTATATTTTATAAGATCCTTTTCGTCAAATTTCAGAAGATCCTTACCGTCAACGTAAAGACTTCCCGCCGACGGCTTGTCAAGCGCTCCGAGCATATTCAGCAGTGTCGATTTACCGCTGCCGCTCGCGCCGACTATTCCCATCAGCTCGCCGCGCTCTACAGTGAGATCAAGTCCCTGAAGCGCCATGACCTCTACGTCCGTGGTCTTATATATCTTGACAAGGTTCTCACATTGCACCATCACGTTTTCAGGGGGTGCAAGCATCATTCTCTGAGGCATCACTCCACCTGCTTTCTGACATCTGTAATGCGTCCGTCGTCAAGTGTGTAAACAACATCACACTGTTCCATCATTGCGGTATCGTGCGTTGTCATCACGATCGTAAGACCGTCTGTATGCACAAGCTCTTTGAAAAGATTCATCACCGCAAGACCTGTCGGCATATCAAGCGCCGCAGTCGGCTCATCGGCAAATATCAGCTTTGGCTTGTGTGAGATGGCTCTTGCAATAGCCACTCTCTGCTGCTCACCGCCGGAAAGCTCTCCGGGTCTGTGATGCATTCTCTTTTCCAGACCTACTCGTACAAGACATTCCTTCGCACGTTTTACACGCTCGGCATAAGGCATTCCGACAAGCCTCATAGAAAACTCAACATTTTCGTATGCCGTCATTGTCGGTATCAGCGCCACCGACTGGAACACAAACGACATATCGTTTCTTCTCAGCTTATCCATTTCCTTGTCGGTAAGCCCTGTTATCTTTTTACCGTCAAAGTAAACATCGCCGCCGGTCGGTCTGTCAAGCGCACCGAGTATATTTATAAGCGTAGTCTTTCCCGAACCCGATCTGCCGCGAAGTACCACGAGCTTATTTTTTTCGACTTCGAGATTTATATCCTTGAGCGCATCAACGGTAGTATTATCATTGATCTTGAAGCTCCTGGATATATTCTCAGCCTTTAAAATCGTTTCCATAGTCAGTTCCGATCCTCAAAAAAGCACGCCTGCGGTTAAACAGCGCGTAACTTATTTCATCTGCTTTTTGTACCAAATGCACAATAACTACATACGATTTTGCCGTTAAACACGGTGTATTTAGAAATAATGTACAAAGTGGCATCAGGGTCTATAACATAGTAATTATATCAAATTATCACCGTACTGTCAAGGTTCATAAAAGAACTTTCACATAGTGTAACTGATTTTGATTTTATCTACAAATCGCATTTGCTCTTAGCAAATAGTTACAAACTTAGCTCGAAAATTTTGGTAATTATGACGAACGCGGTTTTCATTGACACAATATCTTGATTTTTAGTTCCCCGACTTTGCTATTTTTTATGTAAACGTTTTCCACATTGCGAAAACTTATAACTTAAATTAGCTAATTCGTTAATCGTCTTAACGAAACTTTGTTTATTATGCACAAAGAATTTCGTCACTTTTTTTAACTAATCGCACAGATAATTACTTAATTTTTGATGTAACTTATGAAAACGTTTCTATCTGCTCACTGAGTTCCATCCACTGAGCCGTAAGTTCCTCTTCTTTTTCTTTCAAAACAGCTATTTCTTCGGAAAGTTTGCTTGCTTTTTCATAGTCTGTAGCTATCTCCGGCTTTGACATCTGCTCCGCAAGCTCTGCTGTTTTTGTTTCGACATCTTCTATCGCCTGTTCGCAGCGCTTCAGTGCACCGTTCAGTTTTCTGAGTGTGCTTTCACGTTCCTTACGTTCTTTATAATCGTTCTTCTTTGCCTCGGTAACAGCTTTCGTCTGAACTGCCAGGTTAGTCTGTTCCGCCTGTTCCTTTGCCGCCTTCAGCTCAATATACCTGTCATAGTTTCCGTCAATGTTGACCGTGCCGTTCTTATCAAGCCACACTATCCTGTCCGCAAGCTTGTTTATGAGATAACGGTCGTGTGAAACGATAAGAAGCGTACCGCCGTAATTTGAAAGCGCATTTTCAAGCGCCTCTCTCGAATGTATATCCAAATGGTTAGTCGGCTCATCAAGAAGCAACATATTCGCCTTGCCGAGCATAAGCTTCAGGAGCGACACTCTCGCCTTTTCTCCTCCGCTGAGCTTCCCCACATTCTTGAATACATCTTCACCCTTGAACAAAAACTGTGCCAGTGCCGATCGTACTTCCGTCTGTGTCATTCTCGGATACTTATCCCACACCTCATCAATAACCGTCTTTGACGGATCAAGGTCAGTCTGCGCCTGATCGTAATAGCCGCACTGTATATTGTTTCCGTATTTATACTCCCCGCTATCAGGCTGATACTGTCCCATAAGGATCTTAAGCAGTGTCGTCTTTCCACAGCCGTTCTCGCCGAGTATAAACGTGGTCGTATTCCTTTTTATATCAAGCTCTGCGTTTTGGAAAACCGTCACGCCGTCAAACGACTTTGACAGAGCTTTTGCAATCAGCACGTCATTTGCTCCGCCCTCTTTCGCTCTGAACGAGAACTTTATAGCTTCAGGCAGATCTTCGGGTCTTTCAAGCGTTTCTTTGAGCCTGTCAGCCTGTTTCTGCTTTGATGCCGCCGTAATGAAATTATGTTCCTGTCCCCAGCGCTTCTGCTGTTCGACTATGCCCTCGATACGATTGATCTCTTTTACAGTCCTGTCATAAACTCTTTGCTGTGCTTCTCTCGCCTCGGCTTTCAGCTCAAGGTAGCGCGTATAGTTACCCTTATATTCATGGAGCGTCTTATTCTCCATTTCAAAGGTGGTATTCGTGACCTTATCAAGGAAATAGCGGTCATGCGATATAACGATATAAGCGCCCTTATATTCCGTGAGGAACTTTTCCAGCCATTCACAAGCGGTGATATCAAGGTGGTTTGTCGGCTCATCAAGCAAAAGTACATTGCTTGCGGAAAGCAAAAGCTTTGCAAGCTGCGCCTTGCTTTTCTGCCCTCCGCTCATAACGCTTATCGGCTTATTGAAATCATCTTCCGAAAAGCCAAGACCGATAAGTGCAGAAGCTACTCTTGACTTGTAAGTAAGTCCTCCGTCACGTTCAAATCTTTCCTGTAAGTGCATCTGTTTTGACAGCGTCTGTTCGCTGTGATAGCTCGGATCAATGGACACCGCTATATAGTCAAGTTCTTCTTCCATGTCTGTAAGCGGACGGAATATATCAAGCACCTCACTATACAGCGTCACGCTGTCGTCACGGATAACATACTGCTCCATTGAGCCGAGCTTTATACCCGCCGCCTTGTTTATACTCCCGTTTTCGGGTTCAAGCTTGCCGTTTATGACGTGCATAAGTGTAGTCTTTCCACAGCCGTTGACTCCGACAAGACCCGCCCTGCCGTTTTCTTCAAGGCGAAAATTCACATTGTGAAAAAGCGTTTCTCCGCCGAATGATACCGAGATATCGTTACCGGACAATACTATCATTCGAGTACTTTTCCTTTCCGAAAAATAGCGGTCAGAGTTTTTGCTCTGACCGGTAATTCCATATTTACGTTTTTGCTTACTTCTTTAAGTTTTCGGGCTTGTACCTGTTCAGCGCGTCATTATTAAGATCAAGCGCATAGTCCTTTGCTGTTTCGTTCAGCATAGCCTTATAATCATCGTCTTTCATAACGTGAAGCACGTTGCTGTGATTCTCCGTGAGCCAGTCCTCACGTTCCTTGATATCGCAGCGAACAACCGCATAATAAACGCTGTCGTCCTCATAAACGCCGCCCTTGCCTGTTTCAAGCTCAAATGCCCACTTTACAAATTCTTCGCTGGGTGAAGTATCCGTCTTGCTGAGCAGGAACTCGTGATCATGCTCCTCTTCTTCACTGCCCGATGTTCCGCTGCTTGTTGTATCGTCAGATGTTGTTTCACTTGCAGAAGAAACTGCCGACGAGCTTTCGGAGGAAGCCTTTGAAGATGCGCCCGAGTTGCTTTCAGCTTCGGCATCTGCCTTTTCTTTCGCTACCTGATCCTCGTATTCGTGATAAATGGTTTCGTAATCCTCACCGGCAAGCAGTCTGTCCACATAGCCCTGAGCCTGTTCCTTCTTAGCCTTCTTGCCCTCGTCGGTCGGTATATTGTAGCCGTTTCCCGTTATCTTGTCGCCGTTGCCCTCTTTAAGAGAAACCTGTATTATCTGGAATCTGCCGTAATTGTCATAGAAATAAGTAGCTATATCCTTTTCGTCTGTTGCGGATATGCCGTTTTTCTCATAGTAAGCGTCGAATACCTTCTCGCTCATCTTGTTTACAAGCTGAACAGCCTCGTATGACTTCTTGCTTATTCCGCCTGCCTCATAGTTCTGACCGTAGGTTTTTCCTGTGCTGTAGCCGTAATACGAGATCTCCGTATCCCACATCTTCTTTACAGAGGTCTTTACATTATCCTTTTCCTCATCGGTAAGAGTAAGCTTCAGCTCGTCAAACTTCTTCTGGATAGCAACATACTGCTTTACCTGCTCTAATGTACGATCCTGAACATACTGCGAGTATGTCTTGTCCTGCACGTTATAGTTGAAATAGCTGAAATTCTCTACCTTTGAAGAATCAGTGCCCATAGCCTTCAGCTGATCGTCGACTTCCTCCTGAGCCTCGCTTATAGCCGACTGTTCGTACAGCAGATATATGCCTGCATTGATGGTCTGATCATCAATAGAACCTATAGTTGATACATCAGCACAGCCTGCAACGCTTAATGTGATTGTCACGGCGCATATTGCCGCTACCAGCTTTTTTAAATGTTTCATTGCTTTTCTCCTTACTGTTTACTATAAGGGGCTGTGCCCCGGTTATTCTGTAATATTTGCCGTTATCTTAATGTAACGCCGATAGCTTCCAGCGCCTTAAGCACCTTTGCAACGACCGCATCTGCCTCATCGTCTGTCAGCGTAGCATCTTTCTTTCTGAGAATGAGCTTGTAAGAAAGGCTCTTCATACCTGCGGGTACCTGTTCGCCCTTATACATATCGAACAGGCGTACCGCTTCAAGATGTTTTGCGGTCTTTTCGATCACCGCAACTATATCGCCGCTCGGTACGTCCTCGTTGCACACAAGGCTCAGATCCCTGTATGTTGAGGGGAACTTGGGCAGGGCAGTGTACTTCACATCGCCGTCTGCGTTATTGAACATTACTTCCATACTGAGTGTAGCGCAGTAAACCTCTGTATTTATGCCGAAGTTTGCCGCAGCCTCGGGGTGAAGTTGACCTACATATCCGATAAGCTCGCCGTTTACAGTGACCTTTGCGCATCTTCCGGGGTGGAATGTGGGGTTGTTCTTTTCGGCTGTGTATACAACATTCTTCAGACCGAGCTTTGCCATTACTTCCTCTGCAACGCCCTTGGCTGTGAAGAAATCTTCACCGTTGCCGTAGAGAGCATAGCACAGAACATCTCTTTCAACGGGGAGCTGATTTTCTCCTGTCGGGAAATATTCTCTTGCTATCTCGAAAAATCTGCCCTCAAGGTTTCTGTTGCTCCAGTTTCTTCTTACGACCTCCATCATAGAAGTGAGAGCGCTTGTACGCATTACGCTTGTATCCTCACCGAGCGGTCGTCTTAAAACAACACTCTTTCTTGACTGCTCGTCCATACGGAGCATTTCGTAGTCCTTGGGTGAAATAAAGCTGTATGTCATTACCTCGTAAAATCCGAGCGCAAGCGCAAGCGAAATTACCTTATCCTCGAATATCTGTTCAGGCGTTCTCTTGCCCTGTGATGAGAGCTTGGGTATAGTTGAGGGAATCCTGTTGTAGCCGTAAATACGGGCAACTTCCTCTGCAACGTCGCACGCACGGTGCATATCTATACGGGTAGGAGGAACTATTATCTCGCCGTTCTCATAGCCGAAGCCGAGCTTCTTTAAAATTTCTATCTGCTCGTTTTCGCTGATATCAGAGCCTAAATGCTCATTTACCCACTTGTAGTCGTGCTTCAATCTTTCGGGAACATACTCGCTGTGGTTCTCGTCAATGATAGTATTCACTACCTCGCCGCAACCCAGCATCTCGATAAGCTGTAATGCTCTCTTGAGCGCCTTTTCTGCATTTACGGGGTTGAGTCCCTTTTCAAAGCGTGAGCTTGCCTCTGTACGTTCTCCTATCTTTCTTGCGGTACGTCTTACAGATACGCCGTCAAAGCAGGCAGCCTCAAATACAACTGTAGTAGTATCGTCCATGATACCGCTGTGCTCGCCGCCCATAACGCCTGCTATGGCGATAGGCTTCTTGCCGTCTGCGATTATCAGCATTTCGGGAGTCAGCTTTACAGGCTCTGCCATTTCATCGAGCAGCTTTAATGTTTCTCCCTCTTTTGCGTTTCTTACAACGATTTTGTTATCCTCAACATATCTTAAGTCGAATGCGTGCATCGGGTGACCGTATTCAAGCATTACAAAGTTTGTTATATCTACCAAATTGTTGATAGGTCTTACTCCGCAAGCTCTCAGTCTTCTTGCCATCCACTTGGGTGACGGTCCTATCTTTACGTTCTTTACAAGCGCCGCCATATAGCGTGAGCAAAGCTTTGTATTTTCAACACTTACGCTGATTTCCTTTGTGATATCACCGTCAACGCCCTTGAATGTCGGCTCGGTGTAATTCATCGGGATATCAAATGTTGCGCTTGCCTCCTGTGCAAGTCCGAGTACCGAAAGGCAGTCGGGACGGTTGTTTGTGATCTCAAACTCTACGATAGTATCATCTATCTGCAAAGCCTCGCAGATATCCATACCCATCTTAAAAGAATCAACATCGGGGTCGTTGTTCAGTATGAGTATTCCGTCATCTGCGACAGGGTAGTCGAAATCGTCCTTTGTAAGACCGAGCTCTGCGTATGAGCACATCATACCGTTGCTTGCAACGCCTCTGAGCTTACCCTTAGTTATCTTTGTTCCGTCGGCTATTGTGCTGTTGTGCATACAAGCGGGAACTATAGCACCCTCAAACAGATTCTGAGCCGCAGTAACTATCTGCACAGGCTCATCTCTGCCCGCATCAAGCTGGCATATCCAGAGCTTTTCGCTGTCGGGGTGACGTTCAAGCTTGAGCACCTTTGCAACTACTACATTATTTATAGGGTCGGACATCTTATGATAGGTTTCGACCTTTGAACCGCTCATAGTCATATCCGCTACAAATTCTTTTATGGGCATATCGGCTTTAACATAGTCGTTAAGCCATCTCATTGATAAATCCACGTTAATATCTCCTTTTACGATCTCAATCGGTATTCATTATAATTATCGCTTATCTGAACTGAGCGAGGAAACGCTGATCGTTCTCGTACAGCAGACGCATATCATCTATGTTGTATCTCATCATAGCGATACGCTCAAGTCCTATACCGAAAGCAAAACCGCTGTATTCTTCGGGATCTATGCCGCAGTTGATAAGCACCTGCGGGTGAACTATTCCTGAACCGAGCATCTCGATCCAGCCCTCGCCCTTACAAAGCGGGCAGCCCTTACCGCCGCACTTGAAACACTGTAAGTCGACCTCGGCTGACGGCTCGGTGTACGGGAAGTGGTGAGGACGGAAGCGGAGCTTTACATCGTCGCCGTAAAGACGCTTCGCAAATGTTTCGAGCGTACCCTTAAGGTCGCCGAATGTTATATTCTTGTCAATAACAAGACCCTCACACTGGTGGAATATAGGAGAGTGCGTGCCGTCAACAGCATCTGGACGATAAACGCGTCCGGGGCTTATGATAGCTATAGGGGGCTTGTTTTTCAGCATCGTTCTTATCTGAACGGAAGAAGTCTGTGTACGCAGGAGTATATCATCTGTGATGTAGAATGTATCCTGTTCATCTCTTGCGGGGTGACCGTCCTCGGTTAAAAGCATATCAAATACATACTTCGTTTCCTCGACCTCGGGACCGTCAACGACCGTATAACCCATTCCCCTGAATATTTCCTTAAGCTCATCGAGAACTATATTAAGAGGGTGGCGAACGCCCATAGCCTGCTGTTTGCCGGGCATAGTAACATCAAGCGTTTCTTTCTTTAATCTCTGCTCCATAAGCGCAGATTTAAGCTGCGACTGCTTCTGTGCAATAAAGCTTTCAAGCGACTGCCTTACATCGTTTGCAAGCTGACCCATAACAGGTCTTTCTTCTGCCGACAGCTTTCCCATGCTCTTAAGGATAGCTGTAAGCTCACCCTTCTTGCCCAGATATTTTACTCTCAGGTCATCGAGCTGTTTGACATCAACGCAGTCACCGATAGTTTTCAGCGCCTGCTCCTTTATATTCTGTAACTGTTCTTTCATACCTTTTATTCTTTCCTTATTTTTAATATCCTTAACTTAAAGTCCGCCTTCAGGCAAAGACGATGGAACCGAATAGTTCCACTGATAACACGACCTTTCACGCATTTTTCAGCGTAGATGAAAATAATTTATGGTTATATAGATATTACTTTTTATGGAAATTTAAATCAAAGCCTATACCTACACGATAGACATTATAGAAGAAATTGA
>ERZ780083.808-NODE-808-length-11969-cov-2.645291_pt1 | contig 11969 bp, 7 predicted proteins | sample MGYA00511838_ERZ780083 | MGnify/ENA primary metagenome ERZ780083 (study PRJEB29588, sample SAMEA2152602) | human gut metagenome | biome: human gut; feature: human-associated habitat; material: faeces | place: Denmark | collected 2008/2010 ...
CTCCTCCATTATTTCTAATACTTTTGGGGCTGTAATCGTGTTATATGCTGAATACATAGAAGTGGGCGGGCATGTCATATCGTTATATCCCAGATAATAGAATCCTGGAACTTTTATTTTACGGGCAAAGTTTACGACATCATAGTAAGGTGTATTTTTGGTTTTTTGTTTCAAGATCTCCGGACTCTCTGTTGAATTCCGGAAGAGGTGAGGCCAACCCCCGGCCCGACCATGTACATAGCCGTTTAAATCACAGAGGGCCGGGTAGAAGGAAACCAAACCTTTTATGCGCGGATCTAAAGCAGCAGTAACAATAGCTAATGCACCGCCTTGACTGCCTCCATACACGATCAGATTTTCTCCATCGAATTCATCCATTGAAAAAATATAGTCTGCACGGACACATCCTATATAAACCCGTTTAAAATAAATTTCATCCCTATTGTCCCAATTCATATATTGATATTGGTTCAATCCTCCATATAGTAAATTATTATAGATGACCGGATCCATCGTGACAGGGACTCCATGAATTCCTATTTCAAGTGTAATCAGGCCGTCTTCTGCTTCTACAATCATCCCATTGTAAGGACGTATCCCTGCGCCCGGTACGCGTAGTACTGCTGGATATTTACCTGGTGCCTTAGGAATGCACAGTATGCCATAAAGCCGGCTTCCTATACGGTAATTCTGTATATTAACTTCATACACATTAACCTTTCCTGTACATCTTTCCGGGAGTAAACGTAGCCGTGAATCGATGGGTATTTTGGAGTTTTCTGATTTCGCTTTCTCCCAAAAAGCTTCAAAGTCAGTAGGCAAAGTAGTGGTGGGCTTTATGTCCTCGGGTGCAAATGCGGCTGTTGCATATCCGCTGTATGTCTTATCTTCGTGTTTAGTCCATACCCGGCAACGCATAAATCCAGGGATATTCATGGTGCTTCCATTAATTGTTAGTTCTCCGTTTTTTAATTTCACACTTTCTTTTTTCAGTGGAGGCATCATGTCATACGAAAGTTCGTAATAGGCATCTGCATTTTGCAACGGAATATTGTTCTTTGTTATCCTGATATTGAACTTTACGGTTTATTCCGGGTTCTACCGTTTTTAAACAGCCAGTCTGTATGGTCGGGAGAAACAAATACTTTTATCATCTGCTCTTTTGGCTGAGACCATAAGGTGATTACGATAAAAAGTAAACTGATGGTGGATAGTAATTTTTTCATTTTTTTGATGGGATTATTATGTACTACATATTTTTGTTTTTCAGATATTTAATTAAAAATTCCGGTACATCCGTCTGGATGATACGTGCATTTAATGTATCGATCAGGTATCCGTATTCTTTGTCGGGATCTCTCAAACCCATATCGTCATCATGTCCACCGGACATTGTATCCCACAATGTGTTGTACCAGATAAGACAGTTCCCTTTTAACCGTTTGCCCATTTCTTTGGGTAATGTATTTGTATCGGATACATAGGAGAACTCAAAAGCAAGCGGAGGATATTTTTTCATGTAATCTTCAATCATTTGCTGTGCATTGGCTTTATCCAGATTAATCACAGGCATAAAAATAACTTTGTCCAGGTATTTACCAAATTCTTTTTTTACCTGTTCCACAGGCTGACTACCTTTCATGATGATCTGTTTGGTCGTTCCTGTTTTTTTCAATAACTCATATACTTCATCAAACAAGGGGTAGGCTTTGTCCAGGTTTATCATAATCTTATCTTTTGCCAGGAGTAATGCCTCTTCCAATGTTGGTACGGTATGCCTTGTATGTATGCCTAAACCATTTCTTAGTTTCAGCTTTTTGACATCATCCAAAGTCTGATCGCTTATTTTACCATGTCCCGTAGTTGTTCTGTCCAATGTGTTATCGTGCATAAGTATGAGATGCCCGTCTTTGGTTTTTTGGATGTCGATTTCTACCACATCACATCCCATTTTGATGACGTTCTCAATGGCAGCCAATGAATTCTCCGGTGCATACCGCCAATCTCCCCGATGGGCGACTACCAATACAGAATTATTATTGGGATTCAGTAATTCGTCCCGTATTTCGTCTACTTTGCTTTTGTTCTGAGCTGTAATCTCATATTGAAAGGACAAACAAAACAGACAGATAATAGCGATAATGTGTTTTCTTTTCATAGATTCTTTGTTTTATAATGAAACGATTTTAAATTAAAATAATTGTTCTACAGATTATAATATATTAATTGTAGATGTAGCTACTTTATTGGCAATAGAAAATATATTCTTCTCCAGGTTGAGTCAATAAATCATATTCGATCGTATCGGGTATCTTCGAAGAGGCTAATACGACTTCTGAGGATATGATTGGAGGAGGGGTTTCATATACCTTGTAGTAAGGGGTAGGATTGTCGCCTTGAGCATTTACTAAATTTGCCTCACCGACAACTTGTAACGGAGTGGAGGTACGTATCCTCAGGTTACCTCCTAAGTTAGACTTTATTTTTATAGTCTTTACCTGTCCGTTTTTCCATTCAATGTCTGTTAAGAAACCACCCCTTGCTTTTAATCCTTGGATTATACCATTTCTCCAAGCGCTAGGGAGTGCCGGAAGTATGTGGAGAGCTCCATCATGGCTTTGTAACAACATTTCGGCTATACCGGCCGTACACCCGAAATTACCATCAATCTGAAAAGGAGGATGCGCGTCCAGTAGATTAGGATAAGTTCCTCCACCGTCATATTCCGTATTTTTATCTCCGGTTAATCGCAGTTGTTCTGTTATGAGCTTATATGCTCTGTCACCATCCATGAAACGGGCCCATAGACAAACTTTCCATCCCATTGACCATCCTGTAGATGCGTCTCCTCTGTGATTTAAAGAGTTACGTGCAGCATTGAATAAATCAGGTGTCCTGTACGGTGAAATCTGGTTTCCGGGAAATAATCCATATAAGTGTGAGATATGGCGGTGCTTGTCATTAGGATCATCCAAATCATGCATCCATTCCTGTAGCTGACTGTAACGACCTATTTGCATTGGAGGTATCCGTGTACGGATTTGTCTTAAAGTATCAGCGAAATGCTGATCTCTTTCTAATATTTCAGTTGCGGATATGAGATTAGAAAATAGTTCGAACATTAGTTGATTATCCATTGTAACTCCGGCAGTATTTGTAAGTTTATTCTTTTTGTCGAAAGTATTTTCCGGAGAGCTGGATGGGGCAATAACCAGCCAATGGTGTTCCGGTTCTTCAACTGCAAAATCAAGTAAGAAAAGGGCGGCTCCCTTCATAATGGGATAGACCTCTTCCAAATATGTCTTGTCGCCGGAGTAGAGAAAATGTTCCCATAGATGTCTTGACAGCCAGGCGCCACAGGTAGGCCACATTCCTGGGCCGGATCTGTCTACAGCACCGGTAGTTCGCCATAGGTCGGTATTGTGATGTAACATCCAGCCCCGGGCTCCATACATGATTTTGGCAGTATGTCCACCTGTCACAGCCAGTTCTTTGATCATTTGTATTAAAGGTTCATGTAATTCGCTGAGATTGGTGATTTCTGTCGGCCAATAGTTCATTTCCAGATTGATATTGGTGGTGTATTTGCTATCCCAGGCAGGTTTCATCCTCTCATTCCATATTCCTTGTAAGTTTGCCGGTTGTGTTCCGGGTTGTGAACAAGAAATTAACAGATAACGTCCGAATTGGAAATAAAGTGCTGCCAAATTCGGGTCTTTGCCTTGAGCGAATTCGGCGATACGAACATCTGTTGTCTTTTGAATTGCTTCAGTGACATCTAGTTTGAATTTCACCCGATTGAAGTAATCTCTATAGTAGTCCATATGGTCTGTTTTCAGTTTTGCATAATCTTTTTGAGTTGCATGCTGAAGATATGATTTCACCTTTTGATCCGGATTACCACTCAGATTAGCATAATTTACAAAATTTGTTGCTATGGAGACGTAAATTGTTACGGCATCAGCATTGGATACGGTTATTCTGGAGGCTTCCGTTTTCATTTGCCCTTTCTCTGGTACGATTTTTACCAAAGTGCTAAATGATATTTTGCCCTCTAAACCTTCGTGCCCTTCCGTAGAACCTTGTAGCGAAAGGCCGTTTTCTAATGTTATTGTCTGGCTTTTTTGAGGGCTATTCAACTCTGCCGAAAAAACAATTTTACCTTTCCGGGATGCGGTCAGGTGTATTACGATAACTTGATCGGTGAATGACGTAAATATTTCCCGTTGATATTCGACATCATTGACTGTATAGCGTGTTTTGGCTATGGCGGATTCTATATCCAGTTCACGGTAGTAGTTTTTTGCCGTTTCATGTCCCGGGAAGGTGAGGGTGAGGTCTCCTACAGGTTGGTAGATCATTCCGTGGTTCGTTTTTGATATGACTTTCTCATCTACCAGTTTCTGTGCTTCTTTGTATTTACCCTGAAAAATAAGTTTCCTGATATCAGGAATTGCATTTAGAGCATCTGGGTTCGAGTTACTGTTTGGTTCTCCTGTCCAGACCGTTTCTTCATTCAATTGTATCTTTTCTTTCGTGATACCACCGAATACCATAGCACCGATGCGTCCGTTTCCTATAGGTAAGGCTTCTTCCCATTTTTCTGCCGGTTGATCATACCACAGTCGCCAGATTGTTGTATCCGGATTGTTCTGACAGGACAAAAGAGAGGTTATACAATAGGAGAGTAAAATGATGTTGGCTATTCTTTTGTAATTTTTCATTTGAAAATATATTGTTATTTTACGATAAGTAATTTTTCATCAACAAAGCTTTCTGCCCGTGCCTTGAGTATATATGTTCCTGCTTGCAAAGGCATTGCTATGGAAGTGGTTAATCCTGTTGCCTGGGTCTTTTTCAGACTGATTCCACAGAGGTCATAGACCTCTATGGTGGCTTTGTTTAATAACTCTTGTCCGATATCCAGTTTCACGGATATTGTTTCACCGGTATTCGATGGGTTGGGATAAGCATTCATTTTCATGGAACTCTTTTCCGATACTAATTGGTGGGTGTGGACACCTTCGGTGGTTATGACAAAACCTCCATAAGCTTTTACCGGTATAGATAGTTGATTTGTAATATCTTCATCTTTGACGATAAAACGTCCTTTTTCTTTTCCATCTGTTATGATCCTTATTCTTTTATCTTTAGGTAGAAAGGACAAATCCATCTGCATTTCCCGTTCTTTGTTCATACCGTTGATTCCTCCGATATACCAGTTATCAGCTTTTCTTCTGGCTATGATAACATAGTCTCCTGGATAACCATCAACCAATTTGGTTTCATCCCATGCTACCGGTATCTTCTCAAGAAACGTTCGGGCTTCTGCTTGTAATCCTGCATAGACGCTTCGGTTGTCGGCGAAGTTTTGTATGCCGGATTCAAAAATGACGGAGAGCGCCAGTTGATGTCCGTAGGTGGTAATGTTTTGAGATTCTACTCCGTTATATATCTTATTGGAAAAAGTGACAGGGGTATAATCCATTGAACCTACTACATTCCGGGTAAAAGGAATCGTTGCATTATGCTCCGGAGCTTTGTTGCAGGCATTCTGATTCGTGAAACTTTCAGCTCCTTTTACAGCTTCAGTGGTCATTAGGTTAGGATAAGTTCGTTCCAGCCCGCGGGGCAGAGTAGCCCCATGAAAATTTACCATAATTTTTCGTTGCGCTGTCTCTTCCAGGAAAGTTTTATACATCTGTATAATTCCTTGTTTGTCGGTATCGAAGAAGTCAATTTTGACACCTTTTACTCCCCAGGATTGTATTTTATCCAATTCAGCATTTCTGCTTTTCGGATCGGACATCAGATTCCATATGTCGATGGTCTCGGTTGGTTTGCCGGCACCGGAGTGATACCATAACCAGATTCCTATATTCTTATTTTGAGCATATTGCATGATATAGTTCAATTCGTTCTCTGCCATCCGATGCCATCCTGCATCCAGCAATATATATTCCCAGCCCATACTGGCAGCAAAATTGATATATTCTATTTGTTTCAGGTATTCGTAAGTGGAGGGAGCATCCGACCACCAACTCCATGCAGAGCGTCCGGGTTTAATCCAGTCTGTTTCTGTAATGACACATGGAGGATTCAGGTTTTGTATAATGTTTGTTTCTACTATATTCGATAGCTGATCACCTATGATGACTACTCTCCAGGGAGTGGACCATGGTAGTGTCGATATAGGTTCGGGATCATCTTCTATGATGGCTTCATCTTTCTCTGCAAATGCTACCGTATACAAGCCACTTTCGTCATTCTTTATATGTGTGGCGCAATAGGTACCGTCCAGGGTTGCTTCTGTTATCATTATCCAATGCCCGTTGGTGTTAAACAATAAGGGATATGCCCAGCCTTGTTTGTAAGGAGAATAACTTCCGATAGCTATACCACTTCTGCAATACTGCTCATAACTTGGCTTTAACCGAGAATTCCAATCGTACGGATGTATCCAGGCTTTTCCCTCAGTTGGCAGTTTGAAACCTGTACTTTCTTTAATTACTTTATGGGATTTGGAATTGTTTTCAGGGAAATGATAACGAAAAGCAATTCCATCGTTGTAAGCCCTCAGAATGAGTTCGACCACTTTGCCATTAGAATTCCTGAATTGATAGATTTGTTCGTTTGCCAGATTATGGCAGAGCGATCTTTTCCCGGATTTTAATTCATATTCTTCATCGATAAGGCTAACCTCATTTTGGGAACAGAATTGAAGACCCGAAGAAAACTTTTCATCTTCTCTGTCAATACCTAAAGGGGAGGGCAGCAATATTTGTTTGCCATTATTGACTACATAATATAAGAGTTTGCCGAATTCTTTATCTAAGGAAAGCACAAACTCTATTTGGCTGTCGGGAGATAATAGTTTCCATTCGGATGATTTTTCTAATATGGCTTCATGCACGGTATTCTTTGCTATGCCCTTATATTGGAAGATGGAGCATATTAGAATAGTGAAGATAAATATAAATTGCTTTTTCATAAGTTTCTATTTTTTGTAGTTACTTTGTTTCTTCGGAAGACATGAACCGAAACCTATAGTCGCTGAATGACCATACTTTTGAGTTTTCCGGGATGATGACAATACCTCTCTTTCCACCTTTTGTGTCAGTATCTACTTTTAATGATATCCAGGTACATTCTCCTTTTTCATAATTGTATGTTTCCCCATCATCATCGTACAGATTGTAGTTGGACGTTTTCTCTCCATAGTGCCGTATTTCCAATGGATATTGCCTGTTCTCCAATTCCGTAATAGCTGGCCATAAAGGAATGATACCACCATCTTTTACGTATACCGGTATCCTGTCTAACCCGGGGCTTACTGTGATAATTTCTCCTTCACCAGCCAACTTGCCGGTATAGAAATCATACCATTTGCCTTTTGGAAGTATGACACGGCGTTCGGTTTCTCCGGTAAAAAGGGGCGCTACCAATAAATATTCACCGACCATGAATTGGTCTTTGGCCTCTTTCTTCAATGCCATTGCATAGGGATTTGCAGTTGCATCAAGTTTACCTTCTTCCAGCTTACTTTCTTCCTGATAACCTTCTTCCAGGTTCATGGCGCGTACAGGCGGTATTCCCTTAAAAGCATAATTGGCAAAAGTTGTGTATAAATAAGGTATCAGTTGCATCCTTAGTTTGGCAATATCATTAACTTGTTGTGTCACTTCAGGAAAGCTCCAGGGCTTGGTACCATCTGCCCAGGCATCGAGCATGGCAATAGGTGAGAAACAGACGGTCTGCATCCTTCTTAACCATTCTTCTGCGGTTTGGGAGGCTCTGACTTCCGGTGTCCATAAAATACCTATGAAAGAGCTGTTTATTAGGGCAGTGATAAAATCTTTGTGATTGTAATAATCATTATAGATTACATATGGGAAGGAGGAGGTGCCTGCATTACCGGATCTCACCAGCCCATAAGTACGTTTATTTTGTTTATGATACATTCGGACGGTTATATTTTGTAAAAGTGATCCGTATATTTGCCGGATTTGTTCGGCTGCATTTCCGGATGGGAAAGTTGCCACATCAGGCCATAGCCAATAGTCGTAGCCATCATTTTCATCTAGTTTGTAACCACTGACACCTATATCCAGTTGATTTTTCTTGAAATGATTATCAGCGATTTGTTGTGCCTCAGGCAGGGTGTAATCAGGTACGATACCACACCAGACAGAATGAGAGGCTGTATAGGGTTCCATTTTCTCATAAAGTTCTGTTGCGGGCGATATATATGGATTAATCCATACATTGGTTTTAATATGCTTGTCATTTAGACTTTTAACGAAACCAGCCGGATCGGGAAAGCGTGTGGTGTCCCATTCGTAAGAGCAAGGGTAAGCGTGTGACATCCATCCGGGTTCTAAGCCGATAACAGTTAGTGGAAATTCTCTTTTTTTGAATTCTTCTACTTCCGACATTACCTGTTTATCAGAATATAGAGTGGGAGTACGGTGCCAAAAGCCTAATCCCCAACGGGGAGGGAGTGCTCCTCCTCCGTTGTAGAGATTAAACCGTTGTACAGCTTCCAACATAGTCGGTCCTGCAAACAATAAAATTTCGACTCCTTCTGCCGGTATCAGAAATTCCATATTGTCCGAATAAGGACGGCTGCTCCAGCGAGGGTCGGTATTTCTGTCACGGGCAATTGGCGGATTCTTACTGTCTTTACGTACACCTGTTCCAATCCATGCGTCAATGTAACGTGCAGAATTAATCAAGGCTCCGTATCCTTTGGACGATACAAAGAAGGGAACCGGAGCTTGTGTTCTTCCGTCGTCCCGTCCGCTATAGTGGTCGGTATGTAGCCTCATTACGCGTCCCCGTTGTTCAACGGTTTTGAAGTTCAACCCCAAACCGAAAATCTTTTCATCTTTTTCCAGTGGAAAGCGGATGTAGGTTTTCCCATCGATAATTTTGAATTCTATTGCTTCTGCTGCAACAGGAGAAGCAGCTTTTCCTATCTTTCGGATTGCCTCGTCCCGTGGAGTAATATCCAATTCACTCAATAGATTGACTATCTCCGGTTTTCCTGCTGATATTTTCCATATTCCTGCATTTATCTGTTCAATCTTGACTGTTGTATCCGAAGAATTACAGGCTGTGATCGTAAAGAACAGGTAGAATAAAAAACAAGAACTCATTATCATTTTTACTATTCGAGTCATAATATGAATTGAGGTTTGGGGTTGCATATTCAGTTATTCAGTTTCATGTAAATCAGGGGAACTCATATCCTTTAGGCAAGGCATCAATAATATCGAGTCCATTGGCTGGCAGATGAGATGAAACTACTTCCAGAATTTCACCGGAGCGGATACCGGATAATGTGGTTTCCATTTCGGTATTTTCTATTCGCAGCTTTTTCTCTGTCGGGTTGTCGGGATCAGAGAAATCCAGGTACTTTATGGTCGTATATTGGATAGTCTGGTCTTCTATAGGATACCAAGAAACTTTTGTACTGTTACCGGAAATATCGGATATGTCTTCAACACTTCTGTTACGAAGAGTCTGAATAAGTTTATCTCCATATATTTCGACGGATTGCTCTACGTATAGTGATTGGTGACCATCATCGTCTTTTGTTGCGAATTCAAAAATATATGTTCCCTCCGGCAAATTCACTATTGTTTCCATAGGAAGCTTTCCGGCAGTAGTACGGTTCACTTGTACGATGGTGGAATCATTTCTTTCATTCCAGTAAAGGACTACCTTGGTTACGCGTGGATCGGAATTGATCTCCCAAGTAAACCTTACGCGGTTATTTCCGGGATATGTTTTTAATGAATCGATAACCCCGGTATAAATAATTTCCCCTTTTTTAAGGTATTCTTCATGCAGACAATTCATGTCGTCACATGCTATAAGGGAAATAAATGAATAAATTAAGACGGTAATTTTGATTATTGCTTTCATATCTGTCATTCATTTATGTCGTTAATTCTGTCATCTCCATAGAATGTAATCTCGCTAATGTGCAGCGCATTGCTTCCTGACCAATTGCTTTTCATTGCAAAACGTACATACCGTACCCTCTGTTTTTCAATGGGTACCATAAATTCAAATCCTGCTTCGGCGTAGGCTATATCTTCGTTTGTGACAGACGGGTTATCCTCTCCCGAAGGCTTGAATGTTTCATAATCGCCTAAAAGTTCCCAGTCGTTTTTCCATTCTTCAGACCAGTAATTTTCCTGCATCCCTTTTTTATAGTTGCGGCTTCCCCATACTTCGAACGTCTTGATGTTATGATTCTTATAGACGTTGTTACCTAAACGGTGCCATAACTTAAATCGGCTTAGTGTAGCTTCTACTCCCAGGTCGATGGTAAAGTATAGCGGTATTTTCTGGTTAGGGTCGTTTTGCTTCGTATGCCAGCCATTGTTTCCGACAACGCCATCAAATAATTTTGAGAATAGCCAGCCGGAACTATAGTCTGTATTATTATCTACAGGCAATACTTCTCTCTTATGCTTAGATTTGTCTAATTCTTTCTCGAAAAGTGGAGTGAATGCCGCTTTCAGGGTATCGGATATATTTCCCCATTTGTCTGTGATGGTAAAAGCGAATATCCGTTCGGATGAGTCATAACCGCGGAAAGAGTAACTACCATCTTTCTGGTTAGTATAGAACGTTTCTCCTTCTTCAAAGATGCCTTTTTCGTTTGTGGCATAAATAGTGAAGCCTATTTCTACTTTATTCTCATTATTCCAGGTGATATTAATGCCGCCAAAATCGGCTTTGAGCCCCATTGAAGTAAAGATATTGTGGATAGGAGGGATACCCGGTGTGAAAGATGCTTTTACAGGGGTAGATGTGTTCTCACTATGGTCGACGGTATATAAGGTGATATCCACCGGATTGGTGTTGCCAAGTCCTTCTATTATCATGTAATTATTATATACAGAAGCACGGGTGATACGTCTTTCACCTTGAAATAAATATTCTCCTTTTACATAAGAGATATCCGTTTCTTGCGGTAGTTCGTAGCTGATTTTGGCTCCACCGGGAAGACTTTCAACTGACACATTGCTAATGGGTTGAGGCGGAATATTATCTGTTGGAGTCTGCCCGATCTTTTCTTCATCACAAGATGTAATGCTGACTATTAGAAGGGCCATTATTGTAAAAAATATCTTTTTCATACTATTATATTTTAGTTTTTATTGTTACCAGCCAGGGTTTTGTACTAAGTTTGAATTATTGATGAGAGTACTGACTTTTATAGGCCACAGATAATCTTTCATGGTGAAAATACGGGTATTCATATAAGTTGAAACTGTATAATACGTGTCAGTTGTTTCACCCTTATAATCCCATCCCTGTATGGGCTCATTCAGATATTTCAGGGCTTTCTTCCATCTTCTCAGGTCATAAAAACGTTGACCTTCAAAGGCTAATTCGATCAGTCTTTCCTGGTGAATGATCTCACGCATACCTTCTTGCGTAGAGGGCTTGTCGGGTTTTGCCGATTTTTTCCACGATTCTACCACTCCTTTCAGGCCTGCTCTTTCGCGCACTTTGTCAATCCATTTATAAACTTCTTCATCAGGAGTGGATTTTGCTTCATTCAAAGCCTCTGCATATAACAGGTATAAACCGGACATTCGTATGATGGGGAAAGAATAACGTTTGCCCGAATAAGTGGAGGTGGTAGCTGTTCCGGTTACGGTTTCCGCATTAATCAGTTTCTTTATAAAGTAGCCGGTAGGAATGTATTCGCCACTTCCCCTGAAGCCTGCTATCTCCGATTTGCGCACTTGCAGATACCAGAAGTTGAGTTCTTCTGTCTGGCCGGAACCTTCGAAGATGCCGCGGTCGAATCCTAGTGAGGCATAAAAACGGGGCTCCCTATTGAAATTCAGTTTAGCCGTGGTTTCACCTGTTTTTATGTAGAACATGTGGTCGACTCCTGCTTCTTGTGTTTTATATCTATTCTGATAATCCCATGCAGGATC
>ERZ780083.811-NODE-811-length-11944-cov-3.479855_pt1 | contig 11944 bp, 9 predicted proteins | sample MGYA00511838_ERZ780083 | MGnify/ENA primary metagenome ERZ780083 (study PRJEB29588, sample SAMEA2152602) | human gut metagenome | biome: human gut; feature: human-associated habitat; material: faeces | place: Denmark | collected 2008/2010 ...
GGTTGCACAGGATTACACCGCTCTGTCGGCTTACGCCTTCATGATCTTCAACCTGCTGTGCGCTCCCTGCTTCGCAGCTATCGGCGCTATCAAGCGTGAGATGAACAGCGCAAAGTGGACCTGGTTCGCAATCGGCTATCAGTGCGGCTTCGCCTATGTTATCTCCCTTATGATAAACCAGTTCGGCAACCTCTTCACCGACAACATCCACGGCGCAGTTGATATCGTAAGCCTTGTGTTCGCGTTCATCTTCCTCGCCCTGATAATCTTCATGCTCGTGCGTCCTTACAAGGAAGCTACGAAGCTGACCTCCGATGTAAAGGTTACGAAATAAAGCAAAAACCAATCTGTGAAAGGAGTCTTTTCAAATGCTCGCGTGGTTATCAAAGAATATTGCAACCATTATAATATGCCTTGTGCTTGCCGTTATCGTGGCGCTGATAATATTTAGCCTCGTAAAAAATAAGAAAAAAGGCAAATCCTCCTGCGGCTGCAACTGTGCCCACTGTGCTATGGCAGGCTCCTGCCACAGCGCGAATCAGCAAAAGGGCAAAAAGCACAGCTGATAAGCACAACAGAACAGAAAAAAGGACGCAGCGCAAACTGCGTCCTTTTTGCATATCCCGGTGGATTTTTCGGCGCTTTGCTGATATAATCAAAGAAAATCGGCATATCGGAGGTGCGTAGATTGATATTTCAATTCGGCGAATACAAAATCGATGTTGATGTTGAAAAGACGAAGCAATTTTATAACCGCGCCGTAACGGTGAGGCTCAAAAAGCGTTCTCCATCCGGATGTTATTCTCGGTATTTCCATAAAGCACCCCACCCGAGCCGATTGGTTCGGAAATTTTATTGATATTATAGTGCTGCCCCTTTTGAATTGCAACACATTCTTCAAAATCCACACGCACAATATCGAAAACGCGTATGAAACATATTAATTTTTAAAAGACATGGCATTATAATAAGCGCACGCGAAATACAAATACTGCGCGTATAAATTTGGTATCAACTTTAGTAAGTACGATACTGTCAATGAAGTATTTGCATCTGTTGGAGAAATTGCAAAGAAATTTCAAATAAGTCAAAACATTCTGAAAATACAGTTGAACGGTATATAACATGTAACACTATAGAAGAACTGTTCATTATGAAAGCCAATTTACGACAAAATTGTTTTGAGCAATTGTGATAACCCTTACCCGAAATTCGATGAAGCCTTCGGCTATGTGAATGTGCCGCCGCAGAAAATAAGTGATGCATGGTCTTAAGCATTTAAGAATAGGTTGAAAAACGATTAAATAGGGGTAATTTATGATAGACTGGAAAAAGTGCTTTTTAGAATCTTCTGTATTGGGTCAATCGACGAACAAGCTGTGTCCATCAGAAGTGATTAAAAGATGTATTGAATTAGCATATTCGGATACGATGACAGCAGGTCGTTATTACAGCACCTCCTTTCTGAATAGCAAAGACGAAATTTGCTTTGCCGTAAACAGAGCTATTGTTGAGTCAAATTTCGTATTTTCAAGAAATATAATTAAAGATATTTCGTTGTTGTTTTGTGATAATACTATAGGCAATGACAATCATTATGTAACTGGGTTTGGACTCGCTCAAAAACTCATAAATATGACATTCAAATATCTATATGTTTTTAGTGATTTGATATTTGTAGACAAAACTATTCCTGATTTTTCGTTGTGCGACTGCCCGCTTGACAGTATAATTATTAAAAAAGCGCATATTAAGGATTGCGTTTGGAGCAAGCTTACTGAGCAACAATATCTGGAATGTCAAGCAAAAATAACAGAACTACTAAATGCAAATTCTTTAGATTTAGAGTTATCAAAGCTTGGCAATCTAGCTTATGACTTTATTAATTGGTAATCGATAATAATACACGATAAAACAAAAAGAGCTATCAGACTTTCAAAAATCTGATAGCTCTTTACTTTTACAATAATTCAAATTATGTTGCCATTTTGTTGCCAAAAAGCATATACAAGCGGTAAAAGCCCAGTAAAATAAGGCTTTTTCACGGGTGTGAAATTATTCCCACTCGACGGTGCCGGGGGGTTTGGAGGTTATATCGTAAACTACGCGGTTTACGTGTTTTACCTCGTTTGTGATACGATTTGAAACCTTGGCGAGAATATCGTACGGTATCTTCGCCCAATCGGCTGTCATAAAGTCGTCGGTTGTTACGGCGCGGATTGCCACAAGGTTATCGTATGTGCGGTGATCGCCCATAACGCCTACCGTATTGACTCCCGGAAGCACACAGAAGAACTGTGCGAGGTTTTTTTCATAACCGTTCTTCGCCATTTCATCGCGCAGCACCCAATCGGCATTTTGGAGAACTTCAATCTTTTCCTTTGTTATCTCGCCGATAATTCTGACACCGAGACCGGGTCCCGGGAACGGCTGACGCCAGACAAGCTCGTGCGGAATTCCGAGCTTTTCGCCTACAGCTCTGACCTCGTCCTTAAACAGGCTTGAAAGAGGCTCAATAACGTCGATGAATTCAACGTCGTCGGGCATTTTGACCTTATTGTGATGCGTCTTGATTTTATCGGCATCGCCCTTGCCGGACTCTATGCAGTCGGGGTATATGGTGCCCTGTGCAAAGAATCCCTTCTCGGCCTGTTTTCTTATCTCATCCCAGAACACCTTGTAAAATTCCGTGCCTATGATTTTTCTCTTCTGCTCCGGGTCGGATACTCCTTTAAGAGCATTTATAAAATGGTCCTGACAGTTTACGCGCACGAAATTCATATCGAACAGCGAAGTGAATGTCTTTTCGACGAAATCGCCCTCGTTCTTACGCATAAGTCCCTGGTCAACAAAAACGCAGGTGAGCTGTTTGCCGACGGCGCGAGAGAGAAGTCCCGCCGCGACCGAGGAATCGACACCGCCCGAAAGGCCGAGAATAACCTTTTTGTCTCCGATTTTTTCGCGAAGGCTCTTTACGGTATCGTCAATAAAGCTGTCCATCTTCCAGTCGCCGTGACAGCCGCAAACATTATACAGAAAATTGTGAAGAATTTTAAATCCGAACTGCGTGTGAGTTACCTCGGGGTGGAACTGCACGCCGTATATTTTCTTTTCTTCGTTTTCATAAGCTGCTATCGGGCAGGCTTCCGTTTTTGCGGTTATTTCAAAACCTGACGGCATCACTTTAACTCTGTCCGTATGGCTCATCCAAACTACGCTCGTTTCATCGACGTCGGCAAAAATTTCAGACTGTTTTTTTGTAACCGTAAGGTCGATTTTACCGTATTCGGACTGTTCCGCGGTCTCAACATTGCCGCCGACCATCCATGAAATAAGCTGACAGCCGTAGCATATGCCGAGTACGGGGATTCCGAGCTCCAAAATCTCTTTTGTGTAGTGCGGCGAACTCATATCAAACACGGAGTTAGGTCCGCCGGTAAAAATAATACCTTGGTAATTGCCCTCTTTGATTTCGCTGAGCGGTACGGTATACGGCAGTATTTCCGCATAGACATTGTTGTCGCGTACACGCCGCGCAATCAGCTGATTATACTGACCGCCGAAATCGAGTACAAGTATTTTCTCCATAAATATCCTCTTAATTATCTGTAAATTATAGCTTCCCTCTCAGGTCCGTTAGATACCATATTTATCTTGTGGCCGAGTTCCTTTTCGATGAATTCGACATACTCCTGTGCCTCACGCGGAAGCTCCGAGAAATTGCGAATGCCCTTTATATTGCAATGCCAACCCTTTAATGTGGTAAATACCGGCTTTGCCTTTTTAAGAAGCGAGGTGTTCGGGAAATCCTTTGTGATATCATCGCCTATTTTATAAGCTGTGCAAACCTTGATTTCATCAAGATACGAAAGGCAGTCAAGAGCGGTCATGGCAATCTTTGTGGCGCCCTGGCACTCAACGCCGTAACGTGTCGCAACGCAGTCAAACCAACCGATTCTTCTCGGTCTACCGGTGGTAGCGCCGAATTCGCCTTTATCGCCGCCGTGAATTCTGAGCTCCTGAGCCTCGTCCTCATCAAGAATCTCCGAAACAAATTCACCTGCACCTACCGCAGAAGAATATGCCTTTGTTACGGCTACTACTTCGCTTATGAGATACGGGGGAATTCCGGCTCCGACAGCACCGTAGCCTGCCAAAGTCGAGGACGACGTAACCATGGGATATATACCGAAATCGGGATCCTTAAGCGTGCCGAGCTGACCCTCGAGGAGGATGTTTTTGCCCTGCTTTAAGGCGTCACGTATAAATGCGTGCGTATCGCAGATGTACGGAGCTATCTTTTTCTTGTATTCCATACAGGTGTTGTAAAGCTCGTCCTCGTCAAGCAGCGGTTTATGATAAACGTGCTCAAGAATGAGATTTTTGAGAGTCACTATATTGTGAAGCTTTGCCTTTAACATTTCGTCGTCAAACAGCTCGTTGCACTGGATGCCTATTTTTGCGTACTTGTCGCTGAAGAACGGAGCGATACCGCTCTTTGTGGAGCCGAACGCGTTTTTGCCGAGTCTCTCCTCTTCATAGGTATCGAGAAGAATATGATACGGCATAAGTATCTGAGCACGGTCTGACACGAGAAGCTTCGGATTTACGCCTGCCTTTTTCACATCCTCAAGTTCCGAGCAGAACTTGTTTATATCAAGAGCGACGCCGTTTCCGATGACACAGGTAACATTGTCGTAGCAAATACCGCTGGGCATAAGATGCAATGCAAATCTGCCGTGTTCGTTTATAATGGTGTGCCCTGCATTTGCACCGCCCTGAAAACGAACAACTATATCTGCTTCACTCGCAAACATATCCGTAATTTTACCTTTGCCCTCGTCGCCCCAGTTGGCGCCGACAATTGCTTTTACCATTAGAGTTTCCTCCTTAAAAATTACGTGCCCGAATATAAAAAATGCTAAACGGGCAACTTATTAAACATACATGATATATTATATATTACACATCGCATTATGTCAACGAAAAGCGGAATTTTAAGTGTGTTTTCGGACACATATCAAATCGCATAAAAAAGGAGCTGTAAGCACATTGTTACAGCTCCGCTTTCAGCATTGTTTTTTATTTTCTCTTGCGTTTTACCGTAACCGCAACAGCAGCCGCGGCAACGCACAAAGCGGCAGCCGCCGATCCTATCGCAGCATACTTACCCGAGGTCTTAGGAATTTTTCCGGCCTTTACCGCTTTGCCCTCCGGGGAGGCGGTTTCATCAGCCGCCGGCATCGGAGCCGCTTCGGATAAGTCAACGGAAGCACTTACCGCCGACAAATCAACGTGCTGATTATTGGCATCGGTTGAGAAATCGACATTTATCGGGAAGTCGGTTTTGCCGGTCGCTCCGTCATTCACCTTAAAGGTTATGGCGGCAACCTCGCCGCCGAGCGGCGCGGTATTTTTCCAAACGGCGTTTATTTTAACCTCGCCTGCCGTGCTTGAATTTGTGGCACTGACGTCTCCGCTCGAATACTCGGCGGAAACATACGTGAGCAATTTTGTATCGTATTTAAGTGTAAACGAAAGCGTCCCGAGTTCCGTATTTTGCGGAAGGTAAATTTTTACGGTAACGACCGAATCCTTTGCTTCAGCCGAAGAAGTGAGCTTAAACGGATCCGCCGCAAGCACGGGAAATGCGGTAACAAGTAAAATAACAGCCGCAATCAGTACGGAAAGCACTTTTTTATTTAACGCCTTTTTCATTACAGTATACTCCCTTTCGATTCTCGCTTGCCGAAGCAGGCGAAAGCTTAACTCCATTGTTGAATTATACCATTTTATACGCGCTGTGTCAAATATTTTTAAGCAAAATGCGTATAAACGTACATACAAGAAGCCGTTTGAAAGGAAATTTCACGCTCGAACGAGCAGCCGAATTCTCAAAGTCTTCAGGCGTTATCACCCGTGAAATTTTCAAGTACGGTGCCGACACAGCTTTCCTCTTCGAGAGCAGCCGAATATTCGGGGCAGACATTTCCCCACTTCACGCTTGTGTTGCGAAGCGTAACGTTATCGGCAAAGCGAAGATAAAAACCGGCATTTTTATGCTTTTCGACCTCTTTATTAAGCCCCGGGCGCATATCGTAAAGACCGCAGTCCCACTTTGACGTTTTTGAGAGAGTTACGTCAACGTCCGAGAAAACTACGTTTTCAATTTTGTTTTCCGCCGTGCCGCATATCATAACTCCGTTTTCTCCGACGCAGGTTATGTTGCGGTAAGATATGTTTTTGATATGGCCTGCCCTTGTGTTTTCGTCGCGGTCAAATGCGGTTATGACTATCGGCTCGGCAGTCCCCCACCAATCGGGACAAAAGCGGCGCGTACCTATTATAATGTCGGAATATTTGACATTTTCGACATTGCCGCCGTCGCGTATCTGAATTGAAAGACCGCGGTTGCTGCGCGAAATGACGCAGTTTGAAACTATTATGTTTCTGAAATCGCCGACGCCCTCCGTGCCTATTTTTATCGCCGCCGAGGTTGAAATCAGCGTGCAGCCCGTTATCAGTATGTTTTCGCACGGTCCGTATTCGGAATTACCTTTTGAAGTTTTAAGGCAGATGCAGTCGTCGGCGCACTCTACGTGGCAGTCGCAAATACGCACGTTGTTGCAGTGGTCGGGATCTATGCCGTCCGAATTTGCAACATCGAGGTCGTTTAATATGTGAATTTTTGATATTAAAACATCGTCGCAGCCTGCCGGATGAAGCGTCCAAAACGGTGCATCGACCACAGTGAAATCCTCAAACACAATATGGTTGCAAGCCTCAAAATACATAACCGTGGGACGCGGATAAAAGTCGCCGGTGACATAGTATTTGTCTTTTCTCTTTACAAAGCTGTGACCGTTTGCGTCGATTTTTCCGCCTCCGGTTATTGCGGCATTGTCCGCCTTATACGCATATATAAAGGCAAACGACGGCTTACCCGTAACGGGATTGCCTATAAGGGTATTTGTCTCATCGTTTATAAAATCGCAGGGACGAAAGTATCCGTTTATGTCTGAGGTTGCCTTTAAAACCGAGCCTTTTTGCAAATGCAACTCAACGTTTTTCTTCATTATGACCGAGCTTGAATAATACGTTTTTCCGCTCTCAAGCACAACCGTTCCGCCGCCGTTTTTTTCGGCCTCGTCAATAGCGGACTGTAAAGCGCGTGAATCGTCGTTTTTTCCGTCGCCGAGAGCGCCGTAGTTTTCCGGAAAGTAAAATTTCATTTTATCACCTTTAAAAATTCCGCACACGAGCTTTGCTGTCGTATGCGGAAAAATTTTTATTTTGCATATAAGGAAAGAGCCTTTTGCATAGTCTTATTGGCAACGGGAATTGCCACAGATGAGCCTCCGCCGCCGTTTTCGACAACAACCACTATCGCAAGCGGGAGATCCTCGCGCTGTGAATATCCGACAAACCAAGCGTGAGGCTTTGCACCGCCGGTTTCCGAGCTTACTTCCGCCGTTCCGGTCTTACCGCACATTTTAAGGTTGGGGAACTTACTGTCGCTGTAATAATTCTTGACATTTGAGCGAAGCATATCGTTCATCTTTGATGCGGTATCCGAGGAAATAAGCTGAGTTGCCGTGCCGGGCTTTGCTTCATAAATCGTTTTTCCGGTCTGCGAGGTTATTTTGCCGACAAGATATGGCGGCACGGATGAGCCGCCGTTAGCCACCGCGCCTGCAATAGTTAACATCTGGCACGGATTTATGCGAGTGGTGTACTGACCTATACCTGCCCAGCCCACGTCGAGGTCCGACGCACCGGTCACGTTGAACGAACTTTTTGCGAGCTTTATATTGCCTACATACATCTGATTGCCGAGCCCCAGCTCCTTTGCCGTGGCCATAAGCTTATCGGGTCCGAGTTCTATCGCAATCTGCGCAAATGCGCTGTTACATGACACATTGAGAGCCTTTTCGAAATTCACGGTTCCGTGAACCCCGAGGCACTTAACCGAGCTGCCGCCGACCTTGTATTCGCCCGTGCATTTGAATTTTTGCGAATCGATATCCGGCAAATTTTCAATGGCACAAATCGAGGTTATCATTTTAAATGTCGAACCGGGAGTATAAACGCCGGAGAAAAACCTGTTTAAATAAACACCCTCGTAGGCACCTGTCTTATCGTTATTTATGCTTGAGACGGGTTTATTTGCAATATCATAAGACGGGCTTGAAACAACGCATAAAAGCTAACCGGTTTTATAATTAAAAACGCCGACCGTGCCTTTGTTGCTTCCGAGGGCGCTGTATGCCGCCGCACAGAGCTGCGCGTTTATGGTGAGATTTACGTCGTTGCCCTTACCGTATTTTTTCAGGTTGTATATACCGTCAACGAAATTATAGCCGGTTATGACGTCCTTATACGATGTCTGAACGCCCGTCGCTATATAGCCCTCAGAGTCGCCCACCGTGTGCATGGTTGCGGTTCTTACGGTTTTGTCGCTGTTATAAACGCGCTTACCGTCCTTTGTTTCCGCAAGCACCGCTCCGGTTTCATCCTTAATGCTGCCCGCAACCGACAGCGTACCTGATGAATACAGGTGCCTGTTTGCCTTTTTCATAGCCCACGAATCGGCGTTCGTGTAAAATGTGTAAAACAACACAATGAGCCCTGCTAAAAATGCTGCTATAAACACATAGAGCACCCAGGCTCTTTTTGACATGGTTTTCATTGTTTCACACTCCCTTTCGGCAGATTTAATTTAAGACTTTGCCACCGCTACCTTATCGTACCGTTTGTACGTCTTGACATCAATGGCCTTTATAAATGCCACAAGTCCCCAGCAGCACATCATACTCGAGCCGCCTCGGCTGATAAACGGCAGCGTAACGCCCGTCCACGGAAGAAGATCGGTAACACCGAACACGTGCAGAGCCGCCTGGAAAAGAAGAAGGCCCGACGCCGCGCACGCAGCAATTGAGTAAAAAGACGATCGAGCCGCCACAGCATAGCGTATACTGTAAACCACGAGGGCGACAAAGGTCAAAAGCACAGCAAATGCGATAATAATTCCGAATTCCTCACATACCATTCCGAACGCCAAGTCCTCTGTGGCTGCGTATACATCTCTCAGCTTGCCGTTTCCTATTCCGAGTCCGAAAAGTCCGCCGCTGACGGAATATATGAGAAGTCTCGCCTGCTGATAGCCGCGGTCATTTGCATACTCCCAAACATGGCGATATGTTTCAAAGCGTTTTGCGACATACGGCTTAAACGTAAGCACAAGACCGCCGCCGCCGAGAGCTGCCGCGCATACAAGAAATATTGTCTTTATATCTCCCGAGCGCAGGAATGCCATTATTAAGAATGTAAAGAAGAATATAAGTGCCGTACCGAAATCCTTCATAAGGAACAGACAGCCTATACAGGAAAGCGCAAACACAAGATATTTTGTAAGGCTTCTCGTTGATTGCAGGTATTCGAGCGTAGCCGCACCTACAAAGACAAAGCCTATCTTCACTATTTCCGACGGCTGTATTGAAACGCCGCCTATTCTTATCCAGTTGTATGCACCGTTTATATTGTGCGCCAAAAGCCTTGTGGCAACAAGTACGATAACGGAAGCTATCGCCACCGGCATACGCAGCTTTACGACTCTTTCTATATCGCTGAGTACCCAAAGCATAACTATAAATACCGCAATACCCATAATCACCGCCGCAAGCTGAACAAACGCTTTGTCGGGATACACGCTTGTGGTGAGTGTAAGACCTATTCCGGTAAGAAAAAACGCTATAAGCTCTATTTCAAAGCTCTTGCGGTGTAAAAATCCGCCGAAAAATATAAAATACGCCCATTCAATAGCTATATATGCACCGAATACAATATATAATGTAGTCAGCGGTATGTCGGGGCTGTTCATATTTATCTGAGCGGCGCAAACGAGCTGAAAAACAGTCATAATTATAAGCAGTATCAGCCAGTTTACAGGCTTTCTGTATTTTTTGGTTCTCGTCTTTTTTTGCTTTTTATGAGCATTTTCCTGAGCCAAAGATGCGTCCTCCGTTTCTTTGAATATGGCCTCTTCTCCGCTTTATTCGCGGAAGAGGAAGCTGTAATCGCCTATTGAAATAATGTCGCCGTCATACAGCGGGAATGCGCCGAAAACCTCTTCGCCGTTTAAAAGCGTACCGTTTTTGGAATTGAGGTCCGCAACATACCAGCCGTCCTTTGCGGGATAGACCTCGGCGTGCTCGCCCGAGACGCTTTGCATCGGCAGGCATATATTACAGGTTCTGTCACGCCCTATAAGGCACGTGCCGTTTAAATAGAACGCGCTGTTGTCGGCAAGATTTACAAGCCTTGTGGCGTTTGTGAAGTCAACCTTTTTACCGTCCTCAGCCTCCTCACTCTCAACGCCGTAGCCGTTTGAGGTGAACTTCATAACCGCGTTTCCGAACGAGACGGTGTCGCCGTCGATTATCTTGGCTGATTTTTTTATCTGCTCGCCGTTTACGTAAACTCCGGTTTTCGACTCGGTATCAAAGACATACCAGCCGTCTTTTCTGAGAGCCAGAACGGCGTGAAAACGCGATACCGTGCCGTACTTTCTGAGCGATATATCGCACGAGCGCGAACGGCCTATCGAGGTTTCCCAATTTCGTATCTCGATTTCGCTGTCGTCGGCAAGATTTATCAGCGTTGCCATAATCTCGCGGCGCGGTCTGAGCCTGAAAAGGGAAAAAATGCACCGGAGAAGTATTATAAGCGCAAGAAAAGCCAAAGCATATCGCGACAGGAATTCAAACTGAGTTAAAAATTGCTCCAATCGGCACACTCCCTTCAAATACATAATATATGTTAAGAATACATTTAAAACGCCGAAAAGTCAATAAAAATACTTTTGTTTTCCGGTTAGCATTATTTTCGCTCTTGCAAGTTTTTTCGTCTTTCTTGACAACGGCGCGCACGGATATTATACTTATTAAAATGCTAAAAATGGGGTGGTAGCTTTGAAAATGACCAAATCTCTCTACGGCAAAACCGCCGACGGAAAAGAAGTCTTTTCATTCACAATAAAAAACGATAGCGGAGCCGAAATCGAACTGCTGAATTACGGCGCTACGCTCAATAAAATATCGGTTCCCGACAGAAACGGAGACTTTGCCGATGTACTTGTCGGCTTTGACACTATGGAGGGTCAGCTGAGCTGTACGGATTCGCAGGGTCGCACCGTCGGAAGAGTCGCAAACCGAATTTCCGGAAACGGTATTACCATAGACGGCAAAAATTACCCGATAACAAAAAACATCGACGGTAAATTCACCCTTCACGGTAATCACGAATACGAAAACGCCGTTTGGAATTATGAAATACTCGGCGACGACAGCGTTAAATTCTCATATTTCAGCGCCGACGGCAACGAGGGCTTCCCGTCAAACCTTCAAAATGAAGTCACCTTCACGTTTACCGACAAAAACGAGGTCAAAATTCACTATGACTGCAGACCCGACGGCAAGACTCCGATAAACGTCACAAACCACTCATACTTTAACCTCGGCGGATACGCTTCCGGCAACATTCTCTCTCACGAAATGCAGATTTTTGCAAAATACTTTACGCCGATGGACGAAGACAGCATCCCGACAGGCGAAATCAGAAGCGTTGAAAACACACCGTTTGACTTCAGAATACCGAAAAAGATAGGCAGAGACGTATCGTCTCCCGACGAGCAGCTTATAATAGGCAGGGGCTACGACCACAACTTCTGCCTCGAAAATTACACGGGTGCTCTGCGCGAATTCGCAATGGTTTACGACCCCGAAAGCGGCAGGAAAATGACGTGCTATACCGACCTTCCCGGAGTCCAGTTTTACATAGGCAACTATATGGACGGCTCGCAAATCGGTAAAGGTAAGCTGCCACTCACTCACCGCTCCGGTTTCTGCCTTGAAACGCAGTACAGCCCCGACACTCCCAACTGTCC
>ERZ780083.819-NODE-819-length-11916-cov-2.729449_pt1 | contig 11916 bp, 17 predicted proteins | sample MGYA00511838_ERZ780083 | MGnify/ENA primary metagenome ERZ780083 (study PRJEB29588, sample SAMEA2152602) | human gut metagenome | biome: human gut; feature: human-associated habitat; material: faeces | place: Denmark | collected 2008/2010 ...
TGACTGAATCTGCATCAATCACTTTTTCTTCAATTATTTCAGGTTCTTCAATAACAATTCTAATCGTCTTGATCATTTTCCCTTCTTGAATGTTCAATTCAAGGGATGTGTTCAAATCAGAAATCCAACTATTACATCCATCCAATGTAGACATATAAATGGGATAACCTGCGTTTGCACTTGCCACATCATCTTGTTCATAATCAGTTGGGAACAGTTCATCTGCTTTTGTCCACGCTTCTTTAATGCTTTTTACTTTAATCATCTTTCATTAGTCCTTTCAATGTTAGGGTAATGTATCAAGTAGAACTTTGTTCTACCGTGATTACAGTATAGCACCGAGTAGAATGATTGTCAACCCCTTTTTATAAAATTTTTCTGAAAAAGTTGAAATCCATTCTATTTTATGATATAATGCAGTAGAATAAGATTGTAGGAAAGGGTGATACACACTTTATGACAACAGGGCAAATTATTAAAATGCTGCGTGAAGAAAGAGGTATGACACAAGAACAACTTGCAGAAGCAATGGGATATTCCCATAAATCATCAATCAACAAAATTGAAATGGGGAAGGCTGATCTTCCACAATCCAAATTGATTGCTTTTGCAAAAGTCCTTGGTGTTACACCTTGCGAACTTCTCGGATTTGAACCAACAAAAGCAACGGATGAACAAAAAGAACTTTGGGATAAAAAGTTTAATGAAAACCAAAGACTTCAAAAAGAAGTGTATTTGCTTGAAGAAATCCAAAAGAAATTTGGAAAAGAAGCAATCAAACTTCTTGATCTGTTCTGCACCCTTAATAAATCCGGCAAGCAAAAAGCGGTTGAAACTCTTGAAGATTTATCTTCCATTCAAAAATACATAGAAAAGGAAAGTGATTGATTATGTTTATAGGTTTAGGAAAGATGCTTGGTAAATCTAAAATTCGTCTTGATGTGGGCTTCCGTTTGACCAAAAGCAACGCATTTTATATGTGGATTGTTCTTCTATTTTACTATATGTTTCTAATGTGTTGGTACTGTTGTGTTCTTTGCGTTTGGATGATCTACGCCGTAGGCTATGGGTTCTACGCTCTTATCAGATGGATTGTTCGGAAAATCAAGGGTAACAGGTAACACTTATTTTCTTTTTTACTTTAATAATTAGTAAAAATACATCATCAAATTTTGATGTATCGCTAAAAAAATAAAAATATAAATAAGTGTTACCGCTTTAAGTGTTACCTTTGCCCTGAAAACCGCATAAATAAAGGCTTTTCGGCGGTAACACTTAAAATTTGTAATTAGAAAGGGTGATACTAATGACCGCAAAGCAGTATTTAAGACAAGCATATAGACTGAATGAATTGATAAATTCAGATATTCAGGAACTTGAACAGTTGAAAGCATTGTCAAGAAGTATTTCTTCCCCGAATTTATCCGGAATGCCTTCAGGCAGCAGAAAACAGGAAGCACCTTTTGTAAATGCTATTATGAAAATTGTTGATCTTGAAAAGGTCATTGATGCTGAAATTGATAGGTTTGTTAATTTGAAAAAGGAAATCAGAACAGTCATCAGCAGTGTCGAAGATAACAGTCAGCAGTTATGTTTGAAACTTCGGTATTTGCAGTTTCTTAAATGGGAAAATGTTGCTGCTGAAATGGATTTGTCTTTGAAACAGGTTCATAGAATACATAACGAAGCACTTCAAACAATTAAACTTCCTTTTGAAATGAATTGACACTATTTAGGCATTGAATGACACTATGAAAATGTGATATTATTATAATGACCTGAAAGGTCAAGAGGAACACCGGACAACCGGTGTTCTTTTATTTTATCAGAAAGGAAGGTGTTTATATGACTGACAATCAAAGAAAATTCTGTGATGAATATCTGATTGATTGCAATGCAACAAGGGCATACAAGGCAGCATATCCCCGAATTAAAAATGATAATGTTGCAAAATCAGCCGGGAACAGATTGTTGACTTTTGTTGACATCAAAGAATATATACAAACAAGGCTTGATGAAATGGCATCGGCAAAGGTCGCAACCGCTGAAGAAGTCATTCAATACCTTACTTCTGTAATGCGTGGGGAATCTGATTCAGAAGTGGTTGTTGTAACCGGTGATGGTGATGGATATTCTTCCGCAGAAAAGGTGAAAAAGAACCCCGATGAAAAAGAACGCTTGAAGGCTGCTGAATTGCTTGGAAAAAGATACGGTTTATTTACTGATAAAGTGAATGTTGCCGGAACAACCAAGGTTACAATTGTTGATGATCTTGATGATTAGTAGCAAGATAGTAACAAAGCACTGTAAACAGGCTGATTTTATGCGGTTTTGTTTTTATGATGTCATAAAGGCGGTGTTTGTCAATGAATGATGCAGTGTTCAAAATTTCTGATTTTGTCGGCGGTGGATATAATGATTTTTGGAAGTTCAAAGGTAGATACAGAGTTGTCAAAGGTAGCCGAAGAAGCAAAAAATCAAAAACAACCGCACTGTGGTATATAGCAAACCTTTCAAAAGAGAAATACCGAGAAGCAAACCTTCTTGTTGTTCGTAAAACTTACCGAACATTGAAAGATAGTTGTTTTACCGAATTGAAATGGGCGATTAAAAGGTTAGGACTTGAAAACACTTGGATTCCAAAAGAATCACCACTTGAAATTGAAAACATTGAAACAGGGCAGAAAATATATTTCAGGGGTTTAGATGATCCACTGAAAGTAACTTCGATTACCGTTGAAAATGGTTGCCTTTGTTGGATGTGGATTGAAGAAGCCTATGAAATCACTTCGGAAGATGATTTTGATACATTGACGGAATCAATGCTTGGTGATTTGCCGAAAGGATTATTCAAACAAGTGACATTGACCTTCAACCCTTGGAACGAACATCATTGGTTGAAGAAAAGGTTTTTTGACAAGACCGATCCTGATGTACTTGCTTTAACAACAAACTATTTGTGCAATGAATGGTTGGATGATTCCGATAGAAAAATTTTTGAAAAGATGAAAAAAGACAATCCCCGAAGATACAGGGTGGCAGGTCTTGGTGATTGGGGTATTGTTGACGGTCTTGTTTATGAGAATTGGAAAGAAGAAGAATTCAGCCTTCGTGAAATTCAAGATAAATATGATTTGAAATCAGGCTTTGGTCTTGACTTCGGATATACAAATGATCCTTCCGCTGCATTCATCGGTTTTGTTGATGTGGATAATAGAAAAATCTATGTTTGGGATGAAATGTATCAGAAGGGTTTATCAAATAGAAAAATCTTTGACAACCTATCACAGATGGGTTATTCAAAAGACAGGTTCACCGGTGATTCAGCAGAACCAAAAAGTATTGATGAATTAAAGGGTTACGGAATGAGGATCACCGGTGCAACCAAAGGAAAGGACAGCATCAATAACGGCATCCAATGGATTCAAAGTTTTGAAATTGTTATTCATCCCCGGTGCGTAAATTTTCTAACAGAAATCAGTAATTATACTTGGGATAAGGACAAATTCGGAAAGAAACTGAACAAACCCATTGATGACTTCAATCACTTGATGGATGCTATGCGATATGGTCTTGAACGCTATATCAAGGGTAATCGGTGGTTGTATTAGTAACACGGTAGTATCAGAAACCTTTGATTACAGCGTAATTCAAAGGTTTCTGTTTTATTACACAATATTTTATGGAAAGGCGGTGAAAAAGAATGCTAAAACCGGAAGAAATATCAGCCTTGATTCAAGATGATTCAACATCCGAAAGAAAGAAATCCTTTGAAGTTGGTCAAAGGTATTACGAAGGGCAGCACGATATTCTTTCATACAAACTGTATTATTACAATTCTGATGGGAAATTAGTTGAGGACAAAACAAGAAGCAACATCAAGATTTGTCATCCGTTCTTCACTGAATTGGTAGATCAGTGTGTTCAATATATGCTGTCCGGTGATGATGCTTTTGTCAAGTCGGATATTCCTGAACTTCAGGATGAATTGGATCAGTATTTTGGTGATGATTTCAAATCTGAATTGTCGGAAACCTTAACTGATGTATGCACTGGTGGGTTCGGCTATATGTATTCCTACAAAAATGCTGATGACAGAACCGCATTCATCTTTGCTGATGCAATGGGAGTTGTGGAAGTCAGGGCGAAGGACACGGATGACCATACACAGTATGTGATTTATTGGTATATTGACCGAATCGACAAGGGCAAGAAACGCATCAAGCGTATTCAGGTATGGGATTCAAAGCAAGTTACATATTTTGTTCAGGTTGATGATGGAAAAATCGAAGTTGACAAAGGCGAACCTTTGAACCCAAGACCACATATCATCTATGAAAAGGATAATGAAGAAGGTCGATATGGTGATTCGCTTGGGTACATTCCTTTTTTCCGCATTGATAATAGCAGAAAACAAATCAGTCATCTGAAACCTATCAAAGCACTGATTGATGATTATGATTTGATGGCTTGTGGGTTATCAAACAATCTTGTTGACATTTCAGAAGGCTTGTATGTTGTCAAGGGATTCCAAGGAAATGATTTGGAAGAACTTCAGCAGAATATCAAAACAAAAAAGATGATCGGCACTGAACCTGATGGTGATGTTGACATTAAAACCATTGATATTCCCTATCAGGCAAGACAAGCGAAACTTGATATTGACGAAAAGAACATTTACCGATTCGGTATGGGTTTTAATTCGGCACAGTTGGGTGATGGAAACATTACGAACATCGTAATCAAATCAAGATATGCATTACTTGATTTGAAGTGTAATAAACTTGAAATCAAATTAAAATCATTTTTAAAAAAATTGGTCAAGATTGTCCTGACTGAAATTAATAATGAAAACGATTCTGATTATCAGGTTGGGGATATTTATTTTAAGTTTAAGAGGGAAGTAATGACCAATGCAGCGGACAATGCACAAATTGACAAGACTAAAGCAGAAACCGAGCAGGTCAAGTTGAACACCATATTGAATGCTGCTGCAAGGTTGGATAATGACACGGTTCTTCAGGCTATCTGTGAACTGCTTGATCTTGACTTTGAAGATGTCAAAGCATTAGTTGAACAAAATCCTGTTGTGGATTTGAACACGGCATCGGAAACCCTTGCAAATAAGCCTGTTGAACCTGATGTTCCACCTGAAGGTGATGAAGGCGGTGTGAATGAATGAATGCAAGACAAAAAGAAGTCCTTGAACAGTCCTTGAAGGACGAACAAGCAGTTCTTGATGCTCTTACAAAAAATTACACATCTGCACTTGCTGACATTCGGAAAAACATCAGGGAATTGCAAGCAAACCCACTGACACAATCGAAAGCCTATCAACTTGAATATCAAAAGCAGTTGGAAAAGCAGATTTCAGGTGTTCTTGATAATTTGCAAGGCAAAAACTTCAATTCCATTGCTTCTTACCTTCAAGCCTGTTATGAAACAGGCTTTGTTGGTAATATGTATGATATGCAAGGTCAGGGTGTTCCGCTTGTTATCCCGATTGATGAAGGTCAGGTTTTGAAAGCAGTTCAAAAGACCGGTGATGATTTCAAGTTATCAAAAAAACTTTCCGGTAATACAACCGAACTGAAGAAACAGGTCAAATCTGAACTTCAAAGAGGTCTTGCATCACAACTGTCCTATGCTGATATTGCACGGAACATAAGTAATTATGGTCAGGCAGATATGAACAGGTCAATGCGAATTGCCCGGACCGAAGGGCATAGGGTGCAATCGGAAGCAAGGCTTGATTCTATGTATGCAGCAAAGAAAAAAGGTGCTGACATCGTGAAACAATGGGATGCAACACTTGACGGTCAGACAAGACCAAATCACCGACAACTTGACGGTCAAATTCGTGAACTTGATGAACCATTTGAGGTTGGTGGAATGAAGGTTGATTGTCCTGGCGGTTTCGGTATTGCTTCGGAAGATTGTAACTGTCGCTGCTGTGTTCTGCAAAGAGCAAGATGGGTATTGGATGACGCTGAATTGAATACTTTGAAAGAAAGAGCTACATACTATGGATTAGATAAAACCAAAGATTTTAAAGAATTTAAGCAGAAGTATTTGCAAGTAACTAATCAGTTGTTTGATCCACCCGTCATTATTGAAGGGGTTGATTGTACTGTGACAAAAGGAATGTTTGGTTTTCACGATGGTTATGGCGGAATTAAAAAGACAATCAATGCTGTGACTTATGAAACACCTGACGGAACACAATTCATTTTCCCTGAAAATTATATCAAATCTCAACAGCAAATGACACCTGAACAAGCAATCAGATGTTGGTATCAAGTTCCTGCCGAAATCCGGAGCAAAGCCCAAAAGATTATAGAATTTGTTGACTATTACAATCCGGCTGATTCTTATTGGCGAAAGATATATAAAAATTTTCCACACTCTTATGCAACGGGTGGAGATGAAATAACTTTTTATCGGTATGACCATCCCCACCAAGATGATTATGTAATCAGGACTTATTGTCACGAAGCAGGTCATTTGATTGATATCACCCTTTCCACACATGGAAACAAATTTTCAGAAGAAAACTTGTGGACAAATGCTATGAAGAATGATATAATTGCAAGTGGAAAGAAATCCCCTACAACATATGGAGAAAACTCTTGTGTGGAAGATTTTGCCGAAAGTGTCGCTGAATTCGTCAAAGACGAAACAGGATTCACAAGGCAATTCCCAAATCGTGCCAAAATAATAAAATCTATTATCAAGAAGGTGATATGATGGCAACTTATGAAAGAGTAAACGAGAAAACTCCTTGCGGCGGTGACTATTCTGAAATTTTTTATTTTGATGATAACAGAAACCCTGTTGATGCCGAAAAAGCAACAAGATTTGTCATCAGAGAATGTGACCATGACGGTAATTTGATTAAAGAAACTTATGGAATAAAATAATTCAAAAAATTTAACATTATTGATTTAAGCATCCGCAAGGGTGCTTTTTTCATACCCTTCTTCAAAAGTCAGAAGTAAAACAGAGTATTTCAAAACAAGACGAAACTTGTAAAAATCGTAATTTGAAAGTGAGGAAATAAACAATGACTTTACAGGAAATTCTCAAAGCAAAAGGTTTGGATGATAAAGCAGTCGAAGAAGCTATTGGCGAGATGAAACAGAATAAAATTTTTACTGCAAGTGAAGAAAATCTTGATATCCGTTATGGTAAACTAAAAACTGACTTTGACGCTCTAACCAAACAGCATGGCGAATCTGCCGCCTTGATTGCACAGATGAAAAAGGACAATGCCGGCAATGAAGCACTTCAGTCCAAAATCACCGAATATGAAACAAAGATTCAGCAGATGGAAACAGAACTTCAGCAGACAAAGATTGATTCTGCTTTGAAGGTAGCACTTCTTGAAGCAGATGTGACCGATGTTGATTATTTGACTTTCAAAATCAAGGAAAAGGGTGAAGTCAAACTTGGTGATGATGGAAAGATCAAGGGTATTGATGACGCCATTACAGGTCTTAAAACTCAATATCCGCAGCATTTTGCATCTGAAACCAAAAAGAAAATTGAGGAACACAAACTGCCTGACGGCGATCCGGATAAGAATCACGGTGTCACCAAGGAACAGTTTGACAAAATGGGCTATCAGGACAGGTTGAAATTCTATACAGAAAACCCCGAAGCCTACAAAGCATTTACCGGTTCTTCCGGAAACTAATTAAAGAAAGAGGTTATTTATTATGGCTAATCAGACTACTAAAATTGCAGACCTTATCAATCCGCAGGTTATGGCAGATATGATTTCTGCAAAAATTCAGAAGAAGATTGTTGTTGCACCTTTCGCAAAGATCGACACCACACTTGTTGGTGTTCCCGGCAATACAATCACTGTTCCAAAGTACGGCTACATCGGCGATGCAGAAGATGTTGCAGAAGGTGTTGCAGCCGGTACAGTCAAACTTTCGACAAGTTCCACCACTGTAACTGTTAAAAAGGCAATGAAGGCGGTCGAACTTACTGATGAAGCAATTCTTTCCGGCTATGGCAACCCCGTTGGTGAAACTAATAATCAGTTGGCAAAGGCGGTAGCAGCAAAGGTTGATAATGATGCGATGGATGCCCTTCAGGAAGCAACCCTTATCTACGATGGTTCTACTGCCGGAATTTCCTACAATGCTATTGTAGATGCGGTTGATCTTTTCGATGAGGAAGTAAACAGCGAAAAGGTTATGTTTATTAACCCGAAGCAGGTCACTGTTCTTCGCAAAGATGCAAACTTCATTTCTGCCGATAAATACACTGGTCAGGTTATTCTTACCGGTGAAATTGGTATGATCGCAAACTGCCGAATCGTACCTTCCAAGAAAGTTCCTGTTGTTAAAGTTGGTGCAACCGGCAGTCAGGTTGATTGCTATGCTTGTCCTATCGTTAAACTTAACAACGATGCTGAAACGGAAGATGATGCTGCTGCACTTACCATCTATCTGAAGAAAGATACTTCGGTTGAAACCGAAAGAAACACCCTTGCAAGATTGACCGATGTTTCTGTTGATAAACATTATGCTGCTGCACTTACCAACGAAAGCAAAGTTGTCCTTGCAAAGATCAAGAAGTAATTGCCGACAGCCTAAATGGGGGTTATGCCTAAACGGTGTAACCCCTGTTTTTATTTTATGAAAGAAGGTGTAAATATGATTGTTTCTGTTTCGGAATTGATGCAGATGCCTGAATTCACAGGAATGTCAGAAACTGTTCTTCAGCGAAAGTTGAACGCAGCGGAAAGCCTTATCCGAGCATACACAAACAATAATTTTCAAAATCGCCTGATTCGATTTGAAGCACCTTCAAGTGCAATCCTTCTTGGATGTGAACCGATGTTATCTGTGAATGACACAGTTCAAATTACAGAATCGGTCAATCAAGGTCTGTATGTTATTCAAGCAATCGACACAGCAAAAAAGGAAACCACACTGAATAAGGCTTTGTTTCCGGCTGAAAACAACCTGATTACCAAAGTTGAATACCCCGATGCGGTTGTTGAAGGTGTAATCAATATGATGATTTGGGAAGTGCAAAATCGGAATAAAGTTGGAATTCAATCTGAAACCCTGTCAAGGCATTCAGTGACATATTTTTCACAAGATGCTTCTAATCAGGTTATGGGTTATCCAACAACCCTTCTTGGTTTCCTGAAGCCTTATATCAAGGCGAGGTTCTGAAGATGATTGGTGGAAACATCACAGCATTGATGCAAGTAAATGTTCCCGGACAGAAGAACAGCATAGGTGAAAAAGTTTCTGATTGGTTTGATGTAGTTCAATTCAAAGGTTGGCTTGATTATCAATCAGGCGATTCCAAACGAAGCGTTTACAATGCGAAGATTGAAGAATCAACACACATATTCCTATGCGACTTCCGTTCCTTCAAATGCTTATCCGCAAAATGGGAATGGAATCCGTTTAACTTCTTGGAAGGTATCATCAACTTGGAGTTGGAACAAGATGTGGATGTCACTTCAGAAAATGCCCGGATGATTATCAATGGCAAACTGTATGATATTCTGCTGATAGATGATCCAATGAATTTGCATCAGCACCTTGAAATTTACCTGAAATATGCAGGTGGTCAGTGATGGGTGTTAAATTTGAAGATTTCAGGGTTAAGTGTAAAAACGCTATGGGCGATGCTGCTATTGCTTTTCTCTATGAAGCAGGTGGTGAATTGAGTTCCCAAACCGCAAGAAACAGCCGTGTGAAAACCGGTCAAACAAAAGGTTCTTGGGATTATGTTGTTGACGAAGGCGAACTTCAGGCAACTGTTGGTTCGCCACTGCAAAACGCCATTTGGGAAGAATTCGGAACAGGCGAATATGCCCTTGAAGGTAACGGAAGAAAAGGCGGTTGGTTCTATGTCGATGAAAAAGGGAATGGACACTTTACACACGGCAAAAAACCAAACAAGGCTTTGTTCAATGCTTACACAACTTTGAAACCATCCATCATTGCTGCTGCCGAAAGTAAATTGAAAGGAATGGGTTGATATGCTTGAAGTGCTGAAAGCGTTAGACACGCATTTATCAGAGCATCTTGGATTGAATTATGAATTCGGTCAGATGTCTGATTCACCACCCCAATACCCCTATTGGGTTGGCGATTATACGGAATCGGAAAGCCTTACAGAAGATGGTGTTGAACAACCTATCATCATTCTGAATGGCTTTTCAAGGGGCAAGTTTATTGAATTAGAGGAACAAAAAGAGAAGATAAAGGAATACTTCAAGTTCGGTAAAACTGACTTGATGACCGTAACACTTCCGGATCAGACTACTTCAAAGGTGTCTGTGAACATTTGGTTTTCCGATTCAATTAACATACCTGATGACAATTTGGATTTGAAACGCTGTCAGATCCATTTGAACACAAAAATTTGGAAAGGATATGACTAATTATGGCTTACGATGAACTTAAAAAGCACGGTATTACCGCAGATACACCGGAAAACCTTATGCTTGGTGCAGGTATTATCTGTCACAACCTTGAATGGAAATCCAATAAATGGCAGTATGACATTCTTGGTGCAACTTCCGGTGGTAATAAGGTTTCTATTGTTCCGGAAATCACAACTGTTGAAGTAGATGGTGCTTTAGTAAAAATCAAAGGACTTGACCGCAAGACCGGCGAAACTGCAAAGTTGGAAACCAATCTGATTGAAATTACACCGGCAATGATGAAGGCGGGTGTAATTGGCAAAAACGGAACTTCGGGTGTAACCGGATATGATCTGATTACTTCCAAACCTGATATTGAAGCCGGTGATTATTACAAGAATTTTGGATTTGTCGGAAAGAAAACCGATGGAACACCTGTTATTGTAATTTTCGATAATGCACTTTGCACTTCCGGTTTTGAAGCAGAAAACAAAAACAAAGAAGCAACTGTTGTTAAATGCACTTTTGAATGCTATCAGGAATGCAATGCTGAAACAGATTTAAGCATTCTTCCCTATCGCATTTACTACCCTACACCGGCAACGCAGACTGAATAGGGTTAAGAAAGGATTGATGAACAATGAGTGAAACAACTAAAAATTATACCTTCAGAACCTTGAATGCAACGGATATTGCCCCGATGTGCAAGATTATCAGCAAGATAGGCATTGATGAGTTTACAAAGGTATTTGAATCTGAATCTGTCCTGAAGATCGTAAAAAACGCAAAGGACAAGAAAGCAATCACCGATGTTGCAGGACTGCAAGCATTCCTTGAAGTTACAAACATCATTCTTTCCCACATTCCCGACTGTGAAAATGAAATTTTCACACTTCTTGCAAATGTCAGCGGTCTGAAAGTTGATGAAATCAAGGCATTTGACCTTGCTTCCATTACCCGAATGATTGTTGAATTCGTCAAGAAAGAAGAATTCAAGGATTTTATTGGGGTTGTTTCCGAATTGTTCAAATAGGTTTCATCAAGGAAATGGATTTGCTATTCAAAAGATATGCAAATCCATTTCCTTTGATAGACCAAATGATTGTGATGTCCTGTTTTGCCGATTTCATTCTTGAATCACTTCACAACGATGATGAAGATAGACTTTGGGATTTATATCTTCATAAAGTTGAGGATAATAAAAGTTTCAATGACTTCAGGGATGATGTTATCGCTCAAAACACGGAAATCACACAAGAGGATTTGGAAACAACAATCAATTATTCGATTGATTTATTACAGGGGTTTAATCCCCAATAATACGAAGAAAGGGGGTGCGACACCTTGGAACTATTTAAGTTATTCGGCACAATCGCCATTGATAACGCTGAAGCAAATGAAGCGTTGGATGATACCGGCGATAAAGCAAAAGAAACCGGAAAGAACATCAAAGAAACCGGTGACGATGCTGAAAAGTCTGAAAGTAAATTTTCAACATCGTTTCAGAAAAT
>ERZ780083.828-NODE-828-length-11840-cov-3.936954_pt1 | contig 11840 bp, 10 predicted proteins | sample MGYA00511838_ERZ780083 | MGnify/ENA primary metagenome ERZ780083 (study PRJEB29588, sample SAMEA2152602) | human gut metagenome | biome: human gut; feature: human-associated habitat; material: faeces | place: Denmark | collected 2008/2010 ...
GGGGAATATGTTATTATCATATCATGAATGTCTGGAAAAATATAGTACAGATTATCAAATTAAAAAAACATACAGGAAAGTCATCTATTTATAACAGAAAAGGGTCTCTATTCAGAGGATAGGTATGTGCCGGAATTAGAGATCATCATGAAAAAATATCCGAATGCAATACTGACACTTAACAGCGCATTTTATTATTATGGACTGACCGACACCATACCGGATCATTATTATGTCGCAACGCCCAAAAGTAATAGAAAAATTGAGGATGTACGGGTGAAACTTTCTTTTGATCTATACAAAGAAATAATAAGTAACTATAGCAAGCTGATCCATAAAATGGACATGACACAAATTATGGAATATGCATATGAACTGCCAAAGACAAACATGGTGATGGAAACTATCAGACTGGAGATTTTATAAATGATTTCTATACGAAAGCAGATTGAGCAGGAAGAATATTGTTTTGATATCACGTATGATGATGAAGGAGCCAGTCTGCTGATTAATTCTAATGAGCAAATGTTAAGTGAAAAGCTACGGTCTTTATTAAAATTCGGAACATTTTCCACAAGATTTAAGGATATATACGAATTATGTTTCACTGTGTAACACCGTGCTGTCTCGTTGAATCAAATGTGGCAGGGCGGTATAGGTCTGGATCAGCATCTCCGGGTTCTGTATCTTTTTCAGCAGAGATGCTCCGGCACGGGTGCCAAGACTGTACATATCAATATCCACGACAGTCAGAGATGGTGTGATCAGAGGCGCATAAGGGTAATTGTCGAAGGAGACAATAGAAATGTCCTCCGGAATGCGCAGGCGGAACTGACGGATTGCCTGGATGACGCCGACGGCGATAAGACTGTTAAAGCACAGAATGCTGTCGGGAGGTTCCGGTAGTCGCAGAAGCTCCGTGGTATGTTGGATGATTTCTTCCAGATTGCAGGAAGTAGGGATGACATAGGCATCTCGGGGTGAGAGATTGTTGCGCTCGAGAGACAGCCGATATCCCAGAAAACGATCTCTGTAAATATTGTCTTTGTCAGAACCGCCGACGAAGGCGATTTTTTTATGCCCGAGAGAGACCAGGTGAGTGATTGCCAGATTGGAAGACAGAGAATGATTTGTGTCAATCCAGGACAGCATGGAGTCGAAAGAGGGTTTTCCGATACAGATATGCGGGAAATCAGTGGCTAATAGTATTTTCTCAATTACAGGAGTTACGTAATAACCGTTGATCAGAATGCCATCTGCTTTTTTAGATTGTATGGCGTTGATGATCTGCTCTTCGGCTTTTTCTTTGGAACGATCCAGATCCAATAAACCGAGAAAATATCCTTTTTTGCGTAATTCATGGGATGAACCGGAGATAATGTCGAACATATGGGGATTCTCGTAGGGGCGTCCCTTGTAAAAACTGTCAGCATAGAGGACAGTTGTGCTGCTTTTTTTAACCAGGGATACCGCGGAAGAATTGGGAATGTAATTCAATTCGGCTACGGCATCCTGGATTCGCTTATAAGTGGAAGAAGAGACATGCATCTGATTGCTCAGTACTCGGCTGACTGTGGAAATAGATACATTGGCCTTTTTGGCTACATCCTTGATTGTTGCTGCCATCTGAGATCCTCCATTGGTAAAACGTTTGCGTAAATTGTGCATTTTTTATGGGCTGTTTCGTTGCTATTTCGCAGGCGGTCTGCTATTTTTAGTATATCGAATTCGCAAAGAAGATTCAATACTTTTTAAACATAGCGCTGTGTTTTATAAAAGTAGAAAAACGTTTTATCAAAAGGAGGAAGCTATGAAGAAAAAAATTGCAATGTTGCTAAGTTCACTTTTAGTAGTATCCATGTTAAGCGGATGCGGATCAGAGGCAACCGTAAATACAGAAAGTAATGTAACCACGACAACGGAAAATCAGAATACGCAGACGACAGAACCGGTGAATATTACCGTATGGCATTGTGCGGATGCCACTATTGCCGATACGTTACAGAAGCAGGTCGATGCACTGGCACCGGAGATTGTAGTCACTTTTGAAAGAAAAGAAAATATGTCGGATGCCTTAAAATTAGTGGGTGACGATCAGGAAAGTGCGCCGGATATGTTTATGTGGGCACATGATAAAGTAGGTACCTTTGCACAGATGGGAATCCTGTCTCCGATTACCGATGTGTTGACGGAGGATGATCTGGCGGATTTCCTTCCTATGACGTTAAGCGCCGGGGAGTATCAGGGAGACAAATATCAATTACCGTTGTACTATGAAGCATTGCTGTTTCTGTACAATAAGGATCTGATGGAGACTGCACCGGAGACCACGGATGAATTGTTGGAACTTATGAAGAATGAGACCACAGCAGATCAGTATGTATTTGTCGAGCAGCATTCCACTTCCTATAATGCAGCAGCCTGGATCCAGGGCTTTGGCGGTTATCTGATCAATGAGAACAGAGAGCCGGGATTGAATCTGCCCCAGACGGTAGAAGCTATGGAATATCATAAGCAGTTTGTGTCATATATGCCGGCAGATGGTGAGTACAATACCGTGACAACTCTGTTTACGGAAGGAAAAGCAGCAAGTACTATCGGAGGTCCCTGGCTGGTACCGGGTATCAAAGAAGCCGGTATTGACTTAGGAATTGCGCCGATGCCGGTCCTGCCGAACGGCACATCTCTGACACCTTTTTCCGGAGTACAGGGCGTTCATGTACTGAAGCATGCAGCAGAGACGAAAAAGAAGGCGTTGGCAGAAGTGTTGAAGGTACTTGGATCCAAGGAGACCGGTGTGGCACTGGCAAATGCCGCAAGCTGTGCACCTGCCAACAGTAAAGCTTATGAAGATGCATCTGTGTCAGAGAACCAAATGATCATGGCACTGAAGACTATGGCAGACAATGTAGTACCTATGCCCAACATTCCGGAAATGGATGTGATGTGGTCAGTGACAGATGACCTGCTGGCAGCAGTGAATAAGCGTGGAGAGGATGTGCAGACGGCATGCGATGCACATCAGAAGGAAGCTTTGGAACAGATTTCTGCAATGCAGTAATTTGCAGATGTAATGACAGGTAAGGAGTGAAAGCAGGATGAAACGAGGAAAGAAGAAAGCATGGTTCTACAGTATGCCGTTTCTGATCATTGTAGGGTTGATGATTGTCGTGCCCTTATTGTATACCGTAGAAATATCCTTTACCAATATGAGTATTTATCATTGGAAGGATTATCAGTGTGTTGGACTGGACAATTATAAAAAGGCATTGCTGGCTTTTGATTCCGGATTTCTTCCTGCTTTTTTACGGACTCTATTATGGACTGTATCCAGTATGGCATTACAGTTGATCTTTGGCTTTTTCATTGCCGTTGGGCTGAATGCGAAAGGATTAAAACTAAGAAGGGTCTACAAGACTCTGCTGATCGTGCCCTGGGCGATGCCGGCATATGTATCAATTCTGTTATGGCGTATGGGAATTTTTAATACGGAATTCGGACTGTTTAATCAGATACTGAAACAGATTGGAGGCAAAACGGTAAATTTTCTGTCCACAAACGGTATGGCATTTATCAGTTGTCTGGTGGTGAACCTGTGGCTGGGAGTTCCGTATATGTTCACGATGATGGACGGTGCCATGCAGAGTATTGACCGGAATATCTATGAAAGTGCGGAATTAGATGGTGCGGGATTTTGGAAAAAACATTTCTATGTGACCATTCCGCAGATTCTTCCCATTCTGATGCCGGTGATCATTATGGCTACATTCACGGCGTTTAAGCAGTTTGACATTGTGTATCTGATGACGATGCAGACCGGTTCGAAGACTGGTGCAGATATTAATACGGTAATCACCTATGTATATGAAAAAGCGTTTATTACCAGTAACTATGGATATTCATCCGCTGTGGCGTTTATTGTATTTTTGATTATACTGGTGCTTTACAAGACCATGAACCGAAGAGAGTTTTCAATCTCGGAACAGTGAGGGGAATATGACAGGGAAAAAAATTAAAGAAAAAGTAAAGCTGATATTGCTGAATATAGGATTCATTTTACTTTCTTTCCTGACACTGATTCCTATCCTGTATGCATTCAGCATATCTATCAGTGGGAGTAACAGTATTATTTCCACAGAATTTCATGTTTTGCCGAAGACAATCACTATGGATAACTATATTACGATCCTGACGGAGAGACCTTTTGGGAGATGGTTTGCGAACAGTCTTTTGCTAAGCGCACTGACCGTTCTGCTAACTATGCTGGTGGCTGTGCCGGCTGCGTATGTATTTTCCAGAATGCGGTTTGTCGGACGGAAGAGGACTTTATATATTTTACTGGTGTTAAATGCGTTCCCGGCAATTCTCTCCATGTTTGCAATTTATCGGATTATCAAGACTCTGAATCTGTTGAATTCTTATATGGGATTGGTATTTATCTATGCGGGAAGTATGGCGATTTTTGTTTTCTGGAATATGAAGGGATATTTTGACAGTATTCCTGAGGCTATCGAGGATGCAGCGAGAATTGATGGTGTGAATGACAGACAATTGATCACGAAGATCGTCATGCCGCTGGCAAGGCCAAGCATCATCATCTCTTCTGTTCTGGTGGTGATCTATGTGTGGAATGAATATATTTTCAGCACAGTCTTTTTGTCAGGCGCGGAGAAAAACACACTGGCGGTAGCGCTTTATTCTCTGCAGGCTACGGACTATACGCGTAACTGGCCGCTTTTTTCGGCAGCGGCAATTCTGACAACACTTCCTGTATTGATTTTGTTTTTCCTGGTGCAGAAATACATGGTATCGGGACTGTCTTCGGGAGGTGTCAAAGGTTAAAAGCAGGAGGAACTTATGATTTTACAAGAAGCAATTTTACATATACCGCTGTCGCAGTATGCATTTGCAAACAGTGAGATGAATCTTACAATTCGTATCCGGGTGGCGAAGGATAATCTGACAGATTGTGTTCTGTGGTACGGAGACCGCGTACAACCCGGTGATCCTATTGTGTTTACGGCAGTGTACATGAAGAAGATACTGTCGGATATGCATTTTGACTATTATGATGCAACTTTTGAGACTCCGTATGACAGGGTATGCTACTATTTTGAATTGAAAGACCCGGAAGAGACGAGGTTTTATTATGCAGATATCTGCGCAAAATATCTTCCGGTAGAGAGAAGCGAATTTTACCAGTATCCGTTTATCCGCAGAGAAGAGATCTGTGAGGAACCGAAGTGGTTCCGGGAGGCAATCGTTTACAATATTTTCCCGGACAGCTTTGCCAGCGGACACCGCGAGATCGTAGGACAGGGAAAAGAGATGGAATGGCAGAACGGCATCCGGTTGAAAAGCCGTCTGGGCGGAACCATACAGGGGATCCGGGAGAATCTGGATTATATTCAGAAGCTGGGATTCAACTGTATCTACCTGAACCCGGTATTCACGGCGGGAGAGTATCATAAATACGACCTGCTAGACTATTTTCATGTGTCCCCCAATATGGGAACGGACGAAGAGTTCCGGAAATTGGTGCAGGATATTCACAACAGAGGAATGCACATTGTCATTGACGGTGTGTTCAACCATTGCAGCTGGTATTTCCCGCAGTTTAGCGATGTGGTGGAAAAAGGAGAAAGCTCCGAATATGCCAACTGGTTTTATCAGCTGCAGTTTCCGGTGATACGCCCGGTAACGGAAGAAGAAAAGCCGACATACAGTTGTTTCGCTTATGAGCGGAAGATGCCGAAGCTGAATTCTTCTAATCCGGAGGAAAGAGCTTATTTTATGGAAGTATGCCGTTATTGGATTCGGGAATTTAAGGTGGATGGCTGGCGTCTGGATGTGGCAAATGAAGTGGATCGGGGATTTTGGAGAGATTTTCGTAGGGCTGCTCATGAGGAAAATCCGGAGAGTGTTATGATAGGGGAGATATGGGAGAGCTCGGAGACCTGGCTGAACGGAGACATGTTTGATTCCACCATGAATTACGATTTCCGGAAGAACTGTCGTGATTTCTTTGCCCTTCGGAAAATTTCCGCAGAGGAATTTCATGATCGTATCGTGAAGATGTTACTGCGATATCGTACCGGAACGCTGCGTGGGCAGTTAAACCTGTTAGACAGCCATGATGTCAACCGGTTCCTGTCGTACTGCGAGGGAGACCTGCGAAGATTCCGGCTGGCAGAGGTGTTCCTGTTTACCTCTCCCGGAATTCCCTGCGTATTTTATGGGGATGAACTGGGAATGGACGGCAGTAGCGAGACAACACTGCGGGGGCCCATGCCCTGGGAAAAGGTGCAGGATGAAGAGGATGATTTCTTTTCCTGGCTGATTGCTATTCGTAAAGAACATGAGGAGCTGACCTATGGAGATTACACTCTGCGATATATGGATCATGACGGAGGATATATCTATCAGAGAACCTGGGGAGATCACAAGATTACAGTCTGTCTCAATAATGGCAGTACAACGATTGATCTGCGTGAGTATTTGGGAAAGGGCAGCGTGCTTTTGAGTGAATCCTATGAAGCCGGAAAGCTTGGAAGTATGGGATATGCGATTATAGAAGAAAAATAGAACAATAATAAGAGACCGGATGGTGAGCGATCACTGTCCGGTTTTTTTGACTACATTTTACACAGAGTGTTGCTAGTTTTCGGTCGTGTTTTCCCGCGGGATATGGTAAAATAAATATCAAGGAAACATTTTCAATAATTAAAAAATGGACATTCAGAAAGAGAAAACGGATATTCAGAAGGTAAAGGTGGACATTCGAATATAAATGTAAATATAGGAAAGGCAGGGCGAGGTTATGAAGGATTATGATGTGATCATCATCGGCGCCGGAGTCAGTGGCTGTGCCATCGCCAGGGAACTGGCGAAGGGAAAGCTGAGGATCGCTGTACTGGAGGCAAAAAGCGATGTCTGCGAAGGCACTTCCAAGGCAAACAGCGGCATTGTGCATGCGGGGTATGATGCGGTGCCGGGAACCCTTAAGGCAAAATTAAATGTCCGGGGCAACGAAATGATGGAGGAACTGTCGAAGAAGCTGGACTTTCCGTTTCGCAGGAACGGTTCCCTGGTACTGTGCTTTGAAGAAGACGGCATGCCCGGACTGGAAGAACTGTACAGGCGCGGCATAGAGAATGGGGTCAAGGAATTGAAGCTTCTGTCTCCGGAGGAAGTATGGGCTATGGAGCCGGCGATTTCCCGGAATATCGTGGGAGCATTGTATGCACCCACCGGCGGCATCGTATGTCCTTTCGGACTGAACATTGCGCTGGCAGAAAATGCGGCGGAAAACGGCGTAGAGTTCTATCGTGACCACAAGGTGACAGCCATCGTGGAACAGAGACCGGTATGGACCGAGAACCCGCCTGCGAAGGAAGGACGGATGTATCAGGTGCAGGCGGATGGTGAGATATTCGAGGCTCCCATCGTCATCAATGCGGCAGGTGTCTATGCGGATGAAATCCACAACATGATCTGTGAAGAGAAGATCCGCATCGTGCCTCGCAGAGGCGAGTATCGTCTGATGGACAAAAATTGTGGCGATCTGGTAAATTCCACTATTTTCCAACAGCCCTCTAAAATGGGTAAAGGTATCCTTGTAACTCCTACTGTCCATGGCAATCTGCTGGTAGGTCCGACAGCGGAGGATATTCCGGATAAGCAGGATGTAGACACCACGGCAGAGGGACTGGCGAAGGTTTTGAACCTGGGAAGCAACAGCGTGGATGCCCTGGACGGCAGACAGACGATCACTTCTTTTGCTGGATTGCGTGCTCATCTGGTGCACGAAGATCCTGCGGAAAAATCGGATTTCCTCATCGAAGAGGCAGCAGGGCATCCCGGGTTCATCGATGTGGCGGGTATTGAATCACCGGGACTGACCAGTGCACCGGCGATCGGTGAGTATGTGGCACAGATTGTTGAAAATATTTATCCTGCAGAACGTAAAGCGGATTTTGTTGACACCAGAAAAGGAATCCCCAGCATGGCGCTTGCCACGGAAGAGGAGAGAGAAGCGCTGATCCGGAAAAATCCCGCTTTTGCAAACGTGATCTGCCGTTGTGAACTGGTGACGGAGGGAGAGATTCTGTCAGCCATTCACCGCCTGGTGGGAGCGACGACATTGGATGGTGTCAAACGCCGCACCAGAGCCGGAATGGGTAGATGCCAGGCGGGATTCTGTTCCCCGAAAACATTGGAAATCCTGTCGAGAGAACTGCATCTCGATCCGGCACAGATCACTAAGGAAGGAACCGGCTCAGAGATTCTGACCGGTAAAAATAAAGACACCGCACCCGGAGAGGGCGGAACATGGAAGAGGACACAGGAACCTGGCGGAAAGGAGGCACTCCATGAGTAAACGTACAGAAGACATCGTCATCATCGGAGGAGGTCCCGCGGGACTGGCAGCAGCGCTGTCTGCGAGAAAGGCCGTGAAAAAGTACTGATCTTAGAGCGTGACAGAGAACTGGGAGGCATTCTGAACCAGTGTATCCACAACGGTTTTGGACTGCATACTTTTAAAGAGGAGCTGACCGGACCGGAATACGCGGAACGCTATATTGACATGGCAGAAGAAGCAAAAATCCCTTATCTGCTGAATACCATGGTAACAAATATTTCCCTGCGCTCCGATGGACGCAAGAAAGTCATTGCCATGAACAAAGAGGACGGGCTGTTAGAGATCGAGACAGAGACCGTGATCCTGGCGATGGGCTGCAGAGAGCGTTCCCGTGGTGCGTTAAATATCCCCGGCAGCAGACCAGCAGGCATCTACAGCGCCGGAACTGCGCAGTATTATGTAAACATCCGCGGACGTATGCCGGGTAAGAATGTAGTCATCCTGGGCTCCGGTGATATTGGACTCATCATGGCGAGACGTATGGTGTTAGAAGGCGCCAAGGTGCAGTGCGTGGCGGAGCTTCGTCCCCAGAGCGGTGGACTGAAGCGTAACATTGTCCAGTGCCTGGATGATTTCAACATCCCTCTGTATCTGAATACTACCGTGGCACAGATTCACGGCAGAGACCGTGTAGAGGGAGTGACCCTGACAAAAGTGGACGATAATGGAGAACCCATCCACGGATCCGAGTGGGAGGTTCCCTGCGATACTCTGTTGTTATCCTGCGGGCTGATCCCGGAGAACGAACTGACCAGGGGCTTAGGAGCGGATATGGACGGCAAGACCGGAGGACCGGTAGTGGGAGAGAATCTGGAGTGCAGTATCCCCGGAGTCTTCGCCTGCGGCAATGTGCTCCACGTCCATGAACTGGTAGACCATGTATCCGCAGAAGCGGAAAAGGCTGGAGACTACGCAGTGGAATATATCCGACAGAAAAGAGGGTGAGACGATGGCAGAGAAGAATACAACACAAAAAGAATTGACCTGCATCTGCTGTCCGGTAGGGTGTGCTCTGACCGTGACTATCGCAGATGACGGTAGTGTCACAGTGACCGGTAACCGTTGTCCCAGAGGCGCAGCCTACGGAGAGAAGGAAGTGACCAACCCTACGCGTATTGTGACATCCACCGTACGCGTGACAGGATATCCGGATGCTGTGGTATCCGTGAAGACAGCTTCTGACATTCCTAAAGGCAGGATTGATGACTGCATGAAAGCTCTGGCAGATGTTACTGTAGCGGCACCCATCCATGTAGGAGATATCATCTTGGAAAATGTGGCTGACACAGGTGTCAATATAGTGGCAACCCGGTCGTTTCGGGGATAACAGAAGATATCATATAATTAGAGCAATGACCACATATCCCAACGGCTTCCGCAAATTTATCTGAGTGGGATATGTGTCAATTGTGATGAAATGAACAACGGGAGGTTACATAACAGAATGGGAGATATACAGAACACACAGAAGAAAACATACATCATGGCACTGGATCAGGGTACCACCAGTTCCCGCTGCATCCTGTTTGATAAGCAGGGAAACATCTGCTCCATGGCACAGAAGGAATTCACACAGATCTATCCCCAGCCCGGCTGGGTAGAACATAACCCCATGGAGATCTGGTCCTCCCAGCTGGGAGTGGCGATCGAGAGTATGGCAGTCCTGGGTATCACGGATGACCAAATTGAAGCCATCGGCATCACGAACCAGCGTGAGACGACGATCCTCTGGGACAAAAATACCGGAGAACCTGTATACAATGCCATTGTATGGCAGTGCCGTCGGACTTCCGATATGATCGAGGAATTGAAAAAAGACGGTTTTGACAAAATCATCCGGGAGAAGACAGGACTGATTCCCGATGCCTACTTCAGTGCATCGAAGATCGCCTGGATACTGAATCATGTTTCCGGAGCCAGAGAACGCGCAGAGAGAGGAGAGTTACTCTTCGGTACGGTGGATACCTGGCTGATCTGGAATCTGACCAAGGGCGCCGTACATGTGACGGATTATACCAATGCTTCCCGAACCATGCTTTTCGATATTCATAATCTCTGCTGGGATCAGGAAATCCTGAAGCGCTTCAATATCCCGGAGAGTCTGCTTCCGAAGGTGTGCTGTTCCAGTGAGATCTACGGCAAGACCGATGCGTCCGTTCTGGGCGGCGAGATTCCTATCGCCGGTGCGGCGGGAGACCAGCAGGCGGCGCTGTTCGGACAGTGCTGCTTTGAGCAGGGAGAAGTGAAAAATACTTATGGGACCGGCTGCTTCTTATTAATGAATACCGGACACGAAGCCATTACCTCCCAGTCGGGTCTGTTGACCACTATTGCTGCCAGCACAAGCAAGAACGTAGAATATGCCCTGGAGGGCAGCGTGTTCGTAGCCGGTGCCGGGATCCAGTGGCTTCGTGACAGTATGCGTATGCTCAAGACCTCTGCACAGTCCCAGGAGTATGCGGAGCATGTGCCGGATACCGCAGGGGTCTATATCGTTCCGGCATTTGCGGGCATGGGAGCTCCATACTGGGATCAGTATGCCAGAGGAACCATCGTCGGCATTACCAGAGGCTGTACCAAGGAGCATTTCATCCGTGCCACGCTGGAATCTATTGCATACCAGACGGCAGATGTGCTGGAAGCCATGGAGAAGGACAGCGGTATTGATTTAAAGAGTCTGAAAGTAGACGGTGGTGCCAGTGCCAATGATTTCCTTATGCAGTTCCAGGCGGATATCGTCAACACCCAGGTACGCCGTCCGGCATGTATCGAGACGACGGCTTTGGGAGCGGCTTATCTGGCAGGACTTGCCGTAGGCTATTGGAAGAATCGTGATGAGATCCGTGAGAACTGGCAGATCGGAGCAGCCTTTGCACCGCAGATGGAGGAGACACAGCGGCGACAACTATTAAAGGGCTGGCATCGCGCAGTGAAATGCGCTCTTGCATGGGCAGAGGATGAAATCTAAATAAAACCTTAATTTTTTACGGGTGACGTGTATTTTTGGCGGAGCAATCTTGTAAAGTGACAAAGTACTGTGGTATGATAACTATTTAGAATACCATGGCTGTTTATGATGGCCTCTGACAGGGGATGATCAATGACAGCTTGGGGATTCCGGAAAGGAACCGGCATGGATTTAAAGGGTTTACCACAGACTGTTCAAAATTTCATAGAGGAAACCATCCAAAACCGGGAAAACGGTAAATTTCCGGACAACGAGACCTGTCAGAAAGTGATGGAATATGCAGCAGACACCGGCTCACAGAAGCTGGCCGGTCTGGGGCTTTATTATCTTGCAGAATATTATTGGCAGAACGACCAGTATGAAAACACCTTGCAATGTCTGACAGAGAGTATCGGTTATCTGAAAAATGAGCAGATGTATGAACTGCTGGCCAGAACCTATAATATGATG
>ERZ780083.833-NODE-833-length-11758-cov-3.236948_pt1 | contig 11758 bp, 7 predicted proteins | sample MGYA00511838_ERZ780083 | MGnify/ENA primary metagenome ERZ780083 (study PRJEB29588, sample SAMEA2152602) | human gut metagenome | biome: human gut; feature: human-associated habitat; material: faeces | place: Denmark | collected 2008/2010 ...
TCTTCAGTTCCAGAGTCAGTATAAACTGATCCGTATCCTGCAGCTTGCCATAGACATTATTTACCGCAGCCATGCCGCCGGTGACCAGGTTCATCTCATTATAGAGATCTCCATAAGTATAGTTTTCTGTATTGAGGAGTCCAAGACAGCCTTTTAAGATGCCGATATACGGAAAATATTTTCCGGGGATCTGATCCAGTCTGAAGATCAGACGTAAGTATCCGATACCGTTGGTAAACAGATCATGATACAAAAGTATGGTATCCCCAATACTCCGTACCTCGTTCACCGGGAGATTCGCCTCTTTTTTCATATCCTCCCGCTTCAATAGAGGAATCTTCTCCAGATCTTCCTTCGCATCCTCACTCTCCTGGAACTCGTTCAGTTTACGGAAGGTCTCTTTTACAGCTTCCAGTTCTTCCGGACTCATGGCTGCTTTCACCTGTGCCATTTTCTCACGCTGTTTCTGTTCCTGTTCCTCTAAAAGTCCAAGCTTCGGCTGCAGGATCACCACGCTGCGGTGCGTATTGTCCAGCAGGTATTTTTGTACCAGGCCCTCAAAATATCCGCTCTTAACTTCCTTACGAAGCTCGGCAAAGGTATCGTTCGCCTCGATATGAATGAACGGCAGTCTGTCGTCATACAGCCAGCTGTCCAGCACCTGTAAACCATACATCAGTCCCTTGGGATAAGAACCGAAATCTGCCTCTCTGTATTTGAATTCGTAGTAATTGATACCGGCAAGCAATGCCTTCTCGTCGAAGCCTTCCGCTGCCAGCTTCTCGAGTACTTCTTCCGTTACCTGTAAAAATTCCTGTTCTTTTTCTACGGAAGTGTCCTTCGCCACGACACTGAAATATGGCTGACGGATACCGTTCTCGTAGATGCTGTAGACATCCTTGCCAATGCCACGGTCTACCAGCGCCTGCTTTAAGGGTGCACCCGGTGCGGAGCACAGCGCATAGTCCAGGATCTGAAAAGCAATGTAAAGCTTCGGATCCAGGCTGTCACCGACGCAGAAGTTCTGGGACAGATAGGTATTCTCTTCTTCGTCCTCTCCCTCGCCGATGGGACAGTCTCTGACAATACGGCCGGGCTTGTCGAAAGCCGGCTCCTCGGTCACTTCGGAGTCCACCTTAAGAGCATCGTAAGCAGACAGATAATGTTCGTCGATAAAGGTCAGCTTCTCCGCCATATCCATATTACCATAGAGATAGATATAGCTGTTGGAGGGATGATAGAACTTCCGGTGGAAATCCAGGAACTCTTCGTACGTCAGCTCCGGGATCACCTCCGGATCACCTCCGGACTCACAGCCATAGGTGGTATGCGGATACAGAGAGTTCATGATCTCCCTCTCCAGCACATCATCCGGAGAAGAAAATGCTCCCTTCATCTCGTTGTAGACCACACCGTTGACCTTCAGCTCTTCCTCGTCACCTTCGAGTTCATAATGCCAGCCTTCCTGCCGGAAAATGGATTCGTTTTTATAAATATTCGGGTAAAATACGGCATCCAGATAGACATGCATCAGGTTCTGGAAATCCTTGTCATTACAGCTTGCCACAGGGTATACGGTCTTATCCGGATAGGTCATGGCATTTAAAAAAGTATTTAAAGAACCTTTTACCAGTTCCACAAAAGGATCCTTCACCGGGAATTCCTTCGAGCCACATAATACGGAGTGCTCCAGGATATGTGCCACGCCGGTGGAATCCTTCGGGGTGGTACGGAAACCAATGTAAAATACTTTGTTCTCATCGTCATTGGATACCAGTGCCACTCTTGCTCCGGTCTTCTTATGACGGCACAGATAGGTCACGCTGTTGATGTCGGGGATCTCCCGTTTCTCTATGATCTCGTATGTGGATAAATCTTCTACTCTCATTTATTTACGTCTCCTACTTTTTAGCTTAATCGATTTCTCCGCTCTTCGAGCTCCCGAAATCGTAACGCCCATTTGCAATTCGGACTATCGTCCTTCTTGCTCATGTTCGTTTGCTCCCCTCATAGAAAGCCTTCGCTGCCTGCAAGCAGTCGCGTATGCTTTCTATGGGTGAGCTTAATCTATCAAAAGCCTGCCAGTGCCAGCTTGCTCATGGAGATTTCCTGGATCACGACGCCCTTTGCCTCTTTTTCTTCCGGGGTCATGGCGGTCAGTTCCCGGATGTTCAGCTCCTTCGTCACATACCGTTTCTTCCCTCTGCCGAAGATCCCTTTTTTCTCCTCGATGATATTGATCTTCACTCTTGCCTTGATCCGGTCGTAGATCTTGACCAGAAAGCTGTCCGGCTTCAAATAATACAGATGGGTTTCCAGCGTATCCTCGGGATCCACTTCCTTTTCCGCTAAAATATAGCGTTCCACGATCAGGCGGAATTTAAACGCCACATCATCCTGCTCCAAAAGCTCTGCAAAAGTATATTTTGCACCTATGTAGACCTTTGCCGTGTCCTGCAGGCTGTATTTATAGTTCTCATAAACTGTCTTTTGCATTGTTGTCGATATCCTCAATCTTAAAACCGCTCATCCGCACCGCATCCTCGATCATTTTGCGGGACATGCCGGTCTCCTCCATCAGTTCCTCTATGGTCACCTTGCGTTGCAATTCCTCCGCCAGTTCTCTGGCTTTGTCCGCCACCTTGTTGACTTTGTCTTCCACCCGCTTGTCGATCTTGGAATTCTCCGCATGCTCGGCAATATATTCTTCCATGGCATCCATGATCATCTTACCCAGCATTCCTTCCACTTCCTGTGGTTTCTCCAGACTGCCCAGCATAGTAACACCAAAAGACAGTGCCAGATTACCTTCACCTACCAGATCCTCCAGCAGAACGCCCTGTCCGGCGTAAAGCTTCGCGATCTCCGCCACATCTGCCAGATGAATCTCGATCAGGCGCTGCTGCGCATCCGCCTCACCTGCCATGGCAGACATAGCAAATGCCAGCTTCTCCCCATCAGTGTAGGTGGGTAACTCCGCCACCTCGTCCAGATATTCCTGTAAATAATCCTTTTCCTCATCCGTCAGGAATTCGTCGGGATCCATGGGCTGTCCGATACCTATTTTATGTTTCAACAGATAGTCAAATACCATCTGCAATTGTTCACCGCTTAAGTCAAGTTCCGCGAAGGCATCCTTTACCTGTTCTTCGCTGATGCAGTTCCCCTGCTCCTTGGCGGTCTTGCGGACCTGCTCTAAGGTCTGGGCAAATAATATTTCTTTGTTCATATAAGAATTCTCCTTTATAATAATACACTTTCTCCGTGCTTCGTACTCTCGAAAGTGTACATCACTTCACGTGCTCATGGGTAAACAGATGATACTGACAATATTCGTAGTTGCCGTTGCATTTAGAACAGAAACGGAACTCCAGGCTCGGATCGTCCTCTTCCGTCCTGCCGCAGATCGCGCATTTATGCCTCGTAGCTTTAGTTCTGCCTTCGTTTGTTTTTCTCTCAAATTGAGCCCTGCGGTGCATCTGTTTCGGCGAGATGCGGCTTTTGTGCATTCTGTAAAAGTATAACACAAAATTAAGTAAGGATGCCACAATTGCAAATTTCGTAAACAGGCTGCCTACAATCACATAGTAAACCATCAAAACGGCATCCAGGATTCCCATCCATTTTACTTTTACGGGAATCACGAACATTAAGAGCACCTGCATATCCGGATAAGTTGCTGCAAAGGCAAGGAAGATCGACAGGTTGATGTAATAGGTACTGAATGCATAAGAACCACGGTAAAATAACACAGACGCTGCCTCGGCAGCCATACCTCCGGTGATCAGGTAAGCAAATCCCATGCACAGAAAGCTTCCGATAATGGTGAACAACATGCCTGAGAAAATATACACATTATAACGGTAGGTCCCCCAGGTGCGCTCCAGAGTAGACCCCAGACTGTAATAGAAAAACAACATAATGATCGTAAAAATGTCCAGGCTGTCAGGGGGCACGATCACCCAGGTCACCAGTCTCCAGATCTGTCCGTGCAGGATCCGGTAAGGATCCAGTGTCAAAAAGCCCAGCAGGTTCGTACCGCCTGCAGCTCCCATCAGTTGGATGATATATCCCGCCACATAGCACATGATCAGTACGAGTGTGAGGTTCGGAATGGCATATTTGCCGAATTTTTTCTCAAATTTGCTCATAAAGTCGTTTCTCCGTTTCTATTAATTACCTATTCGTTTTTTCTCTATCGAGATTGTAACATCCACAGGACAATAAGTAAACCGCACGTTCAAAAGTTTATAGAATTACTATTTATTTAATTTTTTCTTTACACAATTTTAACGACAGCGTTTTGTCTTTGTTCGTTGCAATATCGTTTTTTTTGTCGTATAATGAAAAAAGTTTTGTGAAAGAAAAGTCGCATATATTAAGAAGTAATTCTGTAACTCATCATTGACCTTCTGAATAGTTACAGCATTTTATCAGGAAGGATGTATCACATGAATTCAAAGGAAAAATACGCAACACTCGGCATAGATATCGGTTCTACCACTGTCAAGATTGCGATTTTAGATGAAAACCACAATATTTTATTTTCCGATTATGAGCGTCACTTCGCCAATATCCGGGAGACTCTGTCCGGTCTCCTTAAGAAAGCCTATGATCAGCTGGGAGAATTGCAGCTGCACCCCATGATCACCGGCTCCGGCGGACTGACGTTAGCCAATCACTTGGGCGTTCCTTTTACACAGGAGGTGGTAGCCGTGGCTACCTCCCTGCAGGAGCTGGCACCCAAGACCGATGTAGCTATCGAACTTGGCGGTGAGGATGCGAAGATCATCTATTTTGAAGGTGGTAACGTGGAGCAGCGTATGAACGGTATCTGTGCCGGCGGTACCGGTTCCTTTATCGACCAGATGGCAAGTCTGCTCCAGACGGACGCTTCGGGCTTAAACGAATATGCGAAGGATTATAAATCTCTCTACACCATTGCAGCCCGCTGTGGTGTATTTGCCAAGACTGATATCCAGCCACTGATCAACGAAGGTGCTACCAAGGAAGACCTGTCTGCTTCTATTTTCCAGGCTGTGGTGAACCAGACCATCTCCGGTCTGGCATGCGGTAAGCCGATCCGCGGTCATGTAGCATTTTTAGGCGGACCGTTACATTTCCTGTCTGAGTTAAAGACCGCTTTCATCCGTACTTTAAATTTGGATGACGAGCACATCATCGATGTGGACAACTCTCATCTGTTCGCAGCCATTGGCTCCGCACTGAATGCGAAGGAAGATGTCTGCATCAGCCTGTCCGATATGGTGAAAAAGCTGTCCTCCGATATCAAGATGGAATTTGAAGTAGAGCGCATGGAGCCCCTGTTTGCAGACAAGGCTGCATATCAGGAGTTCGTAGAGCGTCACAGTAAGCATCATGTAACCACCGGTGATCTGCAGTCCTATCAGGGCAAAGCATTCCTGGGCATCGATGCCGGTTCCACCACCACGAAGATCGCTCTCGTGGGCGAGGACGGATCCCTGTTATACTCCTTCTACTCCGGCAACGACGGAAGTCCGTTAAAGACCGCGATCCGTTCCCTGAAGGAGATCTACTCTCTCCTGCCCGAGGGTGTGGAGATCGTGCGCTCCTGTTCCACCGGTTACGGTGAAGCTCTTATGAAGGCCGCTTTCCTGTTAGATGACGGCGAGGTCGAGACCGTGGCACATTACTATGCAGCTGCATTTTTTGATCCCAGCGTCGACTGTATCTTAGACATCGGCGGTCAGGATATGAAATGTATCAAGATCAAGAATGCGTACAGCTGAACGAAGCATGTTCCTCCGGCTGTGGCTCCTTTATTGAGACCTTTGCCAAATCCCTGAACTATACCGTGCAGGATTTTGCACAGGCTGCCCTGTTCGCAGAGCATCCCATCGACCTGGGTACCCGTTGTACCGTATTCATGAACTCCAAGGTAAAGCAGGCACAGAAGGAAGGCGCTTCCGTAGCGGATATCTCCGCAGGACTTGCCTACTCCGTTATCAAGAATGCTTTATTTAAGGTGATCAAAGTCTCCGATGCGTCAGAGCTTGGTAAAAATATCGTGGTACAGGGCGGTACCTTCTATAACGATGCCGTTCTGCGCAGCTTTGAGAAAATTGCAAACTGCCAGGCGATCCGTCCCGACATCGCCGGTATCATGGGTGCTTTCGGTGCGGCTCTGATCGCCAGAGAACATTACGAAGACGGTTATGTGACCACCATGCTGGATTATCAGAAGATCTGCGACCTGCAGTTCGAAACCAGTATGGCAAAATGCAAGGGCTGTACCAACAACTGCCGTCTGACCATCAACAAATTCTCCGGCGGCCGTCAGTTCATCTCCGGCAATCGTTGCGAACGCGGTATCGGTGGTCAGAAGAATGCCCATAATGTACCGAACTTATACGAATATAAATTACATAGATTATTCTCCTATGAATCCCTGGACGCCGACAAGGCTCCCAGAGGTGTGGTAGGTATCCCCAGAGTACTGAATATGTACGAGGACTATCCGTTCTGGTTCACATTTTTCACCGAACTGGGCTACCGCGTGGTGCTCTCTCCCAGCTCCAATCGTAAGATCTACGAGCTCGGTATTGAGTCCATCCCGAGTGAATCCGAGTGTTACCCGGCAAAGCTGGCGCACGGTCATGTGACCTGGCTGATCCGACAGGGTATTAAGTTCATCTTCTATCCTGCGCTGTTCTATGAGCGCAATGAATTCGAAGATGCGAACAACCATTACAACTGCCCCATCGTTACTTCTTATTCCGAGAATATCAAGAATAACGTGGAGGAGATCGCCGGCGGTGAGATCACCTTCCGCAATCCGTTCATGTCCTTCAGAGATCTGGGAACAGTAACGGATGCACTGACGAAGGAATTCACCGAAATTCCCGCTGGCGAGATCGCCGCAGCCTGTGAAAAGGGCTGGCAGGAGTTGGCGAATGCCCGTCACGATATGGAGAAAAAGGGCGAAGAAACGCTGGAATATTTACGTCAGACCGGCAAACGCGGTATCGTGCTGGCTGGCCGTCCTTATCATGTAGACCCGGAGATCAACCACGGAATTCCCGAGCTGATCACCTCCTACGATATGGCTGTGCTTACCGAGGATTCCATCTCCCATCTGGCAAAACCGGAACGCCCCCTGATCGTATCTGACCAGTGGATGTACCACTCCAGATTATATGCGGCCGCAAGCTATGTGAAGACGGTAGAGAATCTGGATCTGATCCAGCTGAATTCTTTCGGCTGCGGTCTGGATGCCGTTACCACCGATCAGGTGAACGATATCCTCTCCGGCTCCGACAAGATCTACACCTGTTTAAAGATCGATGAGGTCAACAATCTGGGTGCGGCGCGTATCCGTATCCGTTCCCTGTTGTCCGCGATCCGTGTCCGTGAGAAACTGGGCAAGCACCGCACCATCCGTTCTTCCGCTATTGAGAAGGTACCGTTCACCGAAGAGATGCGTAAGGACTACACCATCATCTGTCCGCAGATGTCCCCGATCCACTTTGAGATCTTACAGCCTGCGTTCAATGCCTGCGGTTACAATTTCGTCGTATTGGACAATGACAACAAGCACTCCGTGGATGTAGGTCTGAAATACGTTAACAACGATGCCTGCTATCCTTCCCTGCTGGTAGTCGGACAGATCATGGAAGCTCTGCTGTCCGGCAAATATGACCTGAACAAGACCGCCATTATCATGAGCCAGACCGGTGGCGGATGCCGTGCGACGAACTATATCGGCTTCATCCGCCGTGCCCTGAAGAAGGCAGACATGGAGCAGATCCCTGTCATCTCCCTGAACCTGGCGGGTATCGAGAGCAATCCCGGCTTCCATCTGAATGCGGATCTTATGTTACGTGCTGCGATAGGTGCTGAGTTCGGTGATATTTTCATGCGTTGTGTCTACCGGATGCGTCCTTATGAAGCAACTCCTGGTTCTGTGGATGCCCTGCACAGAGAATGGCTTAAGAAGGTGCAGGATTTCGTATCTGCGAAGCATATCAGCATAGGCAAGTTCCGCAGAATGTGTACCGAGATCATCCGGGATTTCGATGCGATACCGGTACTGGATATCAAGAAGCCCCGCGTCGGCGTCGTTGGCGAGATCCTGGTGAAGTTCTCTCCTGCCGGCAACAATCATCTGGTGGAGCTGTTAGAGAGTGAAGGTGCGGAAGCTGTGGTTCCCGACCTGATCGACTTCATGCTATACTGCTTCTACAACCAGATCTACAAAGCAGAGCACTTAGGCACCAGCAAAAAGACTGCGAAGATCTCCGCGCTGGGCATCTGGGCGATCGAGCATATCCTGCGCGGCTCTGCCGTGAAGGCATTTGAAGAAAGTAAGCATTTCGATGCACCCACCAGCATCTACAAGATTGTCTCCTATGCGGAGCCCATCGTATCCATCGGCAACCAGACCGGTGAGGGATGGTTCTTAACCGGTGAGATGGTGGAGCTGATCAAGGAAGGCGTACCGAACATCGTATGTACCCAGCCCTTCGGCTGCCTGCCGAACCACGTCGTAGGTAAGGGCGTTATCAAGGCCCTGCGGAAGGCATATCCTTCCTCCAACATCGTGGCCATCGACTACGATCCCGGTGCCAGCGAAGTCAACCAGCTCAACCGAATCAAGCTCATGCTCTCCACCGCCCAGAAGAATCTGAAAAAGGGCGAGGGTGTGGAATAAAGAAACTATTTTTGATATGTGGCGGTAATTTGCAGTAATGGCTGCACCCACAGCTGGGGATTCGCAGAATCCCTGCTGCGGGTGTTTTTGACATCCCAATTATTTTTCACCGATTATTTTTTCTTAACAAATCTCTTTTCAAGCTTCCGTATATCATGCTATAATGTGTTTTAATATTAAGCAGCCGCCGTCCTAATTTTCTGCATGGTTTCATGCCGCACGAATCATAACACCAATTACCCGTGCGCAGCGCCTGTGACATCGTGATCTCCACCTGTATGTAGTGACATCTACGGCACAATACATATGTGCAGTTTCCTGTTGGACATTTTCGCTATAAGCTGTTTTGGGGCTGTTTTAGTACAAAATTTCTTATATTTCTTCTTTTTTTGTATCAAATTTGCCTTTTTCATTTAATCTGATACAATTCCCCCTTTTTTCACTTGAAAATCCATTGTTTTTGTATTTTTTTCCGCTATTTCCCCCTATTTACACCAAAACATTTCGAAAGGAGTTTGCATGATCCAAAATTTAGACGCCCACCTTAACAAATTGCAGGCACAATGTGACTACCTGCGTCACAAGCTTTCTACTTTTCCGGAAGGAGAATTATCTATTCAAAAAAATGGTTCTTACCACCGCTGGGTTATTAAAAATAAGGAGCAGTCTGTATATTGCTCAAAGTCAAATCGTTCTCTCGCGGAAGTTATGGCTTTAAAGAAATATTACTCTCTTCTACTGTTTGAAGCCGAAGAAGAACTCTCCCTGCTCAATTTTTATATAAAATCCCATGAAAAAAAGAATTCAGCAGTCAATCGTTCCAAGCCTCTGACATCCTCTGACCTGTTGGCAGAGTCTTCTCCTTATTACCCATTACTGCAAAGCTATTTTGCAAAGGACAAGCTTCCGGTGTCTGCGCAGAAATGGCGTGCGGAGAGCTATGAAACCAATCCTTCTCATCCGGAAAATCTGATCCATACCACGCTGGCCGGGCATAAAGTCCGCTCAAAATCTGAAGTTATCATATCGAATCTGCTCTATACCAACCAAATCCCTTATCGCTATGAAGCGGCGCTGCCGTTAAAGGAGTTCACGGCTTATCCGGATTTTACGATTTTACATCCGGTTACGAATAAAATCTTCTACTGGGAGCATTTCGGTATGATGGATAATGCGCCTTATTGTGATACTGCCTGCAACAAGCTGAAAACCTACTGCTATAACGGAATCTTCCCATCCATGCAGCTGATCACCACTTATGAGACAAGCAAATGCCCCATTTCCACGGATCAGGTGCAGCAGATCATTACACAATATTTCCTCTAAATCAATAATTCCCTACCTAAAAATTCTCTTGACATTGACTCTATTTCTTAATTAAAGGTAAACAATCCTATCATTTTCTATACAGCAAAAAGGACCGGTTCGTCCGGTCCTTCTGATAAACCACAATATGCTATTATGACGCATTTGCTCTGCGGCTCTCAATATACTGCTGTAAGACTTCCGTGACTTCCTCCGGTGCAAGACCAGCATCCTCGATGATGTCACTCACCGCTTCCAGTTCTTTACGCTTCTTCTGTTCAAACAATTCTTCTAACTCACGTTGTTCTGATTCCATGCGGATATTTAACGCATTGATCAACTCCTGTTTTGCCTGGATCTTTTCCTCCAGGGATTTTCTCTGTCCTCTTGGCATATACTGTGTGCTCCTTTCCTGATGGCAATCCTATGGATCTGCGGATCAAGATTCCTGCCGCGTGATCCGATAAAGCATGACCATTCATCAGAGATCACAGGTTCCATAGGAACTATCATAATCTATCATGAATGGTCTGATATGTTACAGTATATGGACAAGAATGTAAAAATATACCATATTTCCGGCAATATTATCCTGTTCCGGAACGGTCTCGCGAATCTGTCAGCAGATATCATTCTAAATTATCTACCGCTGCTTTTAACTTATTCAAGGCAAGCTCCAGCGTAGCTTGTGGGCAGGCGATGTTCACACGTTGAAAAGCGGCTCCGCTGGGTCCGAACATGGATCCTCCGTCCAGCCAAAGTCCTGCTTTGTCCACGATGAACTGATCCAGCTCCTTACCGGTGATTCCCAACTCACTGCAGTCCAGCCATACCAGATAGGTACCTTCCGGCTCCACCAGATGAATCTGTGGAATCTTCTCCTGTAAATACTCTCTCAGGAAATTCAGGTTCTGCAGCAGATATGCTCTCAACTGATCCAGCCAGTCTTCTCCTGCACGATAGGCTGCTTCACACGCCACAATCCCCAATGCATTAGGTTCATCATAACCGGTCTTGTCAATCTCTGTCTGAAATGCTTTACGAAGCTTTTCATTGGGGATAAAAATATTGGATATCTGAAGCCCCGCCAGGTTAAAGGTCTTCGTGGGTGCCACACAGGTGATGCTGTTATTTTTACAATGCTCCGATACCGACGCAAATGGGATATACTCCATCCCGGGTCTCGTAATATCGCAATGGATCTCATCCGACAGCACCAGCACATGATGTTTGAAGCACAGTTCTCCAATGCGCTCTAACGTTTCACGATCCCAGATCTTTCCCACCGGGTTGTGCGGGTTGCAGAGGATCAGCATGCTGGTCTGGGGATCCGCAAGCTTCTCCTCCAGATCCTCTTGATCAATGCTGTACACACCATCTTCGTAATGCAGTCTGCTCTCCAGCACATTCCGTCCGTTATTTACAATAGAATTGAAAAAGATATTGTAGCAGGGCGTCATGACTACGATCTTTTCCGCTACGGTGGTCATTTTCCGCACAATACTGGAAATCGCCGGAACCACACCGGTACAGAAGATCAGCCAGTCTTTTTCAATGGGAAAATGATGTCGGTCCTGCCACCAGTTCTGATATGCCAGATACCACTCCTCAGAGACCTCGGTATAGCCATAGATGCCCTGTACAGCCCGGTCCATGATGGCTTTCGTCACTGCAGGAGCCGTCTCGAAATCCATATCCGCCACCCACATGGGAAGCTCGTGCTCTCCTACGTTCCATTTCATACTGCCGGTACCCCGGCGG
>ERZ780083.837-NODE-837-length-11701-cov-3.831101_pt1 | contig 11701 bp, 8 predicted proteins | sample MGYA00511838_ERZ780083 | MGnify/ENA primary metagenome ERZ780083 (study PRJEB29588, sample SAMEA2152602) | human gut metagenome | biome: human gut; feature: human-associated habitat; material: faeces | place: Denmark | collected 2008/2010 ...
GGTTACCTGAATGTTTCCGTGCTGGGCGGGAATACTGCCAATACGGAGTTTGAATTCCTTACCGGCAGCACCATAGGATTTTTACCGCAGGGCAGCGTGGCGTACCAGCAGTATGTGCAGAAGGAGATGCCTTCTCTGGCTTCCTACCTGAAGGAACTGGATTATCATACTGTGGCGATCCATCCTTATTATGCCAACGGCTGGGACAGAGACAGAGTCTATCCGCTGCTTGGATTTGATGAGTTCCTGTCACAGGACGATTTCAGGAATCCGAAACGGATCCGTAATTATATCTCCGATGAGAGCAGTTTTGCCAAGATCATCGAACTGTATGAGAATAAAAAAGAGGGCGAGCCGCTGTTTGTCTTTAACGTAACCATGCAGAACCACAGCGGTTACGAAGAGGAATTTCATAACTTTACCCCGGATATTACCGTGGATGGAATTGACTCCAAAGCATTGTCCATGTATCTGTCTCTGGTAAAACAGACGGATTCCGCTCTGCAGGGTCTGATCGATTATTTCTCTCAGGCGGATGAGGATACCATGATCGTATTCTTCGGGGATCATCAGCCTACGACTTATGTGAGCAATCCGATCTTAAGAAATAATAAAGTGAATCCGGAGACTTTAACAGACGAGGAAAATCTGTTAAAATATAAAGTACCTTATGTGATCTGGAGCAACTTTGACATTGAGGAGCAGACGGACGGAGAGACCAGTGCTAATTATCTGGCAATGGATGTGCTGGAGAACTGTGATCTGCCACTGCCTGCCCTGCAGAGCAGTCTGACCGGGCTTCGGAAGGAATACCCGGTGATCAGTGCAGCAGGTGTGAGAGAGGCGGACGGCACTCTTACGACGGTGAAGGAATGTGGGGAAGCATTCAACGATTACCGGAGCCTGGAGTATTATCTGCTGTTTGATTACGAAAGGTAAAACATTAGAGATCACGGAGAAGACTAAGATGAATGGCAACAAGACGACAGCAATAAGTGCAGAACGCAGGACGCAGAGAGGAATCTCTGTGCTTGCGTTCTTTGTGCCTGCATTTATTATGCTGGTTCTTTTTATCATACGGGGCATATATCCTTTTGGTGACCGGAGTTTTCTGTTCTCTGACATGTACCATCAGTATATGCCTTTTTTAAGTGAATTCGTACACAAGATCAAAGCGGGAGAGGGACTGTCTTATTCTTACAACGTGGGGATCGGATCGAATTTCCTGGCATTATATGTCTATTATGTGGCAAGTCCTTTTAACTGGCTGGTATTTTTGCTTCCGGAGAGTCTGATCATGGAATTCATGAGTTATCTCGTGATCCTGCGGATCGGTCTTATGGGACTTACGTTCAGTATTTATCTGCGGAAGACGTTTGGCAAGGCGGATCCGGCGGTGATCCTGTTTTCCACCTGCTATGCCCTGTCCGGCTATCTGGCAGCCTATAACTGGAATGTGATGTGGCTGGACTGCCTGATCCTGTTACCTCTGATCCTTCTGGGAGCGGAGCGGCTGGCCAGAGAGGGCAGATGGATCATGTACACTGTGACTCTGGGGCTTTGCATCCTGACCAATTACTATATTTCCATTATGATCTGTATCTTCCTGGTGCTGTATTTCGGAATGCTGCTGATCACGGAATATTATACCATGACGGAAGGACAGAGCCAAAAAGTAAAAACGGTATTTTGCAGGATCGGAAGATTTGCATTTGCATCGCTGCTGGCAGGAGGGCTGGCTGCGGCACTGTTGATTCCGGAGGTCTGCGCTATCTTACGGACGGATTTTGGCAATTCGGATTTCCCCGCTACACTGGAGTCCTATTTTTCCGTGTTTGATATGCTGGCAAGACACTGCCTGTGCGTGACCACGGAGAGGGGACTGGAACACTGGCCGAACATTTACTGTGGTGTGGCAGTATTTTTACTGGTGCCCATGTATGCACTGAATGAAAAAATATCAGTGAGAAAACGGTTCTGCAATCTGGCACTGGCGGGATTTTTGCTGCTCAGCTTCGGAACCAATGTCCTGGATTTCTTATGGCACGGTCTGAATTATCCGGATTCTCTGCCGGCGAGACAGTCTTTTCTATATATTTTTCTGATCCTTGTCATGTGCTACGATGCTTTCCGGAATGTGGAAGGCACTTCTCCCAGGCAGATCATCTATGGGTATCTGGCGGCGGTGATATTTTTACTTGCCTGTGAAAAATTCGTGGAGAGCGAGGATTTCGACACGGGTATTGAAGTGCTGACGCTGGTGTTCGTTACGATCTACGGGGTGATCCTGTATCTGTACCGGACGAGGAAGAGCGAACTGACGAGGCAGGTGCTGGGGATTCTGGTGCTGGCGTGCATAGTGGCGGAGCTGAGCATCAATACATTTAATACGAGTCTTGGCACTACCGGACGAAGCGCTTATCTGGGAGACCAGGAGGATTATAAAGCGTTGTACACCCTGGCGCGGGAGCAGGAGGGGAATGACTTCTTCCGTATCGAGAAGTTTACCCGCAAGACGAAAAATGACGGAACCCTGACCGGGTACCCTACGGCTTCGGTATTTTCCTCAACCATGAATTCCCAGGTCATGGATCTGTATAAGAAGCTTGGCATGCGCCACAGTAAGGTTTATTACGGCTTCGACGGAGCGACAGCTTTCGTTTCGGCACTCCTGAATGTGGATTACATGTTCGGCGGATCGGATAAATACGAAAACGGTCTGTATGAGATCGTGAATAACAGTGGAGATGTTTATTTATATCATTGTAAATATACGCTGCCCTTTGGCTATGTGGCACCGACGGGCTGGAATGTTACGGACGAGATCAGCACCGGTGTGAGAGCGCAGAATCAGCTGACCGAGGATCTGGGAATCGCAGAGCCCTTACTGGACCGGGCGACCAGTGAGACTAGCGGAGATAATGTATGTATTACGGCGGACCGGGCAGGCTACTATTACGCGAGGATCAATGCCACAGGGACGAAAAAGGTGCAGGTGCTTGGGGGAACGCTGGAGACGCAGGATTACAGTGATCTGAAGGACGGATCCATTCTGTATCTGGGATATCTGTTGGAGGGAGAGCGCGTGACGCTGACCAACGGGGATGATACGGATGAGACGCAGAAGGTATCGGCGGAAGCTTATGTACTGAATGAAGAAGTGCTGGCACAGGCAGTGGAGATATTGTCAAAAGAACATCTTGAAAATGTAGCGATGGACAGCACCCATATTTCCGGAACCTTAAGTCTGAAAGAAGCCGGCAGACTGATCCTGTCCGTGCCTTATGAGGAGGGCTGGACGGTGCAGATCGATGGAGAAAATGCGGAGCCTGAGCAGTTCGGCGATGCCCTCATGGCATTTGATCTGGAAGCGGGAGAACATACGATACAGATGCACTATGTACCGGAAGGTCGGAATATCGGTATTTTAGTAAGCGTGGGAAGTGTACTGATCCTGTTGGGATACGTGCTGTGTCAGAGGTGTGACAGGAGAAGGAAAGACTGTGCGGAGAATGAGCATTCGCAAAAGGCAGCAGACGAAACAATGGAAAACGGGAATGCGGAGAAAACGCACACAGAGGAAGGTTCTGTGAAGGAAGAGGCAGGAAGGATGTAAGAAGGAGCGAATTATGATGAAGAAGAGTATTTGTGATACCTTGCGGCGTACCTGCCTGATCCTGGCGGGATCCCTTATTATGGCTGTGAATTTAAAAAGCTTTGTCCGCACCGGAGGACTGATCCCCGGTGGATTCAACGGTCTGACTCGTCTGATACAGGAGATCAGTGCACTGCTGTGGCACTGGGAGCCGCCCTTCTCGGTGATCAATTTTATCCTGAATGCGATTCCGGCTATCATCAGTTTCAAATTTATCGGGAAAAAATTTACCGGTTATTCCTGTCTGATGATCGTGGTGAGTGGTATCCTGACAGATATTGTGCCGTCATTTCCCATGACGCAGGATATTCTGCTGATCTCTATCTTCGGAGGATTGATCAATGCACTTGCCATCAGTCTGTGCCTGTTTGCCAATGCCACCAGCGGAGGTACGGATTTTATCGCAATTTTCCTGTCGGAGAAATACGGCATTGACTCCTGGAATTATATTTTCGCCGGAAATGTGGTGATCCTTGGGATCGCCGGAGCACTGTTCGGATGGGACAAGGCGCTGTATTCCATTATTTTCCAGTACACCTCCACCCAGGTACTGCATATATTGTACAAGCGGTATCAGAAGCAGACACTGATCATCGTGACCAAACGACCGGAGGATGTCTACGAAGCCATTGCTGAGATCACGCACCATGATGCCACACTGATCAAGGGAGAGGGCTGTTATTCCAAACAGGAATGTGATGTGCTGTACTCCGTGGTAGGACGCGATGAAGTGAATAAGGTTGTGAATACGGTGCGTAAGACCGATCCCCAGGCCTTCGTCAATATGATCCGTACGGAGAACCTGGCGGGAAGATTTTATCAGAGACCGAATGATTAAGAGTTGTAAAAAAGAGCCTGAGAGTCAGCAGTTTAACTGACACTCAGGCTTGCGTATTTTTTCGGGGAGATGCCCACGGCTTTGGTGAAAGCTTTGAAAAAATTGCTGTAGTCTGTGAAACCACTGCGTTCGAAGGCTTCCATGACATTACCGTTTTCGTTCAATACGGCTTTGGCGATACTGATGCGGCGGGCGGTGATGTATTTGTTGATCGTGGTGCCGGTGGCGGATTTGAAGATCCTGCAGATATAGGATTCACTTAAGTAAAACTGTCCGGCTAACTGTTCTATGGTAATGGGCTGGGAGATATTCTGGTTGATGAAGGTTAAAATATCGTCCACCTGATGGTTGTAGCGGTAGGAGCTGTCCTTGTATTCCGCGGCATCTGCGGTGTTTTCTCCGGTGGAGGTCTGTTCCGTGTTCCTGACGAACAGAGTGTTGAGCATGACCATCAGTTCCATGAAAGCGGCATATTCCGTAATGTCATGGGCGAAGCCCTCCGCAGAGGTGATTTTGTTGATATAATAGAGAAATCGCTTCTGTTGTTCCTTATTTAATGACAGCTTATGGGAAAAAGGGGTACTGCGGTGGGTGAAACAGAAGCTCAGATCTGTCTGCTCTGTGGAAATCTGTTTCATGAAGTCCGGCGCTACCGACAGGACGATCCGCTCATGGACGGAATTGTCGATCTGGGTCAGCTTGTGACTTTCATACTGATTGATGATAAAGAGATCCCCCGGGGCAATCGTATAGAAACAATTGTCGATCAGGAACTGTTTGCCGCCGCAGATGGAATAATAGATCTCATAGCAGTCATGGATGTGCATGTCCATGGCTTTTTCTTCTTTATATAAGTGGGCAATGGCAAAGGTCCCTGAGACTTTACAATTTTCTATGGCTGTTTTACAAGAAGTAAGTTCTTTCATTTTCATGTGTTCCTTTCTCTCGATATTTCTATTAAACATCAAAAGTTCAAAATTTGCAATGTTTAGACTAAAAAATGAAAAGACATTGAGAATTTTTTCGAGTATACTTAAGTCATACAAAAGAGAAAAGCATTTACAGCCCTTCCGCCTTTTTATAAATTTTATAAAAATGTGTAAAAAGGTGTTGGAAATAGTTACAATGATATGTTATAATGTAAGTGCTTTCATAAAAAGGTAACATTCAATAGCGGCACGCAGGCCGCCCGTTGAGGAAAGAGAGGCGTAAGGTGGAACTTAGAACAGCAGTATCACCAAGAGATGTGAAGCATTACACCACAGAGCGTCTGAGAGAAGAGTTTCTGATCCAGAATCTGTTCGTATCCGGCGAGATCAAGCTGGTGTACAGCCACATCGACAGAATCATTACAGGAGCAGCAGTTCCTGTAAGCCCTATCACTCTGACCGCCGGAGATGAACTCCGTGCAGAATATTTCTGCCAGAGAAGAGAACTGGGTGTGATCAATATCGGCGGAGCAGGTATGATTACCGTTGATGGCAAAGTGTACAAGGTAGGTTACAAGGAAGCTATGTACATAGGAATGGGCTCCAAGGAGATCATTTTCGCGAGTGAAGATGAGAAACAGCCCGCTAAATTTTATCTGAATTCCGCTCCCGCACATAAGACTTATCCGACCGTGCTGATCAAGCCGGAGGGTACTCCCGAAGAGGGTGTAGTCATTGTAAAGGATGAGAATAAAGTAGAGCTGGGTACTCTGGAGGATGCCAACCACAGAGTTATCTGCAAATATATCCTTCCAGGACAGGTAGAGAGCTGTCAGCTGGAGATGGGTATGACGAAGTTAGAGCCCGGCAGTGTATGGAACACCATGCCTTGTCATACACATGACAGACGTATGGAAGTATATCTGTATTTTGATATTCCCGAGGATGCATTTGTAATGCACTTTATGGGAGAACCCGATGAGACCCGCCACATCGTAATGCGTAACGAAGAGGCAGTCATCTCCCCCAGCTGGTCCATCCATTCCGGATGCGGTTCCAGAGCATACACCTTTATCTGGGGTATGGTCGGCGAGAATCAGGACTTTGATGACATGGACGGTGTCGACAACAGAGATCTGAAATAAGATCCTTGTGGAAATGTAACTAAAATAACAGTTTTTATAAAGAAAAGGAGAAAAAACAATGTCTGAATTCACTAATTTCTCACTGGAAGGTAAGGTTGCACTGGTTACCGGCGCATCTTACGGTATTGGCTTCGCTATCGCTTCCGCATATGCTGAGTGCGGCGCTACCATCTGCTTCAACGATATCAAGCAGGAGCTGGTAGACAAGGGAATCGCTGCATACGCTGAGAAAGGCATCAAGGCTCACGGCTATGTATGTGACGTTACCAACGAAGAAGCAGTTAATGCTATGGTAGCTCAGATCGAGAAGGAAGTAGGCACCATCGATATCCTGGTTAACAACGCAGGCATCATCAAGAGAATCCCTATGACCGAGATGACCGCAGATCAGTTCCGTCAGGTAATCGACGTAGACCTGAATGCACCTTTCATCGTATCGAAAGCAGTTATCCCTGCAATGATCAAGAAGGGTCATGGTAAGATCATCAACATCTGTTCCATGATGTCCGAGCTGGGTCGTGAGACTGTATCTGCATATGCAGCAGCTAAGGGCGGCTTAAAGATGCTGACCAAGAACATCTGCTCCGAGTACGGCCAGTACAACATTCAGTGTAACGGCCTTGGACCCGGTTACATCGAGACTCCTCAGACGGCTCCTCTTCGTGAGATCCAGCCCGATGGCAGCAGACATCCTTTCGACCAGTTCATCTGCGCTAAGACCCCTGCTAACAGATGGTTAAAGCCCGAAGAGCTGACCGGTCCCGCTGTATTCCTTGCTTCTGAGGCATCCAATGCAGTCAATGGACACATCCTCTATGTAGATGGCGGTATCCTTGCTTACATCGGCAAACAGCCCCAGTAGAACCGGCGCAAAAGGAAAACAAGCGGCCGCGTAGCGGACATTTGTTTTCCTTGCACAGCTCACGAGTAAATATCCGGTGAGTTTACGAGCCGGATGCAGAGTGCGAAGCACGAATTTACGAGTGAGTAGCTATGGAGCTTGTGCATTTACGCAGGATATCAAAAACAGAATAAACAATTCACACCAGGTCAGTCGCAGAAGAATTTCGGCGGCTGACTGTTGTGGCGTTTAGATTAGAAAAGGAGTATCTCATGAAGATAGCTTTGATCAATGAAAACAGTCAGGCTGCCAAGAATGAAATGATCTGTGCTACTCTTAAAAAAGTAGTAGAGCCCATGGGTCATGAAGTATTCAACTACGGTATGTGCGGCGCAGAGGATCCCAATTCCCTGACCTATGTACAGAACGGTATTCTGGCAGCAGTTCTTTTGAACTCCGGTGCAGCGGATTTCGTGATCACCGGATGCGGAACCGGCGAAGGTGCCATGCTTGCATGCAATTCCTTCCCTAAGGTTCTGTGCGGACATATTGAATCCCCTCTGGATGCTTACCTGTTCTCTCAGGTAAACGACGGTAACTGTGTAGCACTTCCTTTTGCTGAGAACTTCGGCTGGGGCGGTGAGCTGAATTTACAGTATACCTTTGAAAAACTGTTCTGTGCTCCCGGCGGCGGTGGATATCCCCCTGAGAGAGTTGTTCCCGAGCAGCGCAACAAGAAGATCCTGGATCAGGTAAAGGAAGTAACTCATACCGATATGGTTACTATCCTGAAGAATCTGGATCGTGAACTGGTAAAGGGTGCTTTATCCGGTGACAAGTTTAAGGAGTATTTCTTCGCAAACTGCAAGTGCGACAAGATCGCTGAGGCAGTGAAGGAAGTACTGGCATAAAAGTATTGGTTTAATTTTGCAGAAATATTTTCGACAGGATCTCCTGCGAAGATTTTTCACATAACTATTAGTCTATAAGACAGAAAGGTGTTATTTATGAACGCAGTATTAGAGCAAATCAGCAAAATCGGTATCGTACCGGTTGTAAAAATTGACAACGCAGCAGATGCACTTCCTCTGGCAAAGGCACTTTGCGCAGGCGGACTTCCCTGTGCAGAGGTTACCTTCCGTACCAGCGCAGCAGCAGAAGCTATCAAGATCATGACCGACAACTTCCCCAGCATGTGTGTTGGTGCAGGTACCGTTCTGAACGCAGAGCAGGTTGACGCAGCAGTAGCAGCAGGCGCTAAGTTCATCGTAAGCCCCGGCTTAAATCCCAGAACCGTTAAGTATTGTGTAGAGAAGAACATCCCCATCACTCCCGGTACTTCCAGCCCCAGCGACATCGAGCAGGCTATCGAGCTTGGCCTGGATGTAGTTAAGTTCTTCCCCGCTGAGCAGTCCGGCGGTCTGGCTAAGATCAAGGCTATGGCAGCTCCTTATGTAAACATGAAGTTCATGCCTACCGGTGGCGTAAACGCTAAGAACCTGACTTCTTACCTTGACTTTCCCAAGATCATCGCTTGCGGTGGTTCCTGGATGGTTCCCGGTGACCTGATCAATGCCGGTGAGTGGGACAAGATCGAGCAGCTGACCAGAGAAGCAGTACAGACCATGCTGGGCTTCGAACTGGCTCACGTTGGTGTCAATGCAGAGAACGAGGAAGAGGCTGTTAAGGTTGCGAACCGTTTCGCATTCATCTTCGGTATGCCCGCTAAGGTTGGCAACAGCTCCGTATTCGCAGGCTCTGCTCTGGAAGTTATGAAGACTCCTTACCTGGGCAAGAACGGTCACATCGCTGTTAAGACCAACTACATCGAGAGAGCTGTCAACTACCTGAGCACTGTTCTGGGTGTTGAGTTCAACGAAGAGTCCGCTAAGAGAGATGCCAAGGGCAACCTGAAGGCTATCTACCTGAAGGAAGAGATCGGCGGATTTGCAGTTCATCTGGTACAGAAATAAGAATAGGATTCCGGAATCCGGACGGATCCGTCGACTGCATATTTCAGTCACGGACCCGCTTCCGCTTCGGCCCTCCCGTAGCGGTACATAAGATGCTAAAATACAGCATCTAAGTACCGACGGTCGGTTAGAGTCCGTGACTAAAACACGCAGTCGGCGAATCCTGTTTTTGGATGGGATTAAGATTGCGAAGGTGTTTAAAACAAAGTTAATTATATGTGAGAAAGGAATATACCAAAATGGCAAAAGTAATTACCATGGGTGAGATCATGCTGAGACTGTCCACCCCCAACAACGAGAAATTTATCCAGGCAGACGAGTTCGATGTAAACTACGGCGGCGGTGAAGCTAACGTAGCAGTATCTCTGGCTAACTACGGTCATGACGCTGAGTTCGTTACTGCAGTTCCTGACAACGAGATCGGTGAGTGTGCAGTAGCAGCTCTGAGAAAGTACAACGTAGAGACCAAGCACATCGCAAGATGCGGTGAGAGACTGGGTATCTACTACCTGGCGAGCGGTTCTTACATGAGACCTTCCAAGGTTGTATACGATAGAGCACATTCCTCTATCTCCACCGCAACCGAGGCTGATTTCAACTTCGATGAGATCTTCGAAGGCGCTGACTGGTTCCACTTCACCGGTATTACTCCCGCTGTATCCGACGCTGCAGCAGAGCTGACCGAGAAGGCTCTGATCGCTGCTAAGAAGCACGGCGTAAAGGTATCCGTAGACCTGAACTTCCGTAAGAAGCTGTGGAGCTCCGAGAAGGCTCAGAAGGTTATGACCAACCTGATGAAGTACGTTGATGTATGTATCGGTAACGAAGAAGATGCTGAGCTGGTACTTGGCTTCAAGCCCGGCGATACCGATGTTACCAGCGGTGAGCTGGAGCTGGCTGGTTACAAGTCCATCTTCGAGCAGATGGTTGACAAGTTCAACTTTGAGTACTGCGTATCCTCTCTGCGTGTAAGCCATTCCGCTTCCGATAACGGCTGGTCTGCTTGCATCTACTCCAGAGATACCAAGGAGTTCTATCACTCCAAAGAGTACAGCATCCATCCCATCGTTGACCGTGTAGGCGGCGGCGACTCCTTCGCAGGCGGCGTGATCTGCGGTATGCTGGATGGCAAGAACTTCAAGGATGCTCTTGAGTATGGCGTAGCTGCATCTGCTCTGAAGCACACCATCCCCGGCGACTTCAACCTGGTATCCAGAAAAGAAGTTGAGACCCTGGCTGGCGGCGACGCTTCCGGACGTGTACAGAGATAATGTAACTATTCAGAGCCAGATAATATTACCTAATATTCGTTGAATGCTTGCATTCATAAGAATATTTGGTGATATTAATATGGCGAAGTAACCACATGAGCAAAAAGAAAGCATCGTAGATGCGATTTTGCGAATGGGGTTCTGAATAGCTGCAATAGCTGCGGTCTTACGGTTCCAGCATTGACTTCACATAATCCTTCGGTGACAGCTTCGTATATTTCTTAAAGATCTGGCTGAAATACTGGGGATTATTGCCGAAACCGACCATTTCCGCTACCGCATAGGGAGATTCTTCTGAGTGCTCCAGTAAAAGTTTTTTCGCCTCCTGAATGCGGAGCTCTGTTACATAGGCGGAAAATTTGCTGCCAGTCTGTTTGACGAACATTTTGCTGACATAATCCGGATTCATAAAAAGATAATTTTCCGAGATCCATTTCAGTGACAGGTTGCTGTCACTCAGATGCTCTCCGATGTACTTTATGACCTTTTCCACACAGTCCGTGTATTTGTGCTGCGGTTCCACAGAGAAGATCGAGGTCATGATCTGCTCCGCAGATGGAATCAGGTCATTCATGGTGACACAGACGTTGACTGCCATGAGACTGTCTGTGGTCTGCAGTTTGCTGAGCGGGTAATATTCCTTCTTGGAGGCCTCCATTACCAGACGGATCATCTGGGTCTTGGCCAGATCCACATCCTGTTCCCCGGATAATTCTGTGAAAAATCTTCTCTGCAAAAGTTTTTCCGGTGGCATTTCCGTGAGGAACAGCTGTGTCAGCAGGGAATCTACCCGGGAAGCAGTCTTGCTTTTACAGGTTTCCACACAGGATACGATGACCTGCGTGATCTCTGTTTCATTGGAAGGCTTTAACAGATAGTGTTTCACACCATAGCGCATGGCGGTCCGTGCAAATTCAAATTCACCATATCCTGAGAGGATGATAAACTCTGTGTTCAACTGGGCAGCACGGACCTTTTCAATCAGATCCAGCCCGGATAAACCGGGCATCTTGATATCGGTCATGATAATATCCGGGTATTCATCCAGA
>ERZ780083.845-NODE-845-length-11659-cov-2.618752_pt1 | contig 11659 bp, 9 predicted proteins | sample MGYA00511838_ERZ780083 | MGnify/ENA primary metagenome ERZ780083 (study PRJEB29588, sample SAMEA2152602) | human gut metagenome | biome: human gut; feature: human-associated habitat; material: faeces | place: Denmark | collected 2008/2010 ...
CCGTCGTGATTCACATTGAAGCTACTGACTTTGTTCTCGGCAAAAAAATTAGCCATTGCTCTTTCTGCAGTTCGCTTGTCAGCATTGGTCGTACGATTGTGGATAATCAGATCCACCTTATCACCCAGATACCCGTTTAGCTCCTGAGAGTTTCCCTTTTTGAAGGCCGTAACCACCCCCACAGGTACGTCCTGAGCAAAGATCGAGGATACCCATAAGAAGAGGCTGGTCAACAATAAAACTACTCGTTTTTTCATAATCACAAGTATTAATGATACGCAAAGGTAAGCATTTATTGTAAAATACAATAAAAAAGCACTAATTTTGTGCACGAATCAGAATGTAAGCAACATGAAAACAACTTTGCTCGTCGTAGGGAGAACCGTAGAACAACACTTTATAACTGCCATCAATGACTATGTGCAGCGTACCAAACGCTACCTGTCTTTCGATATGGAAGTCATCCCGGAATTGAAGAATACCAAGAGCCTTTCCATGGAAGTGCAGAAAGAAAAAGAGGGTGAATTGATATGTAAGACATTCCAGCCAGGTGATGTGATTGTATTGCTGGATGAAGGGGGAAAAGAAATGCGCTCCATAGAGTTTGCAGACTATATGAAGCGCAAGATGAACACCGTAAATAAACGGCTTGTATTTGTCATCGGCGGACCGTATGGTTTCTCACAAAAAGTATATCAGGCGGCACATGAGAAAATGTCCCTTTCTAAAATGACGTTCTCGCATCAGATGGTGCGGTTGATTTTCGTGGAACAGTTGTACCGGGCCATGAATATACTCAACGGCGGCCCTTATCACCACGAATAACTGTCTCTTCAAGACCTTGAAATTTGGAACCCTGTTCCTGATAACGCCATCTCTACAAATCGTGCGCGAGGGTTCGATACATCCTGCGTCAGTATCTCCCGGATGCGCAATGCTGCCTGTGGATCTTTCGCCACCATATACAAGTAGCCTCCCCCACCTGCACCCGGCAACTTATACCCCAGTGCATAGTCCTTAATCTTATTGATAATTTTTTCCACTGCCGGAGGGTTAGTACCGCAATCCAGAGCTTTATTCTGCATCCACGTTTTGCCAACCAATGCACCATAGGCCTCAAAGTCGTTCCTCTGAATAGCTTCTGCCATATCCAATGCATGCGCCTTCATATCTTCCAATATTGCCAAATGGATAGATGAATTAAGGAACATGGAACGCACAATCTCTGCCAGGATACCTTTAGCAGTACGTGTAATTCCCGTATAATATAATAGGTGGCAATCACGATATTCAGGATGCGTAAAGAGATGTTCAGGCAACCAGTGTATTAACGGATTCTGTACAAACCCGGGTTCTGTTTGCAACAGTTTGATGCCTTGTAACACTCCACCATACTGATCTTGCCAACCACCACCCGTTGTCAACAACTGTTCCAGAGCAAGTGTACGACGGCATATTTCATTCTTATCCCACATCAAGCCGCAGAAATCACTTAAAGAGCCTAAAACCGTAGAAGCCAGTATAGAACTAGTTCCCAGCCCTGAGCCTGCCGGAATAGCAGATAATAAAGTAATCTCTATACCTGTACCGAATGCCTGCAACTGTTTCTCCAACGAGGGATAACCCACTTCTGAAAACGCCGGGCCAAAACCTGCCAACGTCAGCGCCGCTTTCGGAATAGAGAAAGGAGACCCAATCTTACAGTAATCCTGCAATTCCCCGAAAGTATTCACAACTTCCATCGCTCCCATATCAATAGAGCGCAAAACAATGCGATACTCTTTACAAGGCTTCACATAAACTTGCAAAGGAGGTTGCCCATTCAATTCAATGGCCAGATTCACTACATTTCCACCCGCAAAAAGAGAATATGGCGGAGTATCTGTCCAGCCACCCGCAACATCAATACGCACAGGGCTACGTCCCCAAACAATCTGATCGCTATATACATTGAGGTGAGGACGGCTTTTCTTCTCATACAAATCAGAAAGGAGTCCTTCGCGCAGCAGTCCGAAAGCCTCTCTTTCATCATTCTGAAAGTCTTTTCCATTCAGCTTGTCTATCTGCGCCCGAAGCATCCGGTTATGGATACGCTGCATCTGAGGTGCATCATCCGGTAACACATCCGGTTTATCTATCTTCAAACAATGAAAATCTTCGGCAACATCAGCCAAATCCAATTGATAGAAGACACTCTTCTCATAATTGCGTGCCAGCAATTCCCAATTGCCTTTCCGGAAACTCTCGCGCTGTGCATATAATTGACGTAAATCTGCTTTCGCTGAAATTTCATCGGCAGAGAGACGTTGACTGTTCAACCAGATTTTCTTACCTTCCGCCAATTCCAGTTCCGAAGTCATCCAGCAAAGTACCTTGCCCATCTGTTCTATATCTTCTACTACTGGAAAGATTCCGGCAGCCTGTAAGTCGTCTTTCCTTCCGATTACATCATCCGGAGTCAATCCACGTTTCGCCAACCAACCAATGAAGGGCATTCCCAGGAACAAAGTCTTTTCATCCTGGATATCTCCTTTAGATACATCATCAAAGCCATACGGACGAACCACCCAACGCTTCTCCGCAAGAGGCACAATGTCTACACACACTCCATCCGGCAGTGCCAACGTCCAGTCATTTCTCGGTACGCCTGTGATAATTTGCCGGGAACCAATCTTCCACGATGCACCAACAAAGCTGTTTTCAATCCAAAGATTATCATTATTAGAAGAAAGAGTTACCCCTATTTCTGCATTCTGCACAAAGATTGCAGGATTGGGTTTTACTTTCCGGTGCATAATCCGACGTTGATCGTACACTTTATTCTGTAAAGTGACAGTTGAGGAAAGTAATTCACGGCTCGTTCCATAATGGTAGAATTCACCACCCGGTAAGGGCAAAATAGCCACAGACAGCTTATTCAACTCATCATCAATAATGCACGGGTGGTTACCCAGAGACAAACCGAAGTCTGAATATAAATCATAGTACTTCAAATCAGAATACGAAGCATCTTTCTGCGAACGTTTCATCAATAATTCCACCGCCCGATCGCTCAGCAACCAGATACCTATATCCATCAGAAAGAGATGAGTCTTGGAAAGATTTTCCAACTCTTGCAATGAAGGCTTCTGCAACATAAAATCCAACGCTTCCGGCTGTTTGCGGTCAGAAACAAACACCCCATGATGTGTTGCTAATACCGGATCTACCCAGAGTCCATAACATACCACATCTGCATCCGGTATATCCTGCAAAGGTTTCTCGGCACGAATATAGACATCACCACTCGCAATCAGTGTACGCAACTTTTCCGGTGCCCGCTCCATGATTTTCTCATAAAGTGGAACTTGCAAGGATAATAAGTTTTGCCCCAGCTTCTGCCCGCGTGCCCAGCGAAATACCGGTATTGGGGTTAATATCTTTCCGGAGGGAGCATATCCCGGCAGGCGGCGGCTTTGTCCACCGGCATGCAACAGGATACGTTTCTCTGTTGAGTGTTCTGTTTGTTGGTTTCTATACCATTCGCGCAAGAGCCAGGTTGTTCCCCCACCCGATCCCAGTTTCATCCCTACAGGATCAGAAGTACAAAACCATTCCGTACGATCTACATTTTCCAGTTCATAGAATGCCGACACAAGATTAGGCGGCAAGGATAATAATTTTTGCATATCCGATTGCTATAATGCTTAATATATTAGCTGCAAATTAAAGCAATCTTAAGCAAAATCCACGAAAAATTTTAATGATTTTGAAGATGAAGATAGAAATATCCTCGCACGAAGAAAATAGAAGCGAAACTTAAGTGTAAAGCCTATACAAAGATTCTCCTATATCTGTTCAATTAAAGAAGGATGGATAAAAGCCGTGGCCACAGCCATAAGACCCTGAATAACAACAACCACACGACGATCATCTTTTATACGAACAAATTCACCTTCTACACCTTCAAAAACGCCACCGGTAATGCGAACACGCTGTCCTCTCTTCAGATTAATAGTAGTGGGGTCTAAGTAGACAACCTGCTGATCGCAATTACCCGCAACAGCTATGAAACTCCGCATTTGTACATCCGGAATCGTAATAGGTTGTTGAGTTTCGCAATCCATGATGTAGCGAATTGGAAGAATAGCTCCTTTAGCCTCTTTTATCTCTTCAAGTTGCTTTCGGGTGGAGCGAACAAAGACCAGATTATGAATAGCAGGAACAAGCTTGCGGATTTTACATTCATTCCTCACAATATACTCATAACGCATTGGAATAAAATTCTCTATTTGCTTGCTGTCCAGATAATTTTTCAAGGCCAACTCGCGGCTATAAGTAATACGCAGGGGATACCAATTCAGATCGGCGGAGCTTGTATTCACAATAGGATTTTTTATATAGCATTTAGACTTTTACTATGTATGAACTAATAAATTAGCCACAATAATGCAGACTTAATCGTTCATCCAACGGACGCAAAGTTAAAGCGTAACAATGAGAATACAAAATATTACGATAAAGAAAAAGCAGTTCCGAGTAGAAGCTTTTCCATGAAATACAAAAAGTAGACTTCCCGTTGACAAGAAGTTAAGAGTTTGTCAACAGGAAGTTAACCCTTTTTCTATTTTTCCAGCATATCTACTACTTGCTGTAATAATGCAGGCATTTCATGGTTGGAATTCTTAATCGTATGAATCTGCTCTTTTCCTTCCGCAGTCAGTGAGAAATACATTTGGCGTTTATCGACTTTACCGATAATGCGGGCAATCAACTTCTTCTCCTCCACAGAGCGTATTAGCTTGGAAGTATTAGAATGAGTAAGTCCTAATGCTTCTGCTATTTCTCCGGAAGTGAGCCGGGGATTATCCAGAAGTGCACAGAGCAACATCCCCTCATTCAACGAGAGGTTGTATTGCTGGATAAATTGGGTTTCAAACTCGGCTATCGCCCGATAAACATCACGAATTTTACATAAATCCTCCATATATTCTCTTTTTTATTTGTTAAATAACAAATTACTAGATGAAAAGGTTGACATTGGCTTTATCTGCCCGCTCCATGTAAGTAGCAACACCACCGATAGTTACCTCATCCAACAGTTCTTCACGACTGATTCCCATCATATCCATTGACATCTGGCAAGCTATAAATTCTACACCCTGTGCGAGAGCCTGAGAACGAAGTGATTCCAAAGAATCCACACCTTTTTGTTTCATAAGGAAACGCATCATCCGGCTACCCATGCCAAACATATTCATTTTGGATAACTTCAATTTCAAAGAACTGGAAGGAAGCATCATGCCAAACATCTTACCAAAAATATCTTTCTTAACTTTCGGCTTCTGCACTTTCTTCAGAACATTCAATCCCCAGAAAGTGAAAAAGACCGTAACCTTCTGTCCTGTTGCCACAGCACCATTTGCCAATACAAAGGTAGCCAAAGCTTTGTCTAAATCATCACTGAAAAGGATCAAAGTTTTTCCCCTACCCGCTATTGCTCCGGCAGACGATGGACAAACAGCAGCCGGATCACCTTTCTCTATAGTTACTGTATAACGACCTTTTTCTTCATGACTTCCTATCAGACGGTTTCCCGTCGTATCACACCATGCCGAAGCATCACGTGCAAATCCGGCATCAGTTGCCACAATCTCCACTTGTTCTCCCGGAGCAAGAGTATCCATTGCCTTTTTAACTTGCATGATAGGCCCCGGACATTGCAGGCCACAGGCATTAATTTTCAATGGCTCTTTAGAAGAACTCACCGTAGATTCTATTGAATTAACCTGCGGGGTGGGAACTTTTTCGGGTACAGGTACAGGCGCTACTGCAGCAGAATAGAGTTTATATCCTCCTGAGAGGTTACGCACATTCCGATACCCATTTCCCATCAGGATGCGTTGTGCCAGATATCCACGCAACCCTACCGCACAAAACAAGACAACCGGCTTGCTTGCAGGAACTTCCGACATACGATCTCTTAAATCATCCAAGGGTATATTAATTGCTCCCGGAATAGAACCGAAAGAAAATTCCTCGGGAGTACGGGTATCTATCAACATGACTTCATTCTTCTGCTGTACCAGTTCGCGCCAGGTAATAATGGGCATTGCACCGCTTATTATATTAGAAGCCACATATCCTGCAATGGCAATAGGATCTTTAGCCGAAGAGAACGGAGGTGCATAAGTGTGCTCTGTTTCCATCAGATCGTAAACCGTCCCGCCTCGCTTAATAAGTCCGGCAATCTGGTCGATACGTTTGTCCACTCCTTCATAACCAATGCACTGTGCACCATATAATTTTCCCGTAACAGGATGGAAAGTTAATTTTAAAGTCAGTGGCAATGCATCCGGATAATAGCCCGCATGAGAAGCAGAATGGGTTACAGAACTCTGATATTCCATCTCCCATTGCTTCAAGCGCTTAGCAGCAAGTCCTGTAGAGGCAACAGTCATATCAAAGACCTTGGCAATAGAAGTACCAATAGCACCTTCATAAGAAACTTTATTGCCAAATACCATATTATCAGCCACAATACGTCCTTGACGATTGGCTGGATTAGCCAGATAATTAAGCCATGGTTTTCCGGTCAGCGGATGCGGATATTCAATTGCATCCCCTACGGCATAGATATCTTTCTCAGAAGTTTCCAGATACTCATTCACCCAGATACCTCCGGCTTCTCCTATTTTTAATCCGGCATCTTTGGCCAAAGCAGTTGCCGGACGTACACCGATAGAAAGCAATACCATATCTGCCGGAATTGTCTTCCCACTTTTCAAGAAAACTGTAATACCTTGCTCTGTGCGCTGAAAATGGGTTACTCCTTCTTCCAAATAAAGTGAAACACCCTTCTGAACCAGATGCTGATGAACAGGAGCAGCCATAGAGAAGTCAATAGGTGCCATTACCTGATTGCCCATTTCCACTACAGATACAGAGACTCCTGCATGATGCAGATTTTCCGCCATTTCCAAGCCGATAAACCCTGCACCAACTACGACTGCACGTTTTACAGCATGTTCTGTGAGATAAGATTTAATACAGTCGGTATCTTCAACATTACGAAGGGTAAAGATTCCCTCTGAATCAATGCCTTCTAACGGTGGCCTGACCGGAGTAGCTCCCGGTGACAACAAAAGCTTATCATAAGTTTCTTCATATTCGCCTCCGTCAACCGTACGAACCGTAATGGTTTTATTCTGCGGATGAATGGCAATCACTTCATTCTCTACACGCACATCCACTCTGAAGCGCTGACCGAAAGAAGCCGGCGTCTGCACCAGTAACTTCTCACGTTCGTCAATCACGCCACCAATATAATAAGGTAGACCGCAATTTGCATACGATATATACTTTCCCTTCTCTAATAGAAGGATATCAGACTTTTCATCTACCCTTCTCAATCGTGCCGCCGCTGTAGCTCCCCCGGCAACACCTCCAATAATTATATACTTCATACTTCTTTATTTTAGTTTTGATGGTGCAAAGGAAATAATATTTTCTTAAATAAAATAGTTTCCGATGGAAAACAATGTTAAAACACAGCAAAACAGTACAATAACCAAGATAATTACTATCATAAAACATGGAACATAAAGAGAAGAAGAAAGTTCATAAATGCAAGATATAAGTTAACAGGAAAGTACACAAACATTTGTTTCAAGGCATATTTATGCCTCGAAAGATCATATAACAACCCTAAAAATCGAGAATTACCAACCGAGTTTTTCGAAACCGGCAGATGTATACCACTCAGTAGAACGGTATGCCTTATCAGTGGCAGTATTAGAAGTCGAAGGAATATAACAGGATACACCGTTAGTTCCTTCCATAGAGAACATACTCTGGGAAAAACCAGAAAAGTTCATAGGAGTAGTAACCCAATATGCTACAGCTGAATTAAAAATCTGTTTCCATGCTTCATAAGCATTATCATCAGTAATCATTCGCATCATGCCCACCAGATCATAATACCCTACATGTCCATCCTGATATCCATCAGAACCACGACGTTTATCATAATCAAATACTGATTTACGAAGTGATGCATTATCAACCGTTCCGGGTAAAATTTGCTTTGTAAAGACAGCCAAATCAACTAATGGCTCGGTTCTCAAAGCACATACAGAAGCACCACCGGTCCAATTAGTATTCGAAATTCCATTACCCTCATCATATTTAGCTGCATAAGGTTCATAATAAGCCTTGGCTATATCTACTGCCGCATCTTCTGAAAAAAACATAGCAGGTACTAATTCATCATACGAAGCGCCAGGCCCCGGTATCTCTGTTGGAGAGCCAATACAATAATCCGTGTAGTCACGCAATTCATAAGCGACCTCTACCGATTGCATAAAACAAGCATCAAACAGGATAAAATCAAAATGAGGAGCAGTCTCCAAGATCTCGACAAATTCAGAAATATTCATTCTCTTATCACCGTTACCTATATCTTGCCCCACCCAGCGGGTATTAGCGCCTAACGGATAAGGAAGCCAGCCGTCACCATGCGACCAGTAAACCAGTCCATAACTATCAGCCTGATATTGAGTATTTGAGAAAACAGCTGCAAAGACTTCCTGCGTTTCAGATACACCTACCGAATTACGACTAGAGTAAGTCTTTACTACCTTTTCTACAACTGTCCCATTTTCATTTTTCAATTCAAGCAGCTGAGGAGATCCACCTTTATCTATATAAACCAGGAAATTCACATCAACATCTTCCACTTTTGCCATACCTACCTTCATTTCCTCAAAGTCCGGTAAAGCAAATCCAGAAAGGGTGTTATCTGCAGCAACATATACTAGCACCGTGCGACTACTCTTAAGTGGATCACCCGGTTCAACCGTTACCGTACAAGTAGCAGTTTTCCCGCCATCCTCAGTAATGACAGTAATCGTAGCAGTTCCCGGTTTTAGAGCTCTAATCTTACCATTGGTATCAACCGTAGCAATATCCGGATCACTTGATTTCCATATTACATTCTGATTGGTAGCATCATCCGGAGTAATGGTAGCAGACAAAGTCACATTCCTCCCCTCTTTTAACGAAAGGGCGCTCTCATTCAATGTAACGCTTGTTACAGCAACGATATCCGGCTCCTGTGGATGATCTTCACAGGCCACAAACAATACAAAAAAACAAATCCACAGAAGAAAATCAAGTTTAGTTCTCATGGTTACAAGTAATAATGGATAGCTCCTTGTTTCAGCAAGGAAGTGAAGCCGACTATTCTTCCGGCTTCTTGAAGCGGAATGCATCAGGGTCGATAGGCATCAACACTATCGATTTATTCTTCTTATATTTACCTTTTACTTTTGCTGACTCTTTCTCCAACTTCTTTTTATTCTCAGAGAAATAAATCATGCAAGTATAATCAGGACATTTCAAATCAAATTCCAAGTAATTCTTTAACTGATACGTATAAAGATCACGTTTAGGCAGGAAACCACCTTTATCCAGCTTGACACTATCCAACACTTGGATATCAGTAAAATACACTACCGTGTCATTGAAAGAGGCAGCAACACCAAATGCATACACAGCCTTTTCCTTGCCTTCTTTTCCTTTTTTGAATGAGAATGCCGAGCATACCATAAAAACCAACGCTACGGCAAAAAGTATACGAACGTATTTCATAATCTGTTTTTTGTTATATGTTGGCGACAAAGATAAGGATAAAAAATGAGAATGAGAGCAGATAAGCGCAAGAAGGTTGTAAACAAAGGGTTTAGGAGAAAAACAGTCAGTAAGTGAAAGCCAACGGAAACCGCAAAAAAGCCAAGTTAAACCGGAGTTGCGTTACTATCCCGTTACTTTGTTTCTAATAACGAGGTTGGTTTTAGGAGCTTTTTAAAGTGCTGAATAACAAGTCCAATCCGGGAGATTCCGGCGGCAAATGTCGTGGAAAATTCGGATTTCGGTTCCGTTAGTGCGAAAAAAGTTGTTTTTCGGGTGCGATTGCACTGATTGACTGCGTTTTGCATATCTACAGACAACTCTACATGAAATAATTTTGTAACCATTAAAAATTGTAGAGTATGAGATCGACTTTTAAAGTATTATTTTATTTGAAGCGCAACGCCCCGAAGAAAAACGGGCTTATTCCGGTAATGTGCCGCATCACGGTAAACGGCAAGATTTCCCAATTCAGTTGCAAGCTGGATGTAGAGGAAAAAACATGGAACATCGAGCTTGGCAGAGTATCGGGCAGAAGCACCGTTGCGCAGGAAACCAACCGTATGCTGGACAAGATTCGCGTGGGTATCAACAAAGCCTATCAGGACATTTGCGATAAGGACAATTATGTTACCGCCGAAAAAGTACGCAACGTTTTCTTAGGTATGGGAATGAATCATGAAACACTGCTGGCAGTATTCCGTCAGCACAATGAGGATTACGAAAAGCAGGTAGGCAAGATAAAGAGCCTGCGGAGCTATTGGAAATACTGCATCGTGTACAAGCATCTGGAAGAGTTCATCAAGCAACGCTATAAGGTCAGTGATATAGCGTTGAAAGAGCTTGCGCCCGCTTTCATCACGGATTTTGAACTGTTCCTGCGCACGGAGAAGAACCACTGCAACAATACGGTATGGTCGTATATGATGCCGTTCAGAAGCATTATTTTCATGGCTATCAATAACGGCTGGTTACAGCGTGACCCGTTCTACGCGTACAGTATCACAAAGGAGGAAACCAAACGCGGCTTTCTGTCAAAGGAGGAAATCAACCTCCTAATCAAAGGCACGTTCAAAAAGCCGAGCTATACACTGATACGTGATTTGTTCATCTTTTGTACCTTTACGGGATTGAGCTGGACGGATATGGCGAACCTTACGAAAGAGAACCTGCAAACCTCGTTTGACGGTCATTTGTGGATCAAGACAAACCGCCAGAAAACGGGAACGGAAAGTAATATCCGCTTGCTGGATGTTGCCAAGCATATCATCGAAAAATACGACGGAATGACCGATGACAACAAGTTGCTACCCGTGCCGTGCTACGTCAATTGCAAAAACAGTATCAAGGTTATAGCGAAAAAATGCGGCATCGAGAAAAACGTCACGTGGCACATGAGCCGCCACACCTATGCGACAACAGTCTGTTTATCAAACGATGTACCTATTGAAACGCTGTCGAAAATGCTCGGACACAGGAGCATTCGCACGACACAGATTTACGCCAAAATTACGGCGGAGAAGGTCAGCCGCGATATGGAAAAGCTGTCGAAGCAAATCGCACAGATGGAGAGTTTTATATGTCAGGCTATCTAACTAAAAAACGGATAAAGTTATGGAAAGAGGAATAATGACAATTAACAGGAATGGCGTTACCATAACGGGTAACGTCTGGATCACCGATTTAGAAATCGCCGAACTTTTCCAGCGTACCCCTCCCGGCATAAACCAGCCGTATCAAATCCATCTACAAAAGCGGAGTATTGTCGGAAAATGACACATACCGGTATATTCGTCTTGAAAACGGTAACCGTGCGGATGCGTATAATATGGAGATGATAACCGCCCTCGCGTTCCAACTGAACAGTCAGCCTGCAAAGGTCTTTCGGGAATGGATAGTGCGAAAGGCAGTATTACCCCAACGCACACATTCACCTATCGTTATCCAATTGAAAGACGGCTTTTTGTGTTAAGTAGAAAAACAGACAAGG
>ERZ780083.850-NODE-850-length-11638-cov-3.012518_pt1 | contig 11638 bp, 15 predicted proteins | sample MGYA00511838_ERZ780083 | MGnify/ENA primary metagenome ERZ780083 (study PRJEB29588, sample SAMEA2152602) | human gut metagenome | biome: human gut; feature: human-associated habitat; material: faeces | place: Denmark | collected 2008/2010 ...
CGGCACCGGCTCCGACATCGGCGATCACCGTCCCGTTCCCTGCACCGACCGCAAAATGCGTGCCGGAAGCATATCGGTCGCTGTCAAGGTCGGAAAGACCGGCGGCGTACTGAGGCTCTATGCCGAGAGCGAGGGGCTGACCGGCGCGTATATCGAAGTGCCGCTCGGTAAGTAAATTTATGCTCCGGAAATAAGCGCAGGGAATAAGCGCATATTGCGTATAATTCACGCTGAGCGAGCAAGTGTGCCCCGAGTTTAAACACGCGCTCATTAAACAATCGCGCATTGCTTATAATTCACGCTGAGCGAGTAAACGCACTCTGCGTATGGATTTCCGTCCATCGGATAAACACACCCTGCGTTTGATTTTTGCTCAACGAATACACACTCTCTGCGTTTGAGCTTGCGCTCGGAAAACACACTCATTTTGTGTTCGATTTTTGCTCAGCGAGCAAACTCGCTCAGCGAATAATTTAATCCCCGATTCACTCGGCGAGCAAGTTACATTCAACCAAAATAACCGAAAAGGATATATTACATATGAGAGACGATATTTGCACCATACCGGTATCGGAGGGCTTTGAGGAAAAGGACGGCTGTCCCATTTGCCGTATGCGCGCCATAGCCGAAAAGCGCGTCATCGACTACATAATGGGCGCGGCGATGATGGGGCCGGACGTACGGCTGAACACCAACGAGCTTGGCTTTTGCTCATGCCACTTTGACCAGATGATGAAGGCCGGCAACCGACTTTCGCTGGCGCTGATACTGGACAGCCATTTGCAGGAGATCGACAAGCAGATTTTTGCTGACGGAAAAATATTCAAACCAAGCGAGAAAAAGACGCTGTACCGCGCGGTACGGCTTGAGGAGACCTGCTTTGTCTGCTCAAAGGTACAGTGGGGTATTGACCATATGCTCGAAACGGTATTCACAATGTTTGCCAAGGACGGCAGGTTCAAAAACCTGTTCAAGTCGCAGGAATGCTTCTGTATGCCGCATTATCACTATCTTGTACAGCTGAGCGAAACGAAGATGGCAAAGAACGACAGAGCCGAGTTCATAAAGGCTATGGATACGATAATGCAGGAATACATAACACGGCTCAACAGCGATGTAAACGACTTCTGCAACAGCTTTGACTACCGTAATGCCGGCAAACTCCACAGCGAAGAAATGGAACACGTGCGTACATCTATCGAAAGGAGCGTTTCGTTCCTTACGGGAAGAAAGCCGACATCGAAATAAATCTCATTATACGTTAGCATTTTAATATTTAACATTACATCACAGTTCAGCGATATAATCCGAAAAACCTCAAAAACCGCTTGAAATTTTTGAAGGTAAGTTGTATAATGAAGTATAAACCACTTTTACGGAGGTGTCCATGAGCAAAAAAAACACAGCGGCTACCATTGCTACAATAATCGTTGCCGTGCTTGCAATAGCAACGACTTTGTTCCTGCTGTACCAGACTTCACAACAGCAGATACAGGAAAATCAATATAATTACATTCCCTCGGACGAGGTCAACGAAGAAATGAATATGAATGCGGTAACTCTTATCAAGAACAACTGCGAGATATTCAGAATTTATCTTCAGTATGGTCTTCCGCATCAGGCAGAGCCGTATAACAATGTTCCCGAGGACGGCTATTATACCGTAAAGAGCGACAGCTACAAGACAATGTCTGATATTGAAAAGCTTGTCAATTCAACATTTGTTGAAAAAGAAGCAAAGCGTATCCTCACAGACATAAACGGCGACAATATCGCTGTCTATGCCGAAGAAACAGATGAGGACGGCAACAAGGGCATCGGTCTTGATATGAATATGGTTGACGAGAACGGCAGATTTAAGGCTCTTGACTACGGCTACACATGGTCAAACGCCAGGTTCACACTTCACCCCAAGTCAAACACCGAGTGCGATATAATCGTTGAGCTCAACTCGGCGGAGGAAACCTCCTCAGCCGATACAACCTCTTCCGGCTCGGAAAGCAGCATCAAAAAGGTCACCGCCAATATGCTCAAGGTAAACGGCGAGTGGCGGCTTCAGAAGCTGGTTTATTGATAAATGAGTAAAAAGGACAATCCTCTTAAAGTCTATGCTGTTGTAAGTCAGATAGGTTTTCTGGTGATAACTCCGCTGCTGATATTCATATGGGGCGGCAGTGTACTGGCAGACAAGCTTTCGCTTCCGTCATGGGTTATGATCCTGCTTGTGTTTGCAGGGATAATCACTATGATATCGGGAGTGGGGACTTATCTTAAGAACCTTATAAAAATGTACGGCGGAAAAGACGACAAGAAAACCTATAAGTATCTTTCCGACCGCCGTGACAACGACTATTACGACGATAACCGCCGTGACAGGAAGCTTTAAATATGAAAAAGAAAATTACCGAAACGACATCATTCAAGGAATTTATGGCGCTGTTGCCGTATTATATAGGAGCGCTTGTATTGCTTGGGATAGTCAGCGTTATCCTGATGATTTCGGGAATAGGCGACTACACACTGCTTACGGGTGCGGCAGTCGGTACAGCGGTTTCGGCGCTGAATTTTGCGCTTATGGCAATGAGTGCGGAAAAAGCCGTTACGATGACCGAAAAATCCGCAAAGCTTGCTATGAACGGCAGTTACGGTGTAAGATATATCTGCACATTCATAATTCTCGGTGTGCTGATGTTTTTTAAAATCGTCAATCCCGTCACAGCTGTACTTCCGCTGTTTGTGCCGAAAATCGGCTACACGGTTACCGCTTTCAAGGAGAAAAGCGATTTCTGACAGCAGAATTTACAATCGCTGACTTAACATTAAATTTATATAAAGATATAAAATATTCATTACGGGAACGACCCGTAAAAATAAGGGAGGAGCATTAGAAAATGACAGACCTTATAAAACCTATGGCGGAATTTTCAGTAGAAGGACCGCTTAAATCGATAAGCTTCGATATAGGCAGCTACAATGTGGTAATAAGCGAGAGCATCGTTGTACAGTGGATAGTAATGCTGGTACTCGGCATCGTATTCTTCATACTCGGCAGAAACCTCAAGGTGAGATCGACCTCACGCAGACAGATGGCGGCTGAGTATCTGGTAAACTTCTTCAACAATATGGTGCGTGACACCATGGGCGAAAAATACAGAAAGTACACCCCCTATATAGGCGGACTTTTCTGCTTCTCTATTCTTTCGAGCCTTATGGGACTTTTCGGCTTCAGATGTCCGACCTCGGACCTTTCCGTAATAGCCGCATGGGGCATCACGACATTCGTGCTGACGCTCAGGAACAAGCTGAAAACAGGCGGTATCAAGGGCTATTTAAAGGGCTTTATCGAGCCTATGCCTTTTATGCTCCCGTTCAATATAATCGGTGATATTGCAAACCCCGTTTCACAGACACTGCGTCACTTTGCAAATATCCTCGCAGGCTCTGTAATCGGCGGACTTATCTACTTTGCTTTAGGACAGGTCGCAAACGGACTTGCATCTATCGGCGTTCCCGCTGTATGCTCGCTGTACTTTGAATTGTTCTTGGGATTCATTCAGGCTTATATCTTCTGCACACTGACAATGGCTTACGTTTCAATGGCAGAATGCGGAGATGATTAAACAGTTTACCCCCACAGGAAACTGTGGTGTAATAAAAACAATAATCTACCTACAGGTAGAATAAAATGACGGAGGACTTTGATATGGAAAACTTATCACAGGCTATCGTACTGGGCGCATCTGCAATAGGTGCAGGTCTTGCTATGATCGCAGGTCTTGGCCCCGGTATCGGTGAAGGCTTCTGCGGCGGTAAGGCTGTTGAAGCGATCGGCAGACAGCCCGAGGCTTCGGGCGCAATCACGAGAACAATGATCATCGGTGACGCTCTTGCGGAAACCACAGGTCTTTACTCACTCGTTATCGCTCTGCTGCTGATGTTCGCAAATCCCTTTATCAGTCAGCTTTAAGTTCTGGCAGACTACAACACGAAAGGATTGAAGTGAAATGACGGATATGCTGAGAATAGCCGAGGAAGCGGCTGCGCAGGCAACTGAACAGGCTAAGTTTTCTCTGGTCAGCATAGATCTTAACACTATAGTCTTCACTCTGATCAACACGCTCATTATCGTTCTGCTTTATTTCTTCTTTCTGCACAAGCCCGTCTGCAAGATTCTTGACGAGCGTGCAAAGACAGTAAACAAGGATATGGACGACGCACAGAAGGCGAAGGAAGAAGCCGCCGCAGTAAAGGCAGACTACGAACAGCGTCTTGAAACATCAAAGGAAGAGGCAGCCCGCATTGTAGCCGACGCTACAAAGAAGGCGCAGGCAAGAGAGGACGAGATCATCTCTGCCGCAAACGAAGAAGCCGCTTCTATGAAACAGCGTGCGGAAGAATCTATCGAGCGTGAAAAGAAGCGTGCGGTAAACGAGATAAAGGAAGAAATTTCCGATATGGTAGTTATGGCGGCTTCAAAGGTTGCCGAAAAGGAGATAAACGCGCAGGACAACGAGAAGATAATCGACTCTGTTCTGTCGCAGATCGGAAAGGAGAGCTGAAATGGCTGCTGTTGACAAGACATACGGCGACGCATTGTTCTCTCTAATAACCGAAGAGGATGAAAAGGCACTGCCCGACATTCTCGGACAGCTTAAGGGCGTGTCGGAGGTTTTTGCCGCCGAGCCCGATTTTATAAAGCTGCTTCGTACTCCTACTATCCTTATAGAGGAAAAGACAGGGCTTATAAAAGAAGTCTTTGACGGCAAGGTGCACAGTTTCGTGCTTAACTTTCTGTGCATACTTACCGAAAATGACAGACTGCCCGACTTTGAACGGATACTGGCATACTTTACAGAGCTGTATAACGAAAAGCTTGGTATAGCAGATGTTACGGTAACCTCTGCAATGCCTCTTTCGGATACGGCTGTCGAAAAGATCAGAGCAAAAATGGCTGATATCACGGGCAAGACCGTTAATATGACGCTGAAAACCGACGATAAGCTCATCGGCGGCGTTGTTATCAGCTACGGCAATACGACTATCGACGGAAGCGTCAAAGCAAGACTTGAACAGCTGAAGGCGGATATTGCCGGAACTATCGACTGACATAAAGATCGTCAGCCGGTAAAAAAATACGAAAGGAAGAACCTCCAATGGATTTACGCCCGGATGAAATAACAGGCATAATTAAATCCCGGATCAAGGACTACGGCTCAAAGATCCGTCTTGAAGATACAGGTACTGTTGTAACTGTAGGTGACGGTATTGTTCGTATACACGGACTTGAAAAGTGTATGATGAACGAGCTGCTGGAATTTGAGAACGGCGTTCGCTGCATGGCGCTCAACTTAGAGCAGGACTTTGTCGGTGCGGTTATGCTGGGCTCAGATGCCGAGATCAAAGAGGGTGATACGGTAAAGCGCACAGGTTCAGTCGTATCTGTACCCGTAGGCGAGGAACTGCTCGGACGAGTAGTAAACGCACTGGGTCAGCCTATCGACGGCAAGGGCGCTATACTCGCAAAGGAAACACGCCCGATCGAAAAGATCGCTCCAGGTATCATTACGAGAAAATCTGTTAACGTTCCGCTTCAGACAGGTATCAAGGCTATCGACTCCATGATACCGATAGGAAGAGGTCAGCGTGAGCTGATCATCGGCGACAGACAGACAGGTAAGACTGCCATTGCGATTGATACGATAATAAATCAGAAGAAAACAGACGTAATTTGTATATACGTTGCTATAGGTCAGAAGGCTTCTACAGTTGCTAACGTTGTAGAACAGCTCACCGCCGCAGGCGCTATGGACTACACAATAGTAGTATCCGCTACCGCAAGTGAGCTTGCGCCCTTACAGTACATTGCACCCTATTCGGGATGCACCATGGGTGAATACTTCATGGAAAAGGGCAAGGACGCACTTATAATATATGATGACCTGTCCAAGCACGCTGTGGCTTACAGAGCACTTTCTCTGCTCCTCAAGCGTCCGCCCGGACGTGAGGCTTACCCCGGCGATGTATTCTATCTGCATTCAAGACTGCTCGAAAGAGCCGCAAACTTAAACGAGAACTATGGCGGCGGTTCACTCACCGCACTGCCTATAATCGAAACACAGGCAGGCGACGTTTCTGCGTATATCCCGACCAACGTTATTTCGATAACCGACGGTCAGATATTCCTTGAAACAGAGTTGTTCCACTCGGGTGTAAGACCCGCTGTAAACCCCGGTATCTCGGTATCCCGTGTCGGCGGTAATGCGCAGATAAAGGCTATGAAGAAGGTATCCGGTACTCTTAAGCTCGAATATTCGCAGTTCAGAGAGCTGCAGAGCTTCTCACAGTTCGGTTCGGATCTTGATAAGGATACTAAGGAGCGTCTTGCAAAGGGCGAGCGTATCGTTGAGATATTAAAGCAGGGACAGAATGCTCCGGTAGCTGTTGAAAATCAGGTCATAATCATCTATGCTGTAATCAACAACTATCTGAAGAACATTCCGCTTGAAAAGGTCAGCGACTTTGAGCGTGACCTCTATAAGCATATGGAAGAGGCTCACCCCGATATTACAGCAAGCATAAGAGAAGAAAAGGTACTCACTCCCGAAAACGAAGAAAAGCTTAAAGCCGCTCTCAAGGATTTTTCGGAGAAGTACGTTTAAAACTTAAGATATAAGCATTAAGCGAAAGGAAGAATAGTTATGAAAAAGGCATCACTTGTACTGAGCATCGTTGCTTTGAGCATATCCGCACTCACCCTTGCGCTCACGGTTTTAGAGCTGTTCTATAAAAAGACGACTTATATCGACAGTGACAATATCCGATAAAGGAGGCTTTGCATGGCTTCGGGAAATATGAAGGACATCAAGCGCAGAGTAAAAAGCGTTGAGTCCACTATGCAGATAACGAAGGCTATGGAGCTTGTTGCCTCTTCTAAGCTGAGAAAGGCAAAGCTTCGTGCCGAGGATGCGCGTCCGTTCTTTGATGCACAGTATTCCCTTATGTGCCGCATAGCAGGCGAAACGGAGAACCTGAGCACCGTATATACAAGGCACAGAGAGGTAAAAAAACGACTGTTTATTGTAATAGCGGGCGACAGAGGTCTTGCAGGCGGTTACAACTCCAATATACTGAAGCTGGTACAGCTAACGCACGGCGATGAATATATGCCTAAGATAATAGCTGTCGGCAAAAAGTCTGTGGAGTTCTTTACAAAGCACGAATACGATGTAGTAGCGCAGTTCCCCGGCATTGCGGAGCATATCAAAACGGCAGACGCTGCCGATATAGCGCAGATAGCAACAGACCTTTTCGTAAAGGGCGAGGTAGATGAGATAGAGCTGTTCTTCACACAGTTCGTATCCCCTCTTGTACAGACTCCTACCCGTATGCCCGTACTCCCCATAGATGCACCGACAGGCAAGGCAGTACCCGAAAACAAGGCAGGTACGACCTATGACCCAAGTCCTGAGGCAGTTTTCAACCGCGTGATACCAAAGCTTATCACAAGTCTTATCATGTGTGCGGTCAACGAAAGTTATGCTTCTGAGCTTGGCGCAAGACGAACTGCTATGGAGAATGCAACGGACAACGCAGAGGAAATGATCGCAAACCTGTCACTTATGTACAACCGTGCAAGACAGGAAAAGATAACGAACGAGCTCAATGAGATCGTATCGGGTGCTAATGCGCTTAATTAAGTTAAGAAAGGACAGGACTGATCTATGCCACAGAATATCGGCACGGTTGTGCAGATCATCGGTGCGGTACTTGATATAAAGTTCCCCCCGGAGCATCTGCCTAACCTGCTTAACGCCATAGAGATAGAACACGAGGGCAAAAAGCTGACCGTAGAAGTAGCGCAGCATATCGGCGACGATACGGTGCGTTGCATAGCAATGGGAAGCACGGACGGACTTGTAAGAGGACTTCCGGCAGTCGATACGGGCGCGTCAATAAAGGTTCCCGTAGGCAGACAGACCCTCGGCAGAATATTCAACCTGCTCGGCGAGGCTGTTGATAACAAGCCCCAGCCCGAAACGGAAGAAAAATGGGAGATTCACCGTCCCGCTCCGTCATTTGAGGAGCAGGAGGGTTCAACACAGGTACTTGAAACGGGTATCAAGGTCGTAGACCTTATCGCGCCTTACCTTAAGGGCGGTAAGATAGGTCTGTTCGGCGGTGCAGGTGTCGGTAAGACCGTACTTATTATGGAGCTTATCAACAACATCGCTAAACAGCACGGCGGTCTTTCCGTATTCACAGGTGTCGGTGAGCGTACCCGTGAGGGTAACGACCTTTACAACGAAATGACCGAATCCGGTGTTATCGAAAAGACAACGCTTGTTTACGGTCAGATGAACGAGCCGCCCGGAGCGAGAATGAGAGTAGCCCTCTCAGGTCTTACAATGGCTGAATACTTCCGTGATAAGGAAGGTCAGGACGTGCTGCTCTTCATCGATAATATATTCAGATTTACACAGGCAGGCTCTGAGGTTTCGGCTCTGCTCGGACGTATGCCGTCAGCCGTTGGTTATCAGCCTACACTGGCGACCGAAATGGGCGCTTTGCAGGAGCGTATCACTTCTACAAAGAAGGGCTCTATCACATCGGTACAGGCAGTTTACGTTCCTGCGGACGACCTTACCGACCCCGCACCTGCTACAACATTCGCACATCTTGATGCAACAACGGTACTTTCAAGAAACATCTCATCAATGGGTATTTTCCCCGCTGTTGACCCTCTTGACAGTACATCAAGAATACTCACTCCCGAGATAGTCGGCGAGGAGCATTACGAGGTTGCAAGACAGGTACAGTCGATACTCCAGCGTTATAACGAGCTTCAGGATATCATCGCTATTCTCGGTATGGACGAGCTTGACGACAACGACAAGCTTACCGTATCAAGAGCAAGAAAGATACAGCGTTTCTTATCTCAGCCGTTCTCGGTTGCAGAACAGTTCACAGGTATGAAGGGTAAGTATGTTCCGCTCAAGGAAACGATAAGAGGCTTCAAGGAGATCATCGAGGGCAAACACGACGATCTTCCCGAGTCTGCATTCCTGTTTGTAGGCACTATCGACGAGGCTGTTGGAAAGGCTAAGAATGAGAAGGCGTAATAACAAGGGTTATTTCAGCCCTATGACGATAACCGCGCTTTTACTGGCGCTAATTATAACAGGACTACCGTTTATAATGAGCGGACCTGTAAAGGACGATGATATATTGACTCCATTGCCGACCCCGGAAACAACGGCACAGGAATCATCGGTCATCGTGACTACAAAAAAGCGCACAGATGTATCTCCCGCACCGTCATCTGCAGTAAAGCCCGGAAACGACATTCCGAGCGGTATTATAAGCGGTGAAACGGTAACGGACGTACAGGAAAAAGCAAAAGCGCTCGAAAGCGTTGCACTTTCGCTGTACAGCGAAAACGGCGACAGCCTTACCGCCGATATGGTGAGGCAGAAAGCCGGCGTACCCGCAGATGAGCATTTTATCGTTACTATAAGCGTTAAAAACGGCAACGTAAGTAAGATATCGTATTTTACCGAGGACTATTCCGTTTCTTACGCAAACGGCAGTTATTCCGCACTTGCGAATATCGCCGATGAAAACTTTGAAGATTTGGTATTGTTCTTATAACTCCCGCGGAAAGGAAAGATGATATGACAGAATTCAAACTGAAGATCCTTACCCCGGAGGGAGTAGTATATGACGGTATGGCTGAAAGCGTTATCGTCCGTACTACCGTCGGTGACAAGGGCATACTTGCAAAGCACGAGCCATATGTTGCGGCGCTGACAATAGGACAGGCGAAGATACGCATTGACGGAGCTGTACGCATAGGCGCAGTTTCTTCGGGTATAGTCGAGGTCACAAAGGATCAGACATCGATACTCGCTCAGTCGTTTGAATGGGCAGACGAGATAGATGTCGAGCGTGCCGAAAAGGCAAAGGCTCTTGCTGAAGAGCGTATGAAGCAGTACAAGGACGATCAGCGTGCTCTTGATATTGCTGAGTACAAGCTCAAGAGAGCAATAAACAGAATAAATACGGCTAATATAAAGCTGTAAGACGTATAACACGACCCCCTGTCTGCTACCCGGCAGACAGGGGGTTGTTATTTTTGGTATCAGCCTTTTATAAGCCCCACCAGTCCCATAACAAACACAAGCATTACAAGCACAGGCAGGAAATAGGTCATATAGCCTTTCATAAACTTCTTTATCTTAAGACCCTTACCGGTATTGGCTTCATTTACGAAGTTATCCCAGCCCCAGCCCTTTTTCGTAACACAGAACAGTATGAATACCAATGAGCCGAGCGGAAGAATAAAGTTGCTGACGATAGTATCTTCAAGATCGAGTATCGTACTTCCCGCACCCAGCGGCTGAAAGCCGCTCAGTATGTTAAAGCCAAGACAGCAGGGCACTGACAGCACAAACAGCAGTATGCCGTTTATAAGGCAGGACTTCTTTCTGCTCCAGCCCCACAGATCCATCGTGTTTGCTATGATACATTCAAATACGGCGAGTACCGTTGACAGTGCCGCAAACGACATAAACACGAAGAAAAGACTGCCCCAGAGTCTGCCGAGCGGCAGATTGTTGAATATGTTGGGCAGCGTTATGAATAACAGCTTAGGTCCGCTTGTAACATCAACTCCGTATGCCGAGCAGGCGGGGAAGATTATAAGCCCCGATGCTATCGCAACAAAAGTATCAAGCAGTGCCACGTTTACAGATTCTCCGAGAAGAGAGCGATCCTTACCGATGTAACTGCCGAATATAGCCATACTTCCCATACCGATACTGAGCGTAAAGAACGCTTGCTTCATTGCGCTTACAAGGATATTCGTTATACCTACCTTTTCTATTGCACCGAAGTCGGGCAGAAGATAGAACGAAAGTCCTTCCGCTCCCCCGGGCAGTGTAAAGCTGTTTATCGCAAGGACTGCCATAATAGCAAGCAGTGCGATCATCATTACCTTTGTGACCTTTTCAAGTCCGTTCTGAACGCCGATAAAGCATACGAGAACGCCTATCACAACGACAATCCCCATATAGCCAATAAGCGAAACAGGGTCACCGAGAACGTCAATATTGAAGTGGTTTTCCACGGCCGCAGTATCCATTCCGGCAAGCTCTCCCGATGCGGTGGAAACAAAGAATTTCAGCATCCAGCCGGCAACAGTCGTATAGAACATCATAAGCAGATAACAGCCGATAAGGGAAACCTTGCCGTGTAAGTGCCACCTTGAGCCTTTCGGTTCAAGCTGTTCATACATTTTGGCGGGGCTTTTCTGAGCCGCTCTGCCTATGGAAAATTCCATAGTGAGTACAGGTACACCGAGTATTATCAGGAAGAACAGGTATATCAGGACAAAAAGCCCGCCGCCGCTTTGACCTACCACATAAGGAAATTTCCATACGTTTCCTATTCCTATTGCACAGCCTGCGCTGAGCAGTATAAAGCCAAGACGGCTGCCGAGTTTATCTCTGCCCATAGTTCCTCCGGGTCATTAATTTTTTATATATAGTTTGTTGAAAGAATTTGTTTTTATTAAAATGAAGTGCAGATTCTCAAGCCCTATCCCCCTGCCTCCACTCCCCCGGCTGGGGGGAAAAACGCG
>ERZ780083.860-NODE-860-length-11555-cov-4.007478_pt1 | contig 11555 bp, 8 predicted proteins | sample MGYA00511838_ERZ780083 | MGnify/ENA primary metagenome ERZ780083 (study PRJEB29588, sample SAMEA2152602) | human gut metagenome | biome: human gut; feature: human-associated habitat; material: faeces | place: Denmark | collected 2008/2010 ...
ATCCCCCTCCACTCTTCCCCCACAACCCAAACATGACGATGAATACCGGCGCTTCCATAAGCACCCACGCCAGTTTATTATTGATGGAGATTCCCCACGAGGCAGTACGGAACATGCCATAACCCGCTTTGACAAAATAGAGTGCAATAAAGACAACCAATGCCACAGCACTCATTACCCACAGAAATATCTGAAAAGTTTCCTGATTCATAGTTCTTTATTTATGCGAAGCAAAGATAAAGAAAACTCACAACAAACAAATCGTTTTCCCCGGATAATTGTTTTTTCATACAAAAACCAGTGTTTTTTACTGAGAAGATTAAGCAGTAGAGATACGAAAATCTAATCGTTCCATCATGGAGTAAATTTCATTCCACCATGGAGAAAAAATCGTTCCACCATGGTGGAACGATTTTTTCCCCGTGATGGAACGATTTAAAAGATACAAGTCTAATCCTTACCGTTTCTTAATGGGCACATAAGTCACCTCATCCAAAACATTCTTATAGGCAGGACGGATAATACGCTTACCTTCAAAGTTCAATTCTTCATTGCGATGTGCACACCAACCGACAATACGTGCCATAGCAAACAAAGGCGTGAAGATTTCCTGCGGCAGTCCAATCATCTCGTAGACAAAGCCCGAATAGAAATCCACATTACTCGAAACCGTCTTGCCATTATTCTTCACACGGCCAAACACATCAATGGCGCGCTCCTCGAGCAGTTCAAGGAAAGCGAACTCGCGTTCTTTCCCTTTTTCGCGGGCAAGGTCGCGGGCAAGCTCTTTCAGCAGAATGGCGCGCGGGTCGGAAATGGTATAGACGGCATGTCCGATACCATATATCAAGCCGGTCTTGTTATAGGCTTCCTTGTTGAGCATGCGGGTGAAGTAAGTATCAATCTCATCCACATTCGTCCAGTCCTGAATGTTTTCCTGCAGATGGTGGAACATATCGGCAACCTGGATATTGGCACCTCCATGAAGCGGCCCTTTCAAGGAACCGATACCTGCCGCTATCGAAGAGTAAGTATCCGTCCCGGTAGAAGAAGTGACACGTACGGTAAAAGTGGAGTTGTTACCACCACCGTGCTCGGCCTGAAGAACCAGCAGCAGGTCGAGCGTGCGGGCATCCAGCTCCGTGTAGTCCTTCTTCAGCATATAGAGGAAATTCTCGGCAATGGAAAGGTTTTCCTGCGGATGGCGGATATGCAGTGAACGGCCATGGGTGGCATGGCGAAGCATGTTATAGGCATACGCAATGATGGTCGGGAATTTCGAAATAAGCTCAATGCTCTGCCGCATCAGATTATCGCGGGAAGTGTCATCTGCATCAGGGTCAAAACGATACATCTCGAGTACGCTGCGCGCCAGGATGTTCATAATGTTGTTTCCTTCGAGTTCAATGATATTCATCTTGGTCTTCTGCTCCAGCGGCATGTTGTCGTTGATGAGTTCACGGAAAGAAGAGAGTTCTTCCTTGTCGGGCAGGCGACCGGAAAGCAACAAGTAGGCAATTTCCTCAAAACCGAAACGCTTCTCTTTGATGATGGCGTGTGCCAAGTCATCCACATCATAACCGCGGTAGAACAATTTGCCGGGAATAGGCTTCAGCCCTCCACCGGGGATGCGTTCATAGCCGACCACATTGCCTATTTTGGTCAACCCCACCAAGACTCCCGTGCCGTCCTCATTACGCAAACCGCGCTTCACATCAAACTTCCTGAACAGTTCATTCTCAATCCGGGTAGCTTCCTTCAAATCTTCGGAAAGCTTGTAAATCAGGTACTCCTTCTTCATAATCGTTTCGTTTTATTCGTTATTCCCATTTTCTATTCTTCCTACAATCTCCCGGGTGAAAGCCGAAGTGGACAGCGAGACGCCACCCGGCATAAAACGTGCCAAGTCGGCAGTAGCACGGGCTTCGGTGAAACTCTGCTCCAAAGCTTTCTCTATAAGAGAGGCAGCTTCCTTCCAACCCAGATATTCAAGCATCATCACAGCGGAAAGGATGATGGAACAAGGATTCACAATGTCTTTCCCGGCAATGTTCGGAGCCGTCCCGTGAGTAGCCTCAAAGATGGCATGCCCCGTTTTATAGTTGATATTCGCACCCGGTGCAATGCCGATGCCGCCTACCATGGCAGCCAGTTGGTCGGACACATAATCGCCGTTCAGATTCAACGTGGCAATCACGGAATATTCTTCGGGGATAAGCAACGTGTTCTGCAAGAATGCATCGGCAATGCAGTCCTTGATGACCAGACGCCCTTCTGCCAGTTCTTTACCAAACTCACGTTCTGCCAGTTCGTACCCCCACTTCTTGAAGCCGCCTTCCGTAAATTTCATGATGTTTCCTTTGTGTACCAAGGTCACGGAAGGCAGATGATGCTCAAGGGCGTATTGGCAGGCGGCACGCACCAAGCGCTCTGTTCCTTCTCTCGAAACGGGCTTCACGCCAAACGAGGAGGTTTCGGGAAAACGGACTTTTGTCACCCCCATGTCATCACGGAGAAAACGATAGAACTTTTCAGCCTCCGGAGTTCCGGCTTCCCATTCGATGCCGGCGTAGATATCTTCCGTATTCTCACGGAATACGCACATATCCACCTTCTGCGGCTCTTTGAGTGGAGAAACAATACCCTTATACCAACGTACCGGACGTTGGCAGACATACAAATCGAGCGTCTGACGCAAGGCTACGGATCCCCCCGCCGACGGGAGTTGTCAAAGGACCTTTGATGCCCACCTTATAGGTGCGGAAGGCTTCCATGGTTTCGTCCGGCAACCAGGAGCCGGTTTCGTGGAAAGCACGTTCTCCTGCCAGCACTTCTTTCCATTCAATGCCACGCCGGTCACCATAGGATTTCTTGACAGCGGCATTCACGACAGCCTGCATGGATGGGGTCACTTCTGCTCCCACTCCATCGCCGGTAATAAAAGGTACAGTAATTTTTTCCATATTCTATCTTGCATTAAGTGCAGAACCGGCCCGGAACCAAGCTATCTGCTGTTCGTTATACGTATGTTGTACTTCAAAACTTTCTTTACTCCCATCCTCGTGATGAAGAACCACCTTCAACGTGCGTCCCGGAGCAAAATCTTTCAGCCCCATGACAGAAATCAGGTCGCGTTCCCGAATCTTGTCATAATCGGCCTTATCCGTAAAGGTCAGCGCCAACATGCCTTGTTTCTTTAAGTTCGTCTCATGGATACGGGCAAAACTCTTCGCCAAAATGACGCGTACATTCAGGAAGCGCGGTTCCATGGCAGCATGCTCACGGCTGGAACCTTCACCATAATTCTCTTCGGCAACGACCATGGAAGGGATACCTTCGGACTTATACAGCTTCGCAGTGCCTGACACTGTTCCATAGGTATTGGTGGAGCGGTTCCAAACCTTGTTCGTCTCTCCATTGAAAGCATTGACAGCCCCCATCAGCATATTGTCCGAAATATTCTCCAAATGTCCCCGGAAACGTAGCCATGGCCCTGCCATGGAAATGTGGTCGGTGGTACATTTCCCCTGTACTTTAATCAATAAAGGCATGTCCAGCAAATCCATGCCATCCCAGGCAGGGAAGGGAGTCAGCAGTTGCAAGCGCTGTGAATGAGGATTGACCGTAATTTCCGTCTGTCCCTTGTTTGGAGCAATATATCCTTTTTGTCCTCCGATGAATCCGTGTGCCGGCAATTCCTCACCGACCGGTTCGGACAGTTTCACAACCTCTCCTTTGGCATTGACCAGCGTATCCCGCAAGGGGTCGAAACAGAGGTCGCCTGCAATGGTCAGTGCCATCGTTATCTCCGGGGAAGCGACGTAAGCAAAAGTGTTGGGATTTCCATCGGCACGTTTGGCAAAATTACGGTTAAAAGAGGTGACGATGGAATTCTTGCGTCCGGGGTCATCAGTATGGCGCTTCCACTGGCCAATACAAGGTCCGCAGGCATTCGCCATTATCGTTGCGCCAATATCTTCGAAAGCGGCAATCATGCCGTCGCGTTCAGCAGTAGCACGTATCTGCTCCGAGCCGGGGTTGACAATCAGCGGGGAAGCAACCTTCAAATTCTTTTCCTTTACCTGCCGGGCAAGGGAGGCTGCGCGGCTCAAATCCTGATAGGACGAATTGGTGCACGACCCTATCAGGCCGACTTCCATCCGGCGGGGATAGTTATTGGTTATCACTACCTCGGCAAATTTCGATATCGGTGTTGCTGCATCCGGCGTAAAGGGCCCGTTGATATACGGTTCCAACAGCGAGAGGTCTATTTCAATGATGCGGTCGTAATATTTTTCCGGATTTGCCAGCACTTCGTCGTCGGCGCGAAGGTCGGCAGCTACGGAAGCAGCCATTTTTGCCACTTCTTCACGTCCGGTAGCCTTCAAATAAGTACCCATGCGCTCATCGTAAGGGAAAAGGGAGGTAGTCGCCCCCACCTCTGCCCCCATATTGCAGATGGTAGCCTTTCCAGTGGCAGACAATGAAGCGGTTCCCGGTCCAAAATATTCAATGATGGCATTGGTTCCCCCTTTTACAGTAAGAATACCCGCCAACTTCAGAATAACGTCTTTGGGAGCTACCCAGCCACTCAATTTACCCTTCAAGTGTACGCCTATCAGACGCGGCATTTTCAATTCCCATTCCATGCGAGTCATCACATCCACCGCATCGGCACCACCCACACCAATGGCCACCATGCCCAAACCTCCGGCATTGGGCGTATGAGAGTCCGTGCCTACCATCATTCCACCCGGAAATGCGTAGTTCTCCAATACCACCTGGTGAATAATGCCTGCTCCCGGCTGCCAAAAACCTATGCCATAGCGGGAAGAAACATCACGGAGAAAATTATAGACCTCCTCGTTGGTCTTCGTAGCAGTCGCGATATCTTCTTTTGCACCTTTATATGCTTGAATCAAATGGTCACAGTGCACAGTGGAAGGCACGGCAACCTGCTCACGGCCTGCATTCATAAATTGCAATAAGGCCATTTGGGCCGTTGCATCCTGCATGGCCACACGGTCGGGACGGAAATTCACATAGTCTTCTCCCCGTCTGTAGTTCTTCACTTTATCCCCATCATACAAATGAGCATACAAAATTTTCTCCGCTAAAGTCATCGGACGCTGTAGTACATTCCGTACACGTTCTATCTTCTCCGAATAAGCGGCATAAAACGCTTTGAGCATCGTTAAATCATATACCATAACCACTATTTTTTAGTTTTTCATTATTGTAAAGATTACAAATTAATATCATAAACAAATAAAAAGGCTGAATAGTTTAACAAAATAAAGCATTTTTTCCGTCGGAAGCGAAGAATGATTACCTTTGCAACCATGAAGGAACAAGATTCAAATAGTCCTATTATTCACCTCCAGCAGCAACAACTTTTGCTGCGCATGGAATACGAATACGAAAAAGAGGAATTCAAACGCCAAACCGAAAACATGGGGGTTGCCCGGAAAGTGAAACGGGGACTTTGCTGGTATCCTGCCACTCCGGGACGAAGTTACTATAATTCACTGAATCAATTAGTAATAGAAATTACACACACAGAAAATACCGATATAGAACATAATTTTGAGTTCGGCCGTCCCGTATGTTTTTTCCGCCAGTCTGCCGATGGAAAAATAACCTATATGAACTTCACCGCTACCGTAAGCTATGCCGACGAGACACGGATGGTAGCGATAATGCCCGGAGCCGGTGCCGTGATGGAAGTGCAGGAAACGGACAACCTCGGCGTGCAACTTTATTTCGACGAAACATCCTATCGGACCATGTTCGAAGCCTTGGAAGATACGTTACGCTCCAAAGGCAACCGCCTGGCCGAATTGCGGGACATATTGCTGGGAACCTCGAAAGCCGGTTTCCGAGAGCTCTATCCCGTACGGTTTCCCTGGCTGAACTCCACGCAGGAAACAGCTGTAAACAAAGTGCTGTGTGCTCGCGACGTGGCCATTGTACATGGTCCTCCAGGAACCGGAAAAACGACCACCTTAGTGGAAGCCATCTACGAAACCCTGCATCGGGAACCGCAGGTACTGGTATGTGCCCAAAGCAATACTGCCGTCGACTGGATTTCGGAAAAACTGGTAGACCGTGGCGTCAATGTCCTGCGTATCGGCAATCCGACCCGTGTCAACGACAAGATGCTTTCCTTTACCTACGAGCGTCGTTTCGAGAACCATCCGCTTTATCCGGAGCTGTGGAGCATCCGGAAAAATCTCCGTGAACTGGGCAGCCGTGCCCGCCGTGGCAGCTATGACGAACGCGAAGGAGTACGCAGCCGTATGAGCCGCCTGCGCGACCGCGCCACCGCATTGGAAATACAAATCAATGCAGAGCTTTTTGATGGGGCACATGTCATAGCCTCCACGCTAGTAAGCAGCAATCACCGGCTGCTGAACGGACGCCGTTTCGGCACCCTTTTCATTGATGAAGCAGCCCAGGCCTTAGAAGCTGCCTGCTGGATAGCTATCCGAAAAGCAGACCGCGTGGTGTTGGCGGGTGCCCACTGCCAACTTCCGCCCACTATAAAATGCTACGAAGCTGCCCGTGGAGGTCTGGAACGAACATTGATGGAGAAAGTGGTGTCCAACAAACCTGCCGTTGTCTCTTTGCTGAAAGTACAATACCGCATGCACGAGGAAATCATGAAATTTCCTTCCCAATGGTTTTATAATGGCGAGTTGGAAGCCGCTCCCGAAGTGCGTTACCGGGGCATCCTGGACTGGGATACCCCCATCCACTGGATTGACACCTCCGAAATGGATTTCAAAGAAGAATTTGTGGGAGAGACTTTCGGACGCATTAATAAGGCGGAAGCGGACCTGCTCCTATCAGAACTGAAAATCTACATCAACCGTATCGGTGGCAACCGCATTCTGGAAGAAAAAATAGACATCGGCATCATCTCCCCTTACAAGGCACAAGTGCAATATCTCCGCAGCAAGATAAAGGCAGACGCTTCACTCAAGCCTTATCGCAGCTTGTTCACTGTAAATACGGTGGATGGCTTCCAAGGGCAAGAGCGCGATGTTATCTTCATCAGCCTTGTCCGTGCCAACGAAGAAGGACAGATAGGATTCCTGAATGATTTAAGGAGAATGAATGTAGCCATCACCCGGGCACGTATGAAGCTGGTGATATTGGGAGAGGCAGAGACGCTGAAACATCACGGTTTTTACCGGAAGCTATTGGAGTTTATTCAAAATATAGGGAATCAATAATAAAGAAATACCCCCTCCGGTAACACCGAAGAGGGTATTTCACCTATTTATATAAAGCTGATTAATTGTTTTCCGGACGAAGTTTACGAACTGTAACAGCTGTCTGCCACATTTCGCTTTCACGCAAGGCTTTCAATTCTGCATTCAGCTTCTCACGATAATCGGGTTTGGAGTTACTGTCGATAGAAATCTGAGCTTCGTTGCCCGACTTCACACTTGCATACAATTTCTGTACAACCGGCTTGATGGCATCATGGAACGGGGTCATCCAATCCAGCGCACCACGCTGTGCCGTAGTAGAACAGTTGGCATACATCCAGTCCATACCGTTCTTGGCAAACAATGGCATCAAAGATTGAGTCAACTCTTCCACTGTTTCATTGAATGCTTCAGAAGGAGTATGGCCGTTTTTGCGCAATACTTCATACTGAGCCAACAGCAATCCCTGGATAGCACCCATCAATGAACCGCGTTCACCGGTCAAGTCGGAAGTGGCTTCGCGGATGAAAGTTGTCTCGAACAAATATCCCGAACCGATACCGATACCCAGTGCAATCGTCTTGTCAAAAGCCTTACCCGTAGCATCTTGATAGACGGCATATGATGAGTTCAAGCCACGCCCTTCGAGGAACATGGTACGAAGTGAAGTACCGGAACCTTTGGGAGCAACCATAATAACATCAATATCTTTAGGAGGAACCACGCCGGTACGGTCGTTCCAGGTAATAGCAAAACCATGAGAGAAGTAAAGAGCCTTTCCGGGAGTCAAATAAGGTTTGATAGTCGGCCATACAGACATTACAGCTGCGTCAGACAACAGACACATGACGATAGTACCTTTCTGACAAGCCTCTTCGATGCCGAACAAAGTCTCACCCGGTACCCATCCGTCAGCCACAGCCTTTTCGTATGTCTTACCCGGACGTTGTCCTACAATCACATTGAAACCGTTATCACGCAAGTTGCAAGCCTGGCCCGGGCCTTGTACGCCATAACCGATTACTGCAATTGTTTCATCTTTCAAAATCTCACGTGCTTTTTCCAAAGGAAATTCTTCGCGGGTCATTACATTCTCAATAACACCGCCAAAATTCAATTGTGCCATTTTTTGTTTTAATTTTTATTTGTGGCTTACGCCAACGTTGATAAATTTATTTATTTCTCTGTAAATATCACTTTAGAGCGACAGACCACTTCGCTGCCATTCTTTTTCACCTCCACATCGTAAACGCCCTCACCGGCATCATCCATGAACAAAGTCAACTCATCCCCATAATAGCTTTCGGCTACATATGCCATTTCAAAACGACGGATGCGCTTCTCCTTATACATCTCTATCGGGAACAAATCAAGGATATGCTCGATGTAACGGATGCTGTTCACATGCCCGTTAATGTCAATATCACTGTATTTGGCTACCAAAGCAGCAACCGGTTCCTTTGAGGCCACCTTTATCCGCGAAGGTTTTTCTATCGGGCAAGGCTCATCGCAAACATAATCTACAATGCTGCCACTATGAAGAGCCAGCAAATCTGCCGGCTTACGGGTATTCATGCTAATCATCGCCCAAACGGAACGTGCATACCCAATCTTCTTACCCTCCTTATCGATGATAGCGAAATTACGGTCTGTAAAAAGGCGATAGACATTCTCCACCCAAGTCTGAATGGAGAAATCTTCGTACTGATAAGGCATTTCATCCAGTTCGACAGCCAGACGGGACAATACCCAAGTATAATTGTCCTCGTTTAGAGTCGCGATGCCAAAACCGCGGTCGCTGGCATGGAAACCCGCACAATTCAACAAATGGTTGCCCAATACTCCCATTGTCAGCCGTCCGGTAAAGTCGACATGAAACGGTTCGGCAACAAACTTGTAGGTACCTATTTTATTGTTCTCGCTCATCATGATTCCTGGTGTTTACTTTGACGATATTTTGCTTCACGGTCCGCCAGATATTCATTGACACGCTCAAAGCAGCTGGTCGTAATGGCTACGCGACCCGAACGGACGAACTGAAGTACGCAATCCAACTGGCGCAACTCCTCATAAAGATTGGTTATTTCCTCACTCATGCCATTCTTCTCAACAATGGCAAATACAGCATTCACCTCCACAATACGGGCATTGTACTTACGGATTACTTTGGACACCTCCGGTTTTTCTTCCAGCGTAGGGGTCGTTATTTTATAAAGGGCAATCTCGTGCTGATAGATTTCATCATCCGTGAAATAATGGGCTTGCAGCACATCTATTTTCTTGGTAATCTGCTTGGTCACCTTTTCAATGGTATCCTTATCCGTCCAAGCGGTAATGGTATATTTATGTACCCCCTTGATGGAGGAGGCCGATACATTCAAACTCTCGATGTTTATCTGCCGGCGGGTAAACACAGCCGTCACCTGATTCAGCAAACCGGCAAAGTTTTCCGAATGAACAATGATTGTATATAGTTTTTTATCCATAGATAGAGTAAATTCTTTAATTTCGCATGACTTCAGCATTCCAACAACATCTGATTGACCGAACCGCCCGGAGGTGTCATCGGCATTACATTTCCTTCTTCCTCCACACAAGCTTCGAGCAGGAATGGTCCGTCAGTCGCTATCATCTCGTCAATCGCTTTTGCCAGCTCCTCGCGGGTCATTACCCTGCGTGCAGGAATATCATATGCCGAAGCAATCTTCATATAATCCGGATTCATCATCGGAGTAAACGAATAACGACGATTGAAGAACATCGCCTGCCATTGACGAACATTGCCCAGGAAGTTATTGTTCAACAGAATCATCTTCACCGGAGCCTTTTGTTCCATGATGGTACCCAGTTCCTGCAGGTTCATCTGCAAGCCGCCGTCTCCCATGAATACGCATACCGTGCGGTCCGGACGTCCAAAAGTGGCACCGATAGCTGCCGGAAGGCCGAAGCCCATAGTACCCAGACCACCGGAAGTAACAATGCTACGTTCCTTGCTGTATTTGAAATAACGGGCGGACATCATCTGATTCTGGCCGACATCAGTCACCAATATCGCCTCGTTATGGGTAGCCTCACTCACAGCACGCACCACCTCACCCATGCTTAGCGCTTTTCCTGCCGGATGTAATTCCGGACGGATTACCTTTTCCTCTTCCACTTCCTCGTATTGCCGGAAACTGTCAATCCATTCCTGATGGTTGGCGGGTTCCAGCAATTGGGTAACGGCAGCCAGTGTCTCTTTGCAATCTCCCAGGACAGCAACATCAGTCTTTACATTCTTATCTATTTCGGCAGGGTCAATATCAAAGTGGATAATCTTCGCCTGCTTGGCATATGTTTCCAATTTACCCGTCACACGGTCATCAAAGCGCATGCCTACGGCGATAAGGACATCACATTTATTGGTATTGATATTGGGCCCCAGGTTACCGTGCATACCAAGCATTCCTTTGTTCAACGGATGGTTCGTAGGTAATGCGGAAAGTCCCAATAAAGTGCATCCGGCAGGCATTCCGGCTTTCTCAATGAAAGCACGAAGCTCTTGCTGGGCTTCTCCCAGCTCCACGCCTTGTCCAACCAGCACCAAAGGCCGTTTCGCACCATTTATTAATTCAGCAGCCTTCCGTATGGCCTCCGGCTCCATTTCGGGAACGGGAAGATAGCTACGGACATAGTCCACCTTAGTAGGCGCATATTCTGTTTTCTCCACTTGGGCGTTTTTAGCAAAATCCAGCACGACCGGTCCCGGACGTCCGCTCTTTGCCACATAGAAAGCACGTGCCACTGCCCAGGCCACATCTTCTGCACGACGAATCTGGTAACTCCATTTCGTGATAGGCTGAGTAATGCCTACCAAGTCCACTTCCTGAAATGCATCCGTACCCAAGAAGTTCGTCCCTACCTGGCCGGCAATGACAACGATAGGCGTACTGTCAATCATGGCATCTGCAATGCCCGTGATAGTATTGGTAGCACCCGGTCCACTGGTAACCAGACAAACGCCAACCTCGCCTGATACACGTGCAAAGCCTTGTGCCGCATGGGTTGCTCCTTGTTCATGACGAACCAAGATGTGGTTCAATTCCTTCCGATGGTCGTATAAGGCATCGAATACCGGCATGATGCTCCCTCCCGGATAACCGAAAATAGTCTTTACTCCCTGATGCTCCAGAGAGCGCATCAATGCTTCTGCGCCTGTTATTAAGTTTTCCATATCTATTTATTATTTTTTTTCGGGTACGGAATTCCCAATTATTCTATCAGTCTCACAGCCCCTTTATCAGCCGAGCTTACCATACTTGCATACGCTTTCAATGCTTTCGACACCTGGCGGGTGCG
>ERZ780083.861-NODE-861-length-11537-cov-5.016286_pt1 | contig 11537 bp, 6 predicted proteins | sample MGYA00511838_ERZ780083 | MGnify/ENA primary metagenome ERZ780083 (study PRJEB29588, sample SAMEA2152602) | human gut metagenome | biome: human gut; feature: human-associated habitat; material: faeces | place: Denmark | collected 2008/2010 ...
CTTTTGGCCGCGGGCGTTCGTGGCTTCTTCACTAACTCTCAAGTCACAGAACAATTAAAATTATCCATAAGCATTTTGCACACTTCATTCCGTGGTGAAAATGCACAAAAACAATATCGCAGATTTGACGACAATATACAAACTTCCGATAAATTTCAGGAAATCTCTTGCAACCGATTCGTGAATGTGCTATCTTCTAATTACAGCAACGGAAACGTTACCGGGAACAATACCGATACCGATTCCGAAACAGTAACGGGGACATACAAAAATTATGAAGTCACCCGTACAAACATAAAGGAGAGGTAAGATTATGAAGAAGAAATTGGCAAGCGTATTACTTTGTGCAGTAATGGCAGCCTCTATGCTGACCGGTTGTGGAAACTCCGGTGATGCAGCAGCTACCACCCCTGCTACCGACAGCAAGACAGATGTAGCAACCACCGAGGCTGTTGAAACGACAGCAGCTGCAGACGGATCTGTATACTATCTGAACTTCAAACCTGAAGTTGACGAAGTATGGCAGAAGCTGGCTAAGGAATATACCGAGGAGACCGGTGTTCCTGTAAAGGTTGTAACCGCAGCAAGTGGTACTTATGAGCAGACCCTGATGTCTGAGATCGCTAACAAGGAAGCACCTACCCTGTTCCAGATCAACGGACCTATCGGTTATCAGAACTGGAAAGACTACTGTGCAGACTTAAAGGATACAGACCTGTACAGTTGGTTAATGGATAAGAGCCTGGCAATCACCGGCGAAGACGGTGGTGTATACGGAATCCCTTACGTAGTAGAGGGTTATGGTATCATTTATAACGACGCTATCATGCAGAAGTACTTCGCACTGGATGGCGCTAAGGCAGCAAGCATGGATGAGATCAACAACTTCGCTAAGTTAAAAGAGGTTGTAGAAGATATGCAGGCTAAGAAAGATGAGCTGGGCATTGAAGGCGTATTCGCTTCCACATCCCTGACTCCCGGTGAAGACTGGAGATGGCAGACTCATCTGGCTAACATCCCTGTATACTACGAGTTCAAGGACAAGGGTATCACCGATACCGATAACCTGGAGTTCACTTACTCCGATAACTTCAAGAACATTTTCGATCTGTACATCAACAATTCCTGCACAGCACCCGGCCTGCTGGGAAGCAAATCTGTAGACGACTCCATGGCTGAGTTCGCTCTGGGTCAGGCAGCAATGGTACAGAACGGTAACTGGGGTTGGAGCCAGATCAATGGCGTAGACGGTAACACTGTTAAAGCTGAGGATGTTAAGTTCCTTCCTATCTATACCGGAGTTGAAGGTGAAGAGAACCAGGGACTGTGCACCGGTACTGAGAACTTCTTCTGCATCAACAAGGAAGCTTCTGCTGAGGATCAGGCAGCATCTATCGCATTCGTTGAATGGCTGTTCTCTTCTGAGACCGGTAAGGCAGCAGTAACCAACGACCTTGGATTCATCGCTCCTTTCAATACCTTTAGCGATGACGAAAAGCCCACCGATCCTCTTGCACAGGAAGTTCTTCGTTACATGGCAGATACCTCCAAGACATCTGTATCATGGAACTTCACTTCCTTCCCCAGCCAGCAGTTCAAGGATGACTTCGGTGCAGCTCTTCTGGAGTATGCTTCCGGTTCCATCGACTGGGACGCTGTAAAGACAAAAGTAGTTGACGAATGGGCAGCTGAAAAGGCCGCAACCGCAGCTAACTAAGCTCCATCGACAAAAAGACAATAACTTAATCCATCTTATATAACTTCAGACACAGGGGGCGGTGGTGGTACCACGGCCCCTGTGTTTGTAAAAAAGGAGACAGGCTTATGCAAAAGACATTAAAAAGATATTTTCCCATTTTTGTACTGCCTACCCTGATCGCGTTTTCCTTTGCTTTTATCATACCGTTTGTCATGGGCGTATATCTGTCCTTTTGCAAATTTAAGACAATTACAAACGCGCAATTTGTAGGCTTAGGTAATTACATTAAAATTTTTGCGGACAAAGATTTTGTCAACGCATTTGGATTTACTCTAAAATTCTCCGTAGTGTCCATTGTCACCATTAATGTGTTTGCCTTCATTTTGGCACTGGCATTGACGAGAAAGATCAAAGGAACCAACCTGTTCCGTACAGTATTTTTCATGCCGAACCTGATCGGCGGTATCATTTTGGGATATATCTGGCAGCAGATGATCAACGCAGTATTGTTAAAATACGAGACAACACTGGTGGCGAATCCGACCTATGGATTCTGGGGTCTGATCATTCTGATGAACTGGCAGATGATCGGTTATATGATGATCATTTATGTAGCCGGACTGCAGAATGTACCTACGGATCTGATCGAAGCAGCAGAGATCGATGGAGCTACTTCGTTACAGACATTATTCAAAGTGAAAATTCCGATGGTTATGCCATCTATTACCATATGTTTGTTCCTCACCGTGTCCAACAGCTTTAAGCTGTTCGACCAGAACCTTGCATTGACGGCTGGAGCACCCAGCAAAAAGACAGCTATGCTGGCTCTGGATATCTACAATACCTTCTATGGCAGAAGCGGATTTGAAGGTGTTGGTCAGGCCAAAGCAGTACTGTTCTTCATTGTAGTGGCAGTCATTGCCCTGGGACAGCTGGTACTTACCAGACGTAAGGAGGTAGAGCAATAATGACTAAGAAAAAAACTTCCAATGTAATCATTTTTTGTATCCTGTGTGTGCTGGTAGTTGCATTTTTGACCCCTATTTTCTTCGTGCTGATCAACTCCTTTAAGGGAAAACTGTTCATCAGTAACAATCCTTTCGCACTGCCTACCGCAGAGACTTTTGCAGGGCTTACCAACTATGTGAACGGTATTGAAAAAACAGGTTTCTTCACAGCCTTCGGATGGTCTGCTTTTATCACGGTATTTTCTGTGGCAGCGATCATTCTGTTTACTTCCATGACCGCTTATTACCTGACCAGAGTAAAAACCGGTGTGACCAACGTATTGTATTATATGTTTGTATTTTCCATGATCGTACCTTTCCAGATGGTTATGTTCACGATGTCTAAGCTGGCGAATATGACTCACTTAAATAACCCTCCCGGAATGGTGCTTCTGTATCTGGGCTTCGGATCTGGTCTGTCCGTATTTATGTTCTGCGGATTTATCAAATCTATTCCGTTAGACATCGAAGAGGCAGCCATGATCGACGGCTGTAATCCGCTGCAGACTTTCTTCGGCGTCGTAATGCCGATCCTGAAGCCGACTGCTATCACAGTAGCGATTCTGAACGCTATGTGGATCTGGAACGACTATTTGCTGCCCTATCTGGTAATCGGTCTGAGTACTAATTACAAAACCATCCCGGTTGTAGTACAATACCTGGTAGGCTCTTACGGTGCAAAGGATCTGGGTGCCATGATGGCACTGTTGGTATTGTCTGTTATCCCTATCATCGTCTTCTATCTGACCTGTCAGAAGTACATCATCGAAGGCGTGGTAGCCGGAGCAGTTAAGGGTTAAACGAAAAAGTTACAACGGGAGATTTATGTTATGAGAAAAAGTGGAATCCTGCTGCCGGTGAGCAGTCTGCCTTCCAAATACGGAATCGGCTGCTTTTCCAAAGAAGCATACAAATTTATTGACAGATTAAAAGAAGCCGGTCAGGCATACTGGCAGATTCTGCCGTTAGGTCCGACCAGCTATGGAGATTCTCCTTACCAGTCCTTCTCCACCTTTGCAGGGAATCCTTATTTCATCGATCCTGAGGATCTGGTGGCGAGAGGCTATGTGACCGCTGAGCAGTGCAATGCTTATGATTTCGGTACCGACATTCATTCCGTGGACTACGGTAAAATCTACAAGAGTCGCTTCCGCCTGCTAAAAGAAGCGTTTGATAATAGTCATATTGAAGAAGATGCAAGATTTCAGGAGTTTGTACAGAAGAATGCATACTGGCTGGAGGATTATGCATTATATATGGCAGTCAAGGACGGCTTCCGTGGTATCTGTTGGGCAGCCTGGGAGGATGATATCAAACTGAGAACTCCTGCGGCTATGGACAAATATCGCAGAAAATATGCGAGAGAGATCGCTTTTTACCAGTTCCAGCAGTATCTGTTCCAGGTACAGTGGGAGAAACTAAAGACCTATGCCAACGATAACGGCATCAAGATTATCGGGGATATTCCCATTTATGTGGCATTTGACAGCTCAGATGCCTGGGCGAATCCGGAGCTGTTCCAGTTTGACGAGAATTGTGAGCCGGTAGCAGTAGCGGGATGCCCTCCCGATGCATTTTCTGCCACCGGACAGCTGTGGGGCAATCCTCTGTATAACTGGGAACATCACAAGGAGACCGGTTATGCCTGGTGGATGCAGCGGCTGGCAGCCTGCTTTGAGCGCTATGATGTGGTACGTATCGATCATTTCCGTGGATTCGATGCTTATTATGCGATTCCCTATGGGGAACCCACTGCGGAGCACGGTCACTGGGAACAGGGTCCGGGATACGATATTTTCCGTGCCATGAAGGAAAAATTGGGAGAAAAAGAAGTTATTGCAGAAGACCTTGGCTTTTTAACACCATCTGTGATAGAATTAGTGAAGAAATCCGGTTATCCAGGTATGAAAATTTTGCAGTTTGCTTTTGATTCCCGTGAGGAAAGTGATTATTTGCCGCATAATTATACACATAATTGCGTAGTATATACAGGAACTCATGATAATGATACTGTGATGGGGTGGTATGACACCTTGAAGGGAGCTGACAAAAAGCTCTGTGACGACTATCTGCGTCTGAAAAATGCGGACGGAGAGCCGATTCCCAGAGAGCAGCTTCCCTGGGAATTTGTGCGTGCCGCAATGTCCAGCGTAGCGGATCTGGCGATCATTCCCATGCAGGATTATCTTGGACTGGGATCGGAGGCCCGCATCAACATTCCTTCCACACTTGGCACCAACTGGATGTGGAGAATGGGGAACGGAGATTTTACAAAGGAGCTTGCAGGGCGGATCCGCAGCATGACGAAGCTGTACGGCAGATAAGTCTGTAGGCTTAGAAAGGTTTGCATTCCATGGAGGAAATCACGATCAGAGACATTGCCAGAATCTGCGGTGTCGGCGTCAGCACGGTATCCCGTGCCATAAATAACCACCCGGACATCAATCCTGAGACCAAGGAAATGATCATGCGGGTGATCAAAGAGAATAACTACGTACCCAACAACAGTGCCAGAAACCTGAAGCGTCAGGATGCCAAGGCAATTGCAGTACTGGTCAAAGGTATTAATAACTCTTTCTTCAGCCAGATGATCAAGGTATTGGAGGAAGAGATCAAGGAAAAGTCCTACTCCATGGTTTTGCAGCATGTCGATTATGACGATGATGAAGTGGAGGTGGCACTGAAGCTTGTAAAGGAAAAAAGGCTTCGGGGCATTATTTTTCTCGGTGGTTATCTGGTTCACAGCGAGGAAAAACTGGCACAGCTTCATGTACCGTTTATCTTGAGTACTACCGGAATGCTGCCAAAGGGATTCAGCCGTAATACCTATTCTTCCGTGACCGTGGATGATACCAAAGAAAGCTACAAGATGGTGGACTATCTGTGTAAGAATGGGCATAAGGATATTGCGATCGTCTGTGCCCGCAAAACGGATGCTTCCATCGGTAAGTTGCGTTTGGAAGGCTATAAAAAGGCGTTGAAGGATAACGGAATAGAAGTAAGGGAAGAACTGATCCTGCCCATGAGGAGTGACCTTGAGGATTACTCCCTGGAGAATGGCTACATGGTGACGAAGGAATTCCTGGAGAAGCAGATTCCGTGCACGGCGATCTTCGCAATCTCCGATATGCTGGCAATCGGTGCTGGAAAAGCATTGTCTGATGCCGGATACAGGGTACCGGAAGATATTTCCCTGACAGGCTTTGATGGTGTGGAAATCGGGAAATATGTTATCCCGTCATTGACGACTTTAAAACAGCCGGTAGACAGCATGGCGAGAGAGACCGCCCGGATTCTGTTTGACATTATCGGGAAAAAAGCGAAACACCAGCACTGTGTATTCGACGGAGAACTGGTGATCCGGGATTCTACGATATCGAGGACGTAAGAAAGAGTCATACAGTCCCTATGGGGACGAAGGGAATGCTGTATGGAAATACATGGTTTTAACAAGACAACTTTATTAGATTATCCGGAACATATTGCAGCCACTGTTTTTACAGGAGGCTGCAATTTTCGCTGTCCATTCTGTCACAATGGGGAACTGGTACTGGATCCTGCGGGTCAGCCCTCCGTCTCAGAAGAGGAAGTGCTGTCCTACCTGAAGAAAAGACAGGGGATCCTCCAGGGCGTCTGCGTCACCGGCGGAGAGCCGACTCTGCAGAGGGACCTTCGCAAGTTCCTGCAAAAGATCAAGGAACTGGAGTATCCCATTAAGCTGGATACCAACGGGTATATGCCAGGAGTATTGTGGGAATTGTTACAGGAGCACCTGATCGATTATGTGGCGATGGATATTAAGGCTTCCAGGGATAATTATGCCCGGGCGGCGGGACTGCCACATATGGATATCTCTCGCATTGAGGAGAGTATCGGTATCCTGAAAAGCAGCGGAATTCCCTATGAATTCCGAACTACTGTGGTAAAGGGGATTCATACCGTGGGAGAATTTAAGGAGATCGGCAGATGGATCGAAGGGTGTCCTGCATACTACTTGCAGAGTTATCAGGAGAATGATAAATGCCTGTACCGGATGACACAGACAGCAGAAAGCAATGCTGATAAGCCGGGCGATGCGGAACTGTTCGGTGCTTTCTCGCGGGAGGAACTGGAACAGATGGCGGAATTCGTCCGAAAATATGTGGGGAAAGTTGTGTTGCGGGGCGTGGAATAAAATAGAGAGATGGTTATGGGTTGTCTGAAAAGACAACCTATTTTATTGATCTATATTCAAATTTTTTATATTGAAAGCGTTTACTTTATAAAAATAGGAACAAAATATAAAAACTGTGCATTTTTGCGAAAATCAGTAACCTGAGAAAAAATAATAACTAAAAATTGCTCAAATAATCTATGAAATACTTCCAAAAATAATCAATCTGCACAAAATGGATTTGATATTGTGACCAGACAGTGCTAGTATATAGTACATAGCGCTGTAAGCGTTTACATTGTATACGCTTATAACCGGAGTGAACGGAGGTATGGAAAATGTTTGGTAGTAAAGGCAGAAAGGAAAGAAAACGACTGATAGCACTGCTGCTGGCAGGAACTATGGTGCTGTCGGGAATGGGAATCAGTCCCATCTCTGTGCAGGCAGAGGAAACAGCAACAGCTGTGGAGCAGGTGCAGGAAACGGAACCTGTGGAAACAATCGTAGAAGAGCAGGGAGAAGAGACGGTATCCGGCGGTGATGTTGTAATGCCGGAAGCGGAAGAGACAGAAGTCTTAGAAACAGAAGAGACGGGTGAAGCTTCTGCGCCTGTGGTACAAAACGCAGATGGAATATATGTGTTTGAGGCAGCAATAGATGCGATAATTTCTAAGTTGGAGAAAAAGGCAGCTATACCGGAAGGAAAGTATGGCACAGATAATTACTTTACACTTAGCGGAACCGCAACCAGAGGAAATAGCAACACATACTCAGCAGAATTAGGAAAAGCCGAAAACGGAACCCTGAGCTTTACTGTGCAGGGAACCGCAAGCGTAACGATTAGCATAACAAGTACCGGTTCTAGTAATACTTCGGATTTTGCTTTGTTGAAGAGTGATGGAACAAAGGTGATCCCCGACGGTGAGACAACCGGAATTATCACTGTATATGGAACGGATCCTGTAAAAGAAGTTAAATATAGCAAGCTGGAAGCAGGAACGTACCAGATGTGCTCTCCGAAGGATGGGAATAATACAGGAAGAGGTGTTAGAATTCTTTCTGCAAAAGTAGTGGATGTACCGGTAAGCGTTACAAAGGAATACGAATTTGATGCAGCAACAGATGCAATAGTTTCTAAGCTGGAGAAAAAGGCGGCTGTACCGGAAGGAAAGTATGGAACAGATAATTACTTTACTTTTAGCGGAACAGTAACTAGAGGAAATAGTAGCACGTTTTCAGCGGAAGTGGGAAAAACAGAAACCGGATGTATGAGTTTTGCGGTACAGAGACAGGCAAGCGTAACGATTAACATAACAAGTACCGGTTCTAGTAATACTTCGGATTTTGCTTTGTTGAAGAGCGATGGAACAAAAGTGATTCCTGACGGAGAGACAACCGGAATTATTACGGTATATGGAACAAATCCTGTAAAAGAAGTTAAATATAGCAAGCTGGAAGCAGGAACGTATCAGATATGTTCTCCGAAGGATGGGAATAATACAGGAAGAGGCGTTAGAATTCTTTCTGCTAAGGTATCTGACACAACAGGTGGCAGCAGACCTGCCAGAGCAGACTGGTCTACTGTAGAAGCGCCGACACTGGTCAGTGCGAAGCAGATTACTGACAAAAATGATATTGAAGTAAAAGTTACCGGTCTTGTCGGTTATGATGGTGCAGATACACTTGTGATAACGATGAAAGATGAAGCCGGAACTGTAGTTAAGACACAGAGTGTTGCAAAAGATGGTAAGGACTTTACGGTTGCATTTACACCGGAGAATTCTGGTAAGTATGTATTCAGCGTAGTTGCTACTCGTGATGGAGAAGAGAATAAGGCGGCTGAGAATACATTGGATGTTGATTTTGCATTGGTTTTAGCAACTCCTGTAATAAGCAGTGCGACCAGCAAGGGCAACAACAGCGTAGAAGTAATCTGGGGAGCGGTTAAGGAAGCAACTGGATATATTGTAACCGCTGCTACAGAAGGAGAAAAAGAAGTCTCAGTGACGGCAAAAGCTGATGAAACCACAGCTCTTTTAACTGGACTGATTGTAGGAAAGACATATACGATCAGCGTAGTAGCTGTACGTGGTGAAAATAAAACGAACCCAGGAACAGCAACTGTTACAGTAACGGCTGAGGCACAGCGAGTATGGAGCAAATCCACATACGGTTCCAGTACGGATTCTAAGAATAATGGTGTTATCGGAAATGCAAATGACGGTAAGGTAACGGTATACAGTGAAGGTGGCAAAGGTAAGATTGTACCCGGATCTACGGATGGACTAACTTTCTATTATACGACAATTGATCCTGAGACTGAGAACTTTACTTTGACAGCAGATATTCATGTAGACAGTTGGACGCTTTCCAATGGACAGGAAGGCTTCGGTATGATGGCTGCGGATGCAGTTGGCTCGAATGGTGATGGAACTGCGTTCTGGAACAATACTTATCAGGCGATTGCTACCAAGGTTGAGTATTACTGGGATGGCGAGGACGTAACTACTGACAGCTCTGCCAACAAGATATCTATGAAGCTTGGTCTGGGTGCGATTTCCAGACTTGGTGTAACAGCAGATGATGTTGCTGCAATTAAAAATGGAACCATTACGATGCCTGCGGGTTATGTAAGTGAGACCACAACACTGGAGACCGGTGCGGCAACTAAGGGCCCTGGCACTTATAATCTTGTGGGTAACTGGAATAAAAAGGCAGAGCCTACCGGAAACCTGGAGAATCCGTTGACTGACTTCCGCCTGCAGATTCAGAGAAACAACACAGGTTACTATCTGAGATATTTAGATAAGGATAACAAAGTAATCAAAGAAGTACGTTACTATGATCTGGAGAGAACTTCTTTGACCCAGATTGATAAAGATAATATTTATGTTGGATTCTTCGCTTCCAGAAATGCGAGAATTACTGTAAGCAATATTGATCTGAAGACGATTACCCCTGCGGATGATGAAAAAGCAGAGGAAAGAGAGATTCAATATGTATATCCGATCAATACGATAGAATCTCCTGCGTTCTCCAATTCTGCGGATTATAATCTGGTATACTATGGCAATGCTGACGGTACTCTGGTCGTGAAGGATGAGAACGGAAAAGAAGTCCTGAACAAGGAATTCAAAGCATTGACCAAGGAAACGGTAGCTCTGAAGTTGAACAATGGCAAAAACGCATTTACGATCAACTTTATCCCGGATAAGGAATACAAACCCGGCGAATTTAAGTTAATGACTTCCTATGATCCGGTGACTATTAACCACACTGTAGAGTATAAGACGGTAGAGAACAACAATATTTATGTGAGTCCGAATGGTAAATCGAATGCAGCAGGTACCAAGGATGCTCCTATGGACATCTACACAGCAGTGAAGATTGCTGCACCCGGGCAGAAGATCCTGATCAAGGAAGGAACTTACAATCTGTCCAGTACTGTAAAAGTAGAACGTGGAATCAATGGTACTGCAGATGCGATGATCTATATGATCGCTGATCCTGAGGCGGGCTCAAGACCTGTATTTGACTTTGGCGGAAAATGCGCAGGTATGATACTGGCAGGCGATTACTGGTATTTCCAGGGATTCGATGTGACCAGATCGGCAGATGCCCAGAAGGGTATTCAGGTATCCGGTAACCATAATATACTGGATCGGATCAAAGCATATAAAAATGGTAACACAGGTATACAGATCAGCCGTTATCTTGGCACTGATCAATTTAATCAGTGGCCAGCTCATAACACAATTTTGAACTGTAGTTCCTATCTGAATGCAGATAAGGGTTATGAGGATGCGGATGGATTCGCTGCAAAACTGACTGTAGGTCAGGGCAACGTATTCGACGGATGTATCGCAGCATACAATGCCGATGATGGATGGGATCTGTTCGCTAAAGTGCAGAGTGGTTCCATTGGAGTGGTAACGATTCAGAACTGTGTGGCATTCAAAAATGGCTATATTTTAGATGAGAATGGCAGAGAGATCAATGCCGGCAATGGTAATGGTTTCAAAATGGGTGGCGACAGCATGCCGGGAGCTCATGTACTGAAGAATTCTGTTGCTTTTGCCAATAAGGCAAAGGGTATTGACTCTAACAGCTGTCCTGATATTAAGGTATACAGTAGCACAACATTCGATAATGAAAGTTACAATGTAGCATTTTACACCAACACCGCTGTAAATACAGCATTTGCAGCAGACGGTATTTTATCCTACAAGGTGTCCAACAAGGTGGCTGAACAGTTTAAACTGTTGGGAACACAGAATGCTGCAGATGTCAAAGGTGTTACGAATTACTATTTTGATGGCAGTAAGACTGTCAATAATAATGGTAAGGAGGCAGCTGCTTCCTGGTTCAAGAGTCTGGATACAGCATCTGCGCTGAAGGATGGTGGTATTACCAGAAATGCAGACGGTACCATCAATATGAATGGCTTCCTTGAATTGACCGATGAGGTACCGGAAGGTGTAGGTGCAAGAATGTCCGGAAGAACCTCCGGGGACATTACTGTAATACCCGATGAACCGAAGCAGGATGACAGTAAGCCTGAAAATAATAATAATAACAATAATAGCAATGATAATGGCTCTGACAGTGTAGCCACTTCTTCCGCTCCGGAGACTGTGAACTGGAATGAAGTAAGCAGTTCTGTACAGGATAAGGTTAC
>ERZ780083.867-NODE-867-length-11483-cov-4.644382_pt1 | contig 11483 bp, 8 predicted proteins | sample MGYA00511838_ERZ780083 | MGnify/ENA primary metagenome ERZ780083 (study PRJEB29588, sample SAMEA2152602) | human gut metagenome | biome: human gut; feature: human-associated habitat; material: faeces | place: Denmark | collected 2008/2010 ...
CTAAAAACCGCCGATGGCTATGAAATGAAGAGCATCTGGAGCCGGAACGATTTGCGCGACACGGCGATCATGAAGCTCTCCACTGCAACAGGCTATATCTACGGTTACGTACAGGATTTGGATACCGGCATGTGGCAGTACATTATTTTGGACTTTGCAACAGGCGAAACCGTCTTCACGATGGATGTGTCCAACAAATACGGCTACAATAATATGGCCATCGGCATGTACACCGGCAGCAACGGAAATACGCTCTACTGCCCGACAGGCTATCTGGAACTGCTGCGTTTGCAGGATCGCTTTGTGTACCTGCCCGAGCTTCCGTACCGTGAGGTTGATCTGGATCAGGTGGCAAGAAATGTTCTTTCGCAGGATCAGTTTGAGCAGGATGGCGGTGAAGGTACGGTTGCAAGCTGGCACAACACCGCGACCATCTGCAACGTGCATCCCAACACCATGGTAGCCTTCCGCATGAACAACCTGTCCGGCAGTGCCTCCGATCTGACCCTCTACGCCTATGGTGCAGACGGCAAGCTGGAAAAGGTTGGCTCTGAACTGTGGTCGCTCACAGACGAGACCGGAGCAAATGTGACGGAGCTGACAGACGGCGTGCTCTATGAGCTGCGCGTGACCGTCTCCGACGGCGGTGATCTCGACCTGAGCGAAACAGAAAAAGAAATCAAGCTATCCGTTGTACTTGGGAAATAAATCAAGTGACCGGAGTTTGATCTGTCGTGAACTCAGATCGTAGATGCGATGATCTGCATCCTGCCCTGTAATTCTACTTTACCGTAGCCATCAGGCAGGATCAGGTGATCGCCCTTTTTTAAATGAGTACCATTCAGGGTGCCTTCGCCTTCTACCACGCTCATGAGAACAAAGGGCTTATCCTGCCAGGTCTCCACACGGTGTTCCACATCAATGCGGTATACGGTGTAGTAAGGGCACTGGATCAGCTGCTGAATGGCATCGTCCTTCTTCTCGGTATGCACCACACTGTTCTCTGCGGATTTTGCCGGAACGGTGATCACATCGATACTCTGTGCGATGTGCAGCTGTCTGGGCTTGCCGTTGCTCAATCTGTCGTAATCATACACACGATAAGTAATATCGCTGCTCTGTTGGGTCTCTAAGAGAAGAGTTCCTCCCTTGATGGCATGCACGGTACCGGGATCGATCTGGATGAAATCCCCGGGCTTAATGGGGATCTCACGGATGAATTCCTTCCATCTGCCTTCGTGGATCATTTGTTCCAGTTCTTCTTTTGTCTTCGCATTATGGCCGACTACCAGTGTGGCGTTCTCCTTGCAGTCTAAGATGAACCAGCACTCGGTCTTACCCAGGGATCCGTTCTCATGAGCCTTCGCATACGCATCATCCGGATGTACCTGAATGCTGAGATCGTCCTTCGCATCAATGATCTTGACCAGCAGAGGGAAACGATCCATTCCCGTGTTTCCGAACAGCTCGGGGTGCTTCTCCCACAGCTCGGACAGCTTCATTCCCTTATAAGCGCCGCTTGCCACGGTGCCGTCTCCGTTGGGATGAGCGCTGATTCCCCAGCACTCCCCGATGTCATCTCCCTCAATGGGGTAACCGAATTCTCTGTTCAGCCGGGTGCCGCCCCAGATGTTGTGAGTACACACCGGATTTAAAAATATAATATCTTTATTCATGCTCCTGTTCCTGCTTTCTTTGAATCTGTCCCTGATACATTTTTATTTATACTAATAACTCACCGTTCCACGGCTGTCAATCACTTTCCGAAATTTTCTTCCTGCACCCCGGACACGATCACCGACACCAGATAGAACTCTGCCTTGTCTTCCGCATGGGTCTCCGTGATCTCCACACGTACCCGGTGTTCCCCATAGGGCAGGTGCTCTGCCACCGTTATCAGCTGCATTTTGTCTCCCCAGGTCTCATCGAAGGTTCCGTCCAACACGCACGCCGTCTCAGGGTTCTCATCCACCACTGCCGTGGCAATGGGTGCAGGTCCGTCCTTCACTCGGCGGTATTGCACGGCGGCACCGGTCCCCCGGAAAGTGAACTCCAGATAAGCTCCTTTTTCCCCGGCGCTCCATCCGTTTCGGAAAATATCCGTGATATCTCTCTGCGGTGTCATATCTTCTTCAAAGCCACTCTTCTCCGGTGTGGAATTAAAATATTGCAGTCTCGCGCAATGCTCATAGGCATTCTCTGTCAGCGGGGCCGGGAAAATCTCCTGCTGTTCTTCCGTCTTATCATGGATTACCTTTTCCAGGAAATTCGTGATCACAGATGCCATGAATTCATGCCCAAGATTATTGGGATGGAGAAAATCTGCCGTAATCTTCTCTGCCGGCAGTCTTCCTACCGCCACAGCGGGATAGATGCTGTTCTGCATGCTGATGCAGGGCAGACCATAATGTCTCCCGATCTGCGCATGATAGTATGCAGCACTTTTACCGGTATCATAGTAAACGCTGTGCAAAAGAACCATTGCAGGACAGCTTCTGCTGCCGTAAATCTGCCGTATGAGTCCTTCATACGTCTCCATATCATGGGGTGTACAGTGATCATTCACAGAGAATTCCACCATGACCAGATCCGGCAGTCTGCATAACAGGTCCTCCTGCACTCTCGCCGCTCCGAACTGGGAATTGGTAGCTCCGATTCCCGCATTCACGTAATCGAATTCCGTATTGGGGAACACTTTCCGAAGCCATGCAACAGTTCTTGCAGCATAGCATTTATCCGGATCCGTCGCTGCGAATCCCTGCGTAATGGATCCACCGATGAATCCCACTGTCAGTCTCTCCCCTTGGGCTGCCCGGCTCAGGAAATTTTTCAGTCTGCCCAGATTACCACGGTTTAAGATACCGGCCTCTTTATCAATAACATTTCCCGCACTTTTTCGGTTTTCATATATACTGTTATCCACAGTGTAATACCGTTTTGCTTTATTTTTCAGTGTCTTGCCGATCCGGAAGATCTCCTCCGGCCGGTATCCTCTGGATTCCAGGTAATAAATGCCACTGTATAATTTGATGGATACCTCAGGATATTTGTCCCCGATCATGGCTTCGAACATGATCATGATATGCCCGATCTTCTCTGCCGCAGCTTCCACATGATTGTCCAGAAGCAGCAGGAATTCATCCTTCTTCACATGGCATACCATCTCCTGCCCTTTTAGGTGCTTGTGGATATGGGTTCCCAGATGATAGATCAGACTTGCTCTCTCTTCATCGCTCATTTTTTCAGAGATTACATCATAATCCCGGATCCCCAGGAACACTTCCGCATATTGTCCGTCCTGCCAGGGCAGGATCTGTTCCAGTTTTGCGGAAAAGCTTTCCGGAGTCTCTGTTCCTGCAATGACCGGTTCCGGCTTCTCTGTATCCTTTTCCTGTTCCCGAACAATTCCTGCTCCTTCTTCACGGTTCAGATAGCTTTCCATCATACGCGTCATAGTAGACAGAATCTCACTTTCTGCTTCTGTCCACTGACGTCCTTTATAATATTTCTCCAATTCCTGCCAGATGCCGGTCTCCCGGTCTGTTTCCTTCCTGTCTGAGGTATAATCAACATAATTATAGTTCTTGTCGTACACGCTGAATGCATTTTTACCGCTGCGTTTCACCCGGTACAGTGCCTGATCCGCTTTTTGATACAACTCCTCATAAGAGGAAGCATCCTCCGGATAACGGGAGATTCCCATACTTAAGGTCACGCGTCTGCCGGACATGTGGATCCGGTCTGCCATACGGGATATCCTCTCCGCCGTCTCCATGGCATGCTGACCCGCATTTTCCCCACGGCAGAATACACAGAATTCGTCACCACCGATACGACCTGCATAATCCTCCATGCCGGCGCTGATCAAAATCGCATTGGCAATTTTGATCAATACTTCATCACCGTATAAATGCCCATATGTGTCATTGATCGATTTAAAGTCATCAATATCAATGATCAGGAATGCTCCCTCCTGCATATCCTCCTGCTGGATATGCTTTTCCACCAGTTTATGCATTTTTGCCTTATTGTACAGATCTGTCAGGGAATCCCTCTCTGCCTTCTGCTCCAGCAGCTCCTGCTTCTTTTTTTCTCCTGTAATATCAAGCGTCTTCCCCATGATCTTATATGGCTTATGATCCTTATCATAGACCGGAATCCCGACATAACGGAACCAGACAAATACCGATTCATCACTGACTTGTCTGACTTCATAGGAAATATGCTCATCTCCGCGGTCCATGGCCTCACAGAAGGCATCAAAAACCGACCAGTCATCCGGATGTACAAATCCCCATTTGTGCATCTGCTCCTGATAATTTTCGATGACCATATTGGTTGTGCTCCATTTCCTCCCGAGCTTTCTGGAAAGCACATATTTCTTCGTTGCAATTTCATACTCCCACAGCGCACAGTCGGAATTGTCCTCTGTAATCTTCCTCCTGATACGTTCTTCTGCCAGTTCTTTTTCCAGTTCTTCGATTCTGGCATATAATTCCTCATTTTCCTTCATACGCTGTCTCCATAAGCAAAAAGGACCCGCTTTACGCGGGTCCCGTGATTCTATCTTCTGCCTTCTTCTGTATCGCTTGTTGTGACCACGCTGTGTTCTTTGATATAGTCAACCACTTCATCGATGGTCGTAAACGCCAGTCCTACATAGCTGTCTGCTGCGCCATAATAAATGGCGATCCTGCCGCTCTCGGAATCATGAATGGTAGCGCAGGGAAAGCATACATTCGGTACGAATCCTCTCTCCTCATACCACTCTTCCGGTGTCAGCAGGAAGTTCTCACAACGATATTTTACGATGGACGGGTTGTCAATATCCAGTATTGCTCCACCGATGGAATAGACATAACCATTACAGGTTCCACTCACACCATGATAGAACAATAGCCACCCTTCGGAAGTCTCAATGGGAGCTGCACCGCCACCGATCTTCAAGGACTCCCACCATTCGGAAGACTTTCCCATCACATGTCTGTGTTTGCCCCAAAATACCATATCGGGGCTCTCACTGACGAAAATATCACCGAAGGGCGTATGTCCGCTGTCGGAAGGACGGGACAGCATCATGAAATTACCGTGTACTTTTCTGGGGAACAGTACGGCGTTACGGTTAAAGGGGAGAAACGGATTCTCGATTCTGGTAAACGTCTTGAAATCCGTAGTTTTCGCAATACCGATGGCTGCACCGTAAAAATCCTGACACCAGATGATGTAATAGGTATCTTCTACCTTCACCAGTCTGGGATCATAAGCGTAGATCGGCATAAAAGGCTTGCCTTCTTCATCTACAAACTGAATCTTATCTTTATCAAAATCCCAATGAATTGCATCTTTGCTGCGTCCCATGTAGATATAAGGAATACCGTTGACCTGTTCCCCACGGAACACGCCGATGAATTCATCACCGTAAGGCATTACGGCACTGTTGAAGATTCTGGCTACTCCTTCTACGGGATTTCTGCCAATAATAGGGTTCTCACTATATCTCCATACCGGTGCTCCGGTATGGCCTTCGGGTTTATCCTGCCAGGGTACATTAGGTACTGCAGGGCTGATCATCTTAACCTTGCTCATTCAGGTTACCTCATTTCTGTATTATTTATCTTGCTTCCTGTTTTAAGAACTCTTCATTTCTGCGGATGAGTTCACATCTCTGTGCCACACACTCCACGCTTCTTCCGGGATCGGAAGGGGTGTGGAATACATAATCCACAAGCTTATCTATGGTAGTCGTTGCCACATGCATGCGGGTATCGCTGGATGCATAGTAGATAAAGACTTCCCCCTTCTCATTTGCGATTGCGCCATTGGTAAATACTACGTTTGAAACATCTCCCACTCTCTCTTCCCCTCTGGGACCGATCAGCAGACCCGAAGGCTCTGCGATCACTTTTGCAGGATCTTTCAGATCCGTTGCAAAAGCATAAATGACGTAACGTAAACCGGCTGCGGTATTACGTACTCCATGTGCGATATGTATCCAACCTCTGTCTGTTTTGATGGGGGTAGCGCCCGCACCGTTTTTGGCCTCGGTAATGGTGTGATATTTACGCAGACTGGTCATGCGCTCTTCGTCGATCACTGCATGAGTGATATCGTCACACAGTCCGAAACCGATTCCTCCGCCACTTCCGGTCTCGATGAAATCATCCATCGGTCTGGTGTAGAAGGCATATTTGCCATCCACGAATTCCGGATGCAGCACTACATTTCTCTGTTGGGGAGAACGAAGGGTCTTTAAATTCTCCAGTCTCTCCCAGTGTTTTAAGTCTTTAGTTCTTACAATGCCTGCAGCCGCTACTGCTGCAGACAGATCATTTACGGAGGTATCCTTGCTCTCGGAACAGAACACACCGTAGATGTAACCATCTTCATGTTTGGTGAGACGCATGTCATAGACATTGGTCTCTTCCGGGCAGGTGTCATCTAACAGAATGGGATAATCCCAGAAACGGAATCCATCGACACCGTTGTCACTCTCCGCCACACCAAAGAAAGACTTTCTGTCGTTACCTTCGATACGGGCTACCAGATAATACTTGCCGTTTAATTCAATGGCTCCGGAATTCATGACCGCATTGATTCCCAGACGCTCCATGAAATAGGGATTGGTCTTGGGATTGAGATCATATCTCCAGGTCAGGGGAATATGTTCTCTGGTCAGAACCGGATATTCATAACGGTCGTAAATACCGTTGTAGAAATCGGACTTTACATTTTTACGGGAAAGCAATTTCTCCTGCTTCTCTTTCTCTATGTAATAACGCTCTAACATCTCTTCATAACCTCCATGCACATTCTGCCGTTATGGTAAGGGCACTTCCAAGGCTCCACGATAGGACGGCCGGGATAGGGATTTCCTTCCGGATCCACTTCCCAGAACCATTCGGAACCGGGTCTCTTATCGATCACATGATCCCGGATAAATGCCCATTCCTTCTCGGCTGCTTCCAGATATTCCTTCTTCTCCGGCTCTTTCTCATAGCCGTTTAAGAAACCGATCACAGTCTCTGCCTGTACCCACCAGACTCTGTGCACATTCACGACACCTCTGTCACATTCGTTTGCCAGAGAGTGTCCGTCGAATGCCACCTTATAGATCTGCGCAGTCAGATCTTTGGTGATGACATACATCTTCTGTGTCAGTTCCGGATCATCCAGTACCTTACAGCCTCTGTCGATCAGCCAGGCGGTCTCGATGTCGTGACCGTAGGAATGCAGATCCAGAATACTGTTATAATGCTTGTCAAAAAATACTTCCTGTCTGTGAAGCTTCGGATTATATATCTTCTCCGCGAAGAGATCCATGATCCAAAGCAGGCGTCTGCGCACCTTTTCATCACCGGATACCCGGTACAATTCTGTATAAGCTTCAAAGACATGAAGCAGGGTGTTCATGGTCTTGTCTGCAAGGACACCGTTCTCCGACAATTTCTCATTGGATTCCGGTTTAAAGTCTCTGGTGAATGCTTCCAGATATCCCACCTCATCCATACATGTAGTCTCAATCAGAGTAAACAGCTTTTTCGCCAGTTCCAGTGCTTCTGTATCACCACTTGCCTCATAATAGGAGGATAGTGCATAAATGCAGAATGCCTGATTGTACGTATGCTTTGTAGTATCCTTCGGTGTTCCGTCGTAATTTAAGGACCAGTAGATTCCGCCGTATTCTTTGTCAAGACAATAATCTTTCAGGAAAGCGTATCCGTGCTTTGCCTCATCAAGCAGACTTTCGTCTTTTAACAGTGTATACGCATTGGAAAAAAACCAGGTGATCCTGCTGTTCAGGATACAGCCCTTTTCTGCCTTTTTATCCAGATTCAGATCATAATCCAGGTAGCCGTAATAGCCGCCGAACTCGTCATCTCTCATTCCTTTCCAGAAAGGAATGATCCCCTCTGTCAGATGGTTTTTAATTTCTTCCCGCATTTTCATTGTTTCTATGTTCATCATGTTCCGCACTCTCCTTTGTATTAACCCTTGACAGCGCCGGAGGTGATTCCACTGTAGATCTGTTTCTGACAGAGCAGGAATACGATCAAAGCGGGCAACAGAGACATCAGTACACCTGCACAGATCAGATTGTATTTGCTTCCAAGAGGTCCGGTGAAGGTATACAGGGAGGTTGCTACCACACCGAGAGTCCTCTTGTCCTGCAGATACAGACTGGCGCAATAATACTCGTTATATACGCCTACTCCCTTAAGCACCATCGAAGTTACGATAGCGGGCTTCAGAAGCGGAAGAATGATCTTCCAGTAAATGGTAAAATAGGAGGCTCCGTCGATAAATGCGGATTCATCCAACGATACCGAAATGTTTTCCATGAACTGGATGAAGATGTAGATGGAGATAACATCCGTACCCATACTCATAATGATATAACCATACAGATGATTGATAAATCCAAGGTTACTCATGATCTGGTACACAGATACCTGCATGGCAATTCCGGGAAGGAGGGTTGCGAACAGGAACAGGCTGCGGATCAGTCCGTTGCCGGGAAACTTGAACCGGTTCAGTACATAAGCGAGCTGTGTTCCCACCAGGACGGAGCCTAACAGTACAAATACCAGGATGATCGCTGAATTCAGATATGCTCTGCCCATGTTGGCGCGGTTAAAAGCGTCAATAAAGTTCTGGAAATTCAGCCAACTTTCCGGCAGGGTCATTACATTGGTGCTCTGGTACTCTGCATCGGTCTTGAACGCCGTGATGACGCAGGATACGATGGGCAAAAGTGCCACGAAGGAGAAGAATACCAGGCTGAAATACTTAATAACGATCCAGATGACAGCGCCTGCACTGTAATGTTTGTGGTTAATTTTCATCTTTGCCATTTTACATTGCCTCCTTCTTCCATCTTCTCTCTCTTCTGAGCCGTTTTCTTCTGGTATATTCTTCATTATCCGCATCGGAGCTTCTAAATACCAGTTTGAAGAAAAGCTTTTGTAAAATTGTTGCCGCAAAAATAATCAGTAACAGTACCACCGCCATAGCAGACGCCAGACCTACCTGCTGGTTGGTATGTGCGATCTTGTCCATCAATACGAAGTAGGTTGCGGTTCCGCCGCCACCCTTGGTGATAACGTAAGGAGGATCGAAAGCACTCAGGGAACCTGTGATGGACAGGATCACGTTCAGCGTAACGATGGTCTTAATGCTGGGTAAGATAATATGTATAAATTGTTGGAATTTATTGGCACCGTCCAGCTCTGCTGCCTCGTACATCTCGGAGTCCACGGACATGATGGCACCGATGAAGAGTACCATGTTGTTGCCGTAATAACGCCATACCGAGGAAGCCACCAAAGAGATATTGTTAACGCTCTTGTCCTTCAGCCAGAACGGAAGACTTTCTAAGTTAAATCCACACCACTGTAATACCGTATCGAATACAAATCCTCTGGTGTAGAAGAATTTGAAAATAAATCCAATGGCAATACCACTGATCAGATAAGGGAAGAACATGAATCCCTTGAACATATTGCCAAACTTGGTCTTAAAACTAAGGATCGTTGCCAGGTACAACGCAAGTACCAGCTGCACCATTGCGCCTGCCATGTAATAAAGGCTCAGCTTCAAAGCACTGAAGCATTCATCTTTCTTAAATACGTCGATGTAGTTCCGAAATCCTACAAACTGTCTTTTGTCTACCGGGGTAGCATATTTCATTTTATAAAAACTGAATTTTACCATCTCTCCAAAAGGAAGATAGGTGAACACGAACAGCAAAAGCAGGGGAATGATCATGAAGGACAGTATGACGATGGTCTGTTGTCCGTTCCTGCTCTTTACCCATTTTTTCATGCTGAAGGGTTTTTTTGTTTTCTTCATTGTCTCTGCACCCATCGAAATACCTCCATGCCCTTCTCTCTTAGATAAGAGGGAACCGGATAAATGGTTCCCTCTCACTTCAGAAGATTAAATTAGTTACCTATTAATTACTGGATCTCTACACCACAGCTCTCCTGTGCGGAAGTCCACTCTTCGTTCCACTCGTCGATGATCTCATCGTAGGTCTTGGAGCCATCTGCTGCACACTCTACCAGCTCCTGCAGCTTGGTCTCACCGTTGTTGTTGATGTTAAGACCACTTTCAGCGTTCAGCTCGTTTAACAGATCCTCTTCGCCTTCGATCGCAGGATCATCCACTACAAAGTCGATACCCTTGAATGCTGCATAGAAATCCGGTAATCTGGTATCCTTGATAGCAACGGGAAGTCCGCCGCAGTCATAGGAGAATCCGGATTCTTCTGCCATGAACTTAACGAAGCACAGAGCTGCTGCCTGATTGTCTTCGGTGGTATTAGCATTGATACCAAAGCTGTAGTCAGGGCCTACAGATGCTGCCTGCTTACCGCTGGTCAGGGTAATAGGGAACGGCATATAAGCGATATCATCGCCGTGATCGCCGGCTTCCTTCATCTGAGGAACTGCCCAGGAACCAAGAACCATGCATGCGATCTGGCCATTGTTGATCATACCCTTACAGCCTTCCCAGTCCGTGGTGGAGTAGTCTTCCTCGGTAAGGCCTTCAGCAACTGCATCGTACATTACTTTGTATACGTTGTAAGCGCCTGTTCCGTCGCCGGGATCAGCAAAAGGATTGGCTGTGTGCAGTAACTTCTGGTTCATATAAGTGCTGTCTCCGGTAGCACTGCCGCTGATAGCGGGATCCCACTGGGCGCCCATTGCCCAGCCTGCTGCGTAGTTGGTGTACAAAGGAACGATAGAGCTGTCATACTCTTTGATCTGCTTTAATGCTGCGATGAAATCTGCGGGAGTCTTAGGTATCTCTGTGATTCCGGCTGCTTCGAATACTGCCTTGTTGTATACGATGCCGCCGTTAACGCCTGCGGTGTAAGGAATACCATATACCACGCCTTCGTACATCTGGTTGTAGTAGTTCAGCTGTCCGTCCATCTCGGTAGTAGTTCCAAGAGGAAGGAAGTATGTGCTTAAGTCAGCCTTGTCAACTGCGGGGATAAACATAACATCGCCCCAGTCACCACCCTGCAGACGAAGCAGCGTATCACTTGCATAGTCGGTGATACCTTCAATATCAACAGTGATGTTGGGATACATCTCGTTGAATGCATCAATGTAAGTCTGGAAAGGAACTGCTGCGCCGTCCTCTAACAGGTCGGTACGGTTAGTCAGGACCTTAATGGTCGTGGTAATGTCGGTGTAATCCTCACCCAAAGTAAGCTCTGCGTAATTCAGGCTGGTAACCTCTGCAGGTGCTGCAGCCTCGCTGGAAGCTTCTGCAGTTGCGGGAGTGGTGCTTGCTACAGAACTCTCAGCGGCGCCGCCGTTGTCTGTGCTTCCACATGCTGCCATAGACAGTGCCATGACTGATGCTGTGGAAAGAGCTAAAAACTTTTTCATCTTCATAATGAAATCCTCCTTAATAATGTTTGTTACATTTGATAGCGTTTACTGTTTTGTAACTTAATTTAATTATATATA
>ERZ780083.870-NODE-870-length-11473-cov-2.848135_pt1 | contig 11473 bp, 14 predicted proteins | sample MGYA00511838_ERZ780083 | MGnify/ENA primary metagenome ERZ780083 (study PRJEB29588, sample SAMEA2152602) | human gut metagenome | biome: human gut; feature: human-associated habitat; material: faeces | place: Denmark | collected 2008/2010 ...
ATTTCTCGCAGATTTCGGCTACGGTTGCTCCATTGGCGTAAAGGTCAAAGGCTTCTCGGACGATTTGTGCATTAGGCTCATCAATAACGAGCTTCTTTTCTACTATCTTATATCCCAACGGAATATGCCCGCCGATACTATGGCATTTATAAGCGGACTCCCTCAATCCTCTGCTGATTTTTTGAGATAGTTCCTTGGAATAAAACTCTGCCATTCCTTCAAGGACGGCTTCAAGGATAACGCCCTCCGGGTTGTCAGAAATATTCTCGGTAGCGGAAATAACTTTAATTCCGTTCTTTTTTAATCGAGCCTTGTATGTTGCAGAATCATATCGGTTTCGGGCAAAACGGTCAAGTTTATAGACAACGACACCTTGCCACATTTGCTTATCGCTGTCTTTAATCATCCTGTTGAACTCTGTACGCTTTTCCGTGTCCTTAAAAGCCGATGTAGCACGGTCAACATACTTACCCACTACATTATATCCCTGCCGCTTACAAAACTCCATACAGACCCTCTGCTGCCCTTCTATGGACTGCTCTGTTTGACGGTCGCTACTATATCTCATATAGAGTACGACATCCATTACCTCAACTCCTTTAACCGTCTGTAAATACATAAAACTTCATAAGGGATGACTTTACCGCAATCAGCCGACAACACTCTCATCCGATGTTGTAGGCTTTTTTTCTATCTCATCGTGGATATTCATGACTGCCTGAATTATCCTCAACCGACCTTCTTCGCTTGTTGATCTGAACATTGCGAGGAGGGTTTTTTCCTGCTCTGAGATATTGTTGCTATTTGCTTCTAAGACTAAGTCGGCTCGTTCCATTAAAGTGTCATTGCCCGTGAGATAGTCGGGCGATACATCAAAATATGTAGCGATAGCAGAAATAGTCGAGGGGTTTGGCTTCCCACCAGTCTCCCAAACCCTAAACTGATTTTTTCCCATTTTGAGGTCTGACAAAAGTTTGGTGCGACTCACACCGTGTTCTTTCATAAGCGAATTAAGCCGTTCAATAAACATAAAAGATACTCCTCTCCCCATAAAGGGAAAATAATTTTAATAAAATAGGGAAAACTACTTGACAACTCCCTAAATAGGGAGTATAATGTAAACAACAAGTTGAACAAAAAAGGTGCAAGAAACCTCCCTGAGTATAACCCTACACTCAGAGTCTCTAATGCTATGTAATCGTGACGGATTTATTATAGCATAAGAGAACGCTCTTGTCAACTTGTTTACAAAATTTATAGGGAAGGAGGAACGAAATGTTTAAGGAAGGTCGTAAAATTCGTGTTGCTCTCGCAGAGTGCGGTCTAACACAGGTTTGGCTTATCAACGAACTGCGCAGTCGTGGGATCATTACCGACAAAACTGAAATGTCCTCGGTGCTTAGTGGTACTCGCCACGGTTACAAGGCAGATGTGATGCTTCAAACCTCGGTTGAAATCCTTGACGAGTACCGAAATGGACACGGAGAAAAGAATGAATAGTTTTTGCCGGGAACTGCGGAGAAGAGTCCGAAGATACTACGCTGACAGGGGGCATCGTAGGGAATTTGAGGAATGGTATCTCCAAAAGTACGGCAAGCCCTATCAATGGAAGAAAGGAAGTGATGTTCGTTGCAACGAAAACGAACAAGAAAGAGGTGGATAAGAAGATACGCCGGATATTTGGTGTTAGGTGGAATTATCCTTTTCAGTTTTCTCATGGGGTTATTTGTCGGCGCAATAACATTCAACTCAAAAGCGGTTAATGTTGCAGAAGAAACGGTAGCAACCGTTACCCAACAAACAGCAATCCCGCTAACAGAGAGTACAACCCCTCCTGTCTCTGTAATGCACAAACCCGAAGAAAGTTCAGAGCCAACGGTTGAATACTTCGATGTGCCGCTCTCGAAAGAACTGCAAGACTATATCTATTCTGTATGCGATACATACAATGTTCCCTGCGAACTCGTCTATGGAATGATCGAAGTCGAAAGTGGTTTTCGTGCAGATGTTGTTAGTGCAACAGAAGATTATGGACTAATGCAAATCAATATCTGTAATCACGAATGGCTCTCCAAAGAGCTGAACATTGTAAATCTTCTCGACCCCAAACAGAACATTCTTGCAGGAGTGTATATCATTTCTTCTCACCTTGAAGCCACTGACGGGGACATCCCCTTGGCGCTTATGCGATATAACTGCGGTGCAACGGGGGCAAAAGGGCTATGGGAACAGGACATTTATTCGACTTCCTACACTGAGAAAGTGATGACTGCCTATGAGAACTACAAAAAATAAAACCGCCCGTGAACTTGCACTTCACAAAGCGGCAAAGGTAAAACCTCAACTTTATTATAGCAAAAGAAAGGAAGAATGTCAATGGAAGTGAAATGCCTGTGTTGGAACTGTGGGAAAGAAATTCTCTCCGCAGAGCCGATACACGAGGTTGGAGAAGAACTTTGGTGCGATAACTGCTACGCTTCCTGTTTTAATGACAAGCCGGACTACGACTATGATGAAGAATCCGTGTAAAGACTGTCCCGACCGTTATCCCGGCTGCCACGCAAAATGCGAAAGGTATAAGTCGTGGAAAAAGGAATGGGACGAGCTTAAAGAAAAAGAGCGTATCTATAACGATATGCACAGAATTAGGAGGAAATTTTAATGTCTAAGTTTAACAACGAAGCCCTTAATCCGGGCGAACACTTTATCTATAACGGAATCGAATTTATCTGTCTTGATGTTATCAATGGCAACTATCTCGCTATGACAGCGAAACCCTACGCAGAAATTCCGTTTGATGTCAACGGAAAGAACGATTGGCATAAATCCTCATTGCGCCGTGTTCTGAACAATGATTTTCTTGACCTCCTTGACAGGAGACACCTTATCAAACAGACCTCCGACCTCGTTGCGGATAACGGAGATAAGGCATACGGCACGAGCGAAGATTATGTAACGATTTTGTCCTGCGACCAGTATCGTAAGTATCGTGATATTGTACCTCTCTTTGAGGAATGGATGTGGACACTCACTCCGTGGAGTTGCAACCCCTCGACCTCGAGCAAGGTGCGCATTGTCGGTGCGACAGGCAATGTCTACGGCTACGGTGCGAACAGCAGTTACGGGGTTGCCCCGGCTTGTCTTTTCTCATCCGAGAATCTGAAATTGCGCCGTCAGGCGCATCTCGTAGGAGTTGACGAAGATGACGAATAAGAAACTCGGTAATGATTTTGAAAAGGAATTGTGCGAAATGCTCTCTAAGCAAGGCTACTGGTGCCACAATTTCGCTCAGAATCAAGACGGTCAGCCCGCCGACATCATTGCAGTCAAAAACAAGAGAGCGTATCTGATCGACTGCAAGGTATGCTCCACTCGCAAGGGCTTTGACCTATCCCGTATGGAAGAAAATCAAGACCTTTCTATGGAGTTGTGGCGGGATTGCAACAACGGAGAGGGGTGGTTTGCGTTAAAACTCGAAAACCGTATCTATATGATACCGCATATCACGGTCAAAGCCTACCGCAACGAACAGTCGGCTATGTCACCGAAAGATATTTCTGAGTGCGGCAAACCGCTTGATAAGTGGATTAAATTATGCAGATAACGGTAGGCAGCACCGTAACAGTCGAGCAACCATCCCCTGAGTTGATGCAATGGTGCAAAGAAAACTTAGTTATCAGCAATCCCGAATATGCCAAAAAACTCCGTATGCACTTTTGGCTCGGTAACACGCCCAAAGAGTTGTGTCTATACGAAAGCCACGGAGACAGCCTTATTTTGCCGTTTGGAGTGCTTAGAGACATCCTGCCGTATGTTTCCTCGGCAAAAGTATTTCGTGCCTTTACAGGGCGCACAGAGGTCAATTACAAGTGTTCCGTACCGCTCTACGACTATCAGCAAACGGCGGTAGAGGTAATGAGGGAACAACGCTACGGCATCTTGCAAAGTCCGGCAGGAAGCGGCAAGACACAAATGGGTATAGCTCTTATGGCTGAACTAGGTCTTAAAACCCTATGGCTTACCCATACTGCGGATTTACTCAATCAAAGCAAGCAGAGAGCCGAATTGTATACGAGTTCCGACCTCATAGGTACGATTACCGAAGGTAAGGTTAATATCGGTAGCGGAGTTACTTTTGCAACCGTACAAACAATGTGCCGTTTGGATTTGGAGAAATACCGGGATATTTGGGATGTAGTCATTGTAGACGAATGTCACCGTTGTTCGGGAACGCCTACGGCAATGACTCAGTTCTACAAAGTCCTCAATAACCTTGCGGCAAGGTACAAATACGGACTTTCTGCAACGGTACATAGATCAGACGGAACGATTAAGGCAACTTACGCTCTGCTCGGTCAAGTGGTCTATACCGTGCCGGACGAAGCCGTAGCGGACAGAGTAATGAAAGTTGGCATTAAAGAGTGTTATACGGGAACAAAACTCACTCGTGAATGTTTGAATACGGACGGCACTCTTAACTATGCGAAACTCATTACATACCTCTGTGAGGACTTTACTCGAAATCATTACATAGGTACTGAAATAGTAGCCAATGCGGAACACCCGTCTCTCATACTTTCGGACAGGCTCAAACACCTCGAACTTCTAATGGCTGCTCTCCCTCGCTCTATGCGGGATCAGGCAGTAATGATCAGCGGGAAAATGACCTCAAAAAAAGGTAAAGCCGAACGGGAGCAAGCAATCGAGGATATGCGGCAAGGGAAGAAAAAGTATCTGTTCGCTACCTATTCGCTTTGCAAAGAGGGTTTGGACATTCCCTGCTTGGAACGCCTGTATATGACTACCCCACAGAAAGATTATGCGGTAGTTACACAGAGCATCGGGCGTATTGCCCGTGTTTCTGAGGGCAAGAAAGACCCTATCTGCTATGACTTTATAGACGATGCAGGGTATCTTGTCAAGGCGTTCAAAAAGAGATGTTCGACCTATCGAAAGAACGGCTGTTATTTCGTAGAGGAGGTGCAAAATGCTAACTCTCGGTAGTTTATTTGACGGGGCGGGAACATTCCCGTTTGCCGCCCAACAATGCGGCGTAAAAGCGTTGTGGGCAAGTGAGATTGAGCCGTTTCCCGTTGAGGTAACAAAGAAACGCTTCCCTGAAATGAAGCACCTCGGAGATATAACCAAAGTGGACGGTGCCGAAATCGAGCCTGTTGACATTGTGACTTTTGGCTCACCGTGTCAAGACCTTTCGGTTGCAGGAAAGAGAGCCGGACTTGATGGAGAGCGTTCAGGCTTATTTATGGAAGCAGTAAGAATTATTAAAGAAATGAGGTGTGAAACCAATGGAAGATACCCCTCAATCGCAATATGGGAAAATGTTCCCGGTGCGTTTAGTTCCAATAAGGGAGAGGATTTCAGAACAGTCCTCGAAGAACTCTGCAAAATTAAAGGAGGTAACGCCTCTGTTCCTCGACCTCCGAAACGGGGGGGAAGGAACGCATGGAACGATGCAGGACTTATCGTGGGAGACGGGTTTTCAATCGCTTGGAGAGTCCTCGATGCGCAGTTTTGGGGCGTACCCCAACGCCGTAGAAGAATCTTCCTTGTGGCAGATTTTAGAGGACAATGTGCCGGAGAAATACTCTTTGAGCGAAAAGGCTTGTCAAGGAGTTTTGCGGAGAGCAGAAAGGCGTGGAAAGGAATTACACATTCTCTTGCTTGCGGCTCTGATGCAAAAGTGTGGGATGCCCGTGGAAATGGTGACGGTAAAACTTGTCCCACAATCACAGGAGAACAAAACACCCGGATAACCGACTACACTGCTTTATGCGTAAGAGAGCGTTGCGGATGCGAGGGTGGCGGTAAGGACGTTCTCATTCAGGAGGACAAGTCCGGCACTATCGCCTGTAACAACGACCAGTTTCTTGTTATCACGGGTGTGGATTGTTTCAATCAAGCCGAGACGGGCGATAAGTCAATGACGATCTGTTCGGGCAAAGATTGTACCCACCTTCCTTGCGTAGCAATTTACGGTAAGGGTACTCGCCCACACAACAAGGAAGAAGCGCAGAAGTGGGAGGAAGCAGTTATTGCCAACTGCCTGAATGTCAATGACATCGGAGAATCCCGTGCAAACGAGATAGTCGTTATGGCAACACAACAGGGTGGTGCGGAAATAGGAATCGACCTATGCCCCACTATTACGGCAGCAGCGGGAATGAGCGGAAACAATCAACCTGTTATCTGCTATGCTCTTGACCGTTCTTCGTTCAATCAAGGCATCAACGCTCAGTATGATATAGGGATTGACGATAGCGGTATAGCCCAAACCCTCGTAGCGAAAGGTCCGGGTGCTATCTGCTCCATAGTTTGTCTTGGTAAAGTCGAAGTTGACTTACGCCGACTGACACCCACCGAATGTGGCAGACTGCGAGGTATGCCGGACTGGTGGTGCGAGGATGTCCCCCACTCGGATAGCGCAGAGTACAAAATGTGGGGCAATGGAATGGCACTTCCCTGTGTCCTTTATGTTATGGAAAATGTCGTATCGGTCTTGTCACTAAGACTGCTCGACTCCCTGTTGGAGGTGAGCGAATGATACACATTTTTGACTATGAGGTTTTCGCTTTTGATTGGCTGCTCGTTGCAAAAGAAGTCGGTACGGATAATTACACGGTCATTCACAACGACAACGATGCGGTCAAAGCCTTTATGGAAGAATACGAGCCTGTGCTTGGTGGTTTTAACAATAAGCATTACGATCAGTTCATCCATAAAGCCGTGCTTGCGGATGCATCTCCACAGGAAGTAAAAAAACTCAACGATTTCATAATCGCAGAGGGGCGTAACGGTTGGGAGTACCCGTTAATGCGGGAGACAAACATATACTTCGACCAATTCGACCTTATGGACGATTGCCAAATGGGGTTATCCCTTAAAGCGATTGAAACTCACCTCGGTATGGACATTCGTGAAACAACTGTTGACTTCAACATCAACCGTCCTCTTACAGAAGCGGAATTACAGGAAGTTATCTTCTATTGCAAACACGATGTTGATGCAACAGAAAGACTCTACTGCCTACGGAAGAACTACCTCGATAACAAAATATTCCTCGGCAGAGCCAAAGGTATTCCCGACAGCAAGGCAATGTATATGACAAACGCTAAACTGACAGCGGCATACCTTGATGCCCACAGAATGGTTGAATACACAGACGAACGGGAATATGTATACCCGTCAAACATCTTACGGGAATATATTCCTGATGATGTGTTTGCTTTCTTCGACCGACTACACGATCCCGCAATAAGCGATTATGAGGTCTTTTCAAGCAAACTCAATTTTAATATAGGAGACTGCCAATGCACAATCGGTTACGGTGGCATACACGGGGCTATTCCCACTTATAGAGAGAAAGCCACGGAAAACCGCTCTATCCGAAACAGAGATGTGGCGAGTTACTACCCACATTTAATGACACTCGACCATTACTGTTCCCGCAATATTCCAAATCCGCAGGTCTACGCTGATATGTTGGAACAACGCATACAGGCAAAGAGATCGGGAGATAAGGCAAAGGCGAACGCTCTGAAACTCGTTGCTAATACTACATACGGCGGGATGCTCAATCAGTACAACGAGTTGTACGACCCGCTTATGGGGCGTTCGGTGTGCATAACCGGGCAGTTGCGTTTGTTGGAATTGGCTAATCATCTTGTAGCTGAATGTGAGACACTAAAAATCGTGCAGTTGAACACGGACGGTATTATGGTTTCTCTCAATAACTGCGACCTTGAAATCTATAACGCTATTTGTCAGGAATGGCAGGACAGGACGGGGTTTGAGTTGGAGGAGGACTGTATCGCTGAAATCGTGCAAAAGGATGTTAATAACTACATCGAAATTGCCATTGACGGTAGCACAAAGATTAAAGGCGGTCAGTTGGTACGGGGTATCGCCCCGGCAGGAGCGTTCAACATCAACAACAATGCGACTATCGTTGCCAAAGCCCTGCTTGACTATTTCTCAAAGGGTATTCCCGTGAAAGATACAATTAACGGTTGCAACGACCTTCTGTCATTCCAACTTGTGGCGAAAGCATCGAGCAAGTATACTGCCGCCTATCATGTTGTGAACGGCGAGAAAGTTCAGGTGCAAAAGTGTAACCGGGTCTATGCGGCGAAAGACAGGAAGTATGGAACTCTTCTCAAACGCCACGCAGAGAAAGGCAACGATGTCAAGATAGGAGGATTGCCGGAACACTGCATTATCGACAACAAAAACGAGCAAAGTATCGACTGTCTTGATCGAACATGGTACATCAAACTCGCAAGCCGATATATCAACGACTTCCTCGGTATTAAACCTCCGAAAAAGAACACTCGCAAGATAAACGCTCTTGCGAAAAAGGCACTTAAAATCTTGGAGGAGGTGAGCTGATGAAAGATTGGACGGGAAACAGCCGTTCGGCTCACGCAACTCTCGGCGCAAGAAATTACGCATTAGAGGAACGAGAAACGAACGACTACTATGCCACTGAGCCGAAAGCTCTTGAACTCCTTTTGGAAGAGGAAGAGTTTTCTCAGAAAATATGGGAATGTGCTTGCGGAGAGGGGCATTTGTCAAAAGTCCTTAAAGCCCACGGACACAAGGTATTTTCGACAGACCTGATAGACAGGGGCTACGGCTTGGGCGGCATAGACTTTCTGCGATGGGACAGCCCGTATGACGGAGATATAATCACAAACCCGCCGTACAGATACGCCTTAGAGTTCGTCGAAAAAGCTCTTGAAGTTGTCACAGACGGTCATAAAGTCGCAATGTTTCTCAAACTGCAATTTCTCGAAGGTAAAGCAAGAAGAGCGTTCTTTGAGAAAGCCCCCCCGAAAGGTCTATGTATCTTCAAGTCGATTGTGCTGCGCTATGAACGGAGACTTCGACAAATATTCAAAATCAAACGCAGTTACCTACGCTTGGTTTATATGGGAAAAGGGCAACACAGAAGCCCCCATCATCAAATGGTTTAATTAAATTGTAAAGGAGATATTCACTATGCCTACTAAGAAACCCGCAACAAACGAACAGACCGCCATTGACACAACGGAAATGAATGTGTGGTCTAAACTCCTTGCCGTGCGTAATGAGTTTTACGCCGCAGGAGCGAAGAAAACAGGAAAAAATCTTCACGCCGAATTTATGTATTTCGAGCTGAGTGACATTGTTCCTGTTGCCGCCCCGATTTTCGCAAAATACAATCTGCTTCTTATGCCCACCTTTGAAAACGGTAATGCCGAAGCGGTTGTAATCAATACCGAAAAGCCGGACGAGCGTATCAACTTCTCTATCCCGTTGCAGTTTATCGCAGAGCCGGGGAAGTTCCGCATGAACGAGGTGCAGGGTGTCGGTGCAGCAGTAACCTACTATCGCCGTTACCTCTATATGATCGTCCTCGACCTCGTAGAAGCCGACAGTTTTGACGGCGAAAGCAATAATACCGAAACGGACAACACCCCCGCCCCCGCACCTAAGAAAAAGCCCGCTACAACTGAACAGCGGCAGGAAATCAAAAAGACCCTTACGAACTCTGACGGCGAAGCGGATGACTTGCAGAAATCGGCATTGAAAGCAGCATTGAAAAAACTGAAAGAAATCGACCCCTCCAAAGAAGAGTTCATTCAGAAAATCACTATCAAAACCGAAAAGTTTACCTCGATCAAGAAAGCCGCCTGTGAGCAGTTGATTCTTACAGTCAACGAGATGATTGAGAACTACGGTATCGAGGAGGAATAATTATGGAATGGCTTGACACAAAACAGTTAAAAATCGTACCCCCAAAAAAGCCGAAGAAAATCACGGGTACTCGCTTTGCTGCCATTATGGGTAAGAACACATGGAACACTCCGTTCAAAACTTGGTGTGAAATCACCCGTACCTACGAAGAGCCTTTTGAGGACACCGTTTACACCATTGCGGGTAAAACCATTGAGCCGAAACAGGCAGAGTATATGCGCCGTGCGTATTTTATGACCGGGTTGAAAACTCCGACAGATATTTTCGGCGAAAACTACTTCAAACGCACCTTCGGTGACTTCTTCAAGGACGAGCCTATCTTTGGCGGTATGTGGGACTATCTGCTCTATGACGATAACGGAAAGCCTACTACCGTGCTTGAAATGAAAACGACCAAACGCTCTGAGGATTGGGAGGACGATATTCCCGAATACTACGCCTTACAGGCTGCGCTCTACGCTTATCTGCTCGGCGTTGATTCGGTAATGATGGTTGCATCGTTCCTCGAAGATAAAGACTACAAAGCCCCCGAAGCCTTTGTACCGTCCTCGAAAAACACCATCGTAATCCCGTTCAAGGTCAGCGAGAGATACCCCGACTTCGGCAAGCTCATCAAGAAAGCGGAAAAATGGTGGACAACCTGTGTTGAGGGCGGTGTCTCACCCGTCTTTGACGAAAAGAAAGATGCCGACATTCTGAAAGTGCTTCGTACCAATACTCTTAACCCGGAAACAGACATTGAGGATGTGATGGAGGAAGCGGAAGCCTTGCAGGAGGAAATCGAGCGGGTATCTGCTACGGTTGCCGACAAAGAAAAGCGGCTCAAAACACTCAAAGAAATCATTAAGGAACAGGCTATGAAGTCGTTTCGTGACGGTGATAAGAGTGTGGCTTTGAAGAGCAAGCGTTATGTATGGGCAGTCTCTCGTACTGAAAGAAAGGACATTGATAAAGATGCCCTGAAAGCGGACGGACTGCTTGAAAAGTATAATACAAAATCCGTAGTAACTTATAGGCTCACGAATAAGCCCGTTGAGGAGGAATGAAGATGTATATCAATCCATTTGTAGCGGGAGTTCTCGCTACGCTCTTTGCAGAGGTCGTAATCGTCCTCGGAGCAGCAATTTATTACACAATCAAAAAGAATAACGGAGGTAAAAGATAATGGGAAAAATCGCATTGAGTGAGGGGTATACGGTTATCCCCGAAGGAACGCATATTTTCAAGATCGTAGAGGTGAACTACAAGGAAGCCTACGGCAAACTTGAAATCAAAATGAAAACCGCAAAGGGTCAAACGCACATCGAGCGTTTCTCCCTTATCAAGCAGGACGGCTCTTCCAATGAGGGCGCATTGAACGCTTTTTCCTACTTTGCAAGAACAGCGTTGCAGGACTACACAGCGCAGGACATTGACCCCGAAGAGCTTGTCGGTTTCTTCATTGAGTGTGATGTCGAACACGACATTCAGCCCTCAAATAAAAACCCGAACAAGAATGTTACCTTTGTTCGCCTGACTGACAAACGCCCTGCTGACGGATATACGGAGGAGGAAGTAAGCAGTCCCGCTCCCGCTCCTAAGAAAACAGCACCCGCCGCAAAGAAAACCGAAGTAAAATCCGAGGATATTGACCTCGATGCTATTCTCGGTTAAGTAAAGGGTAAGCGAGTGGCGGTGTTCGTGCCGCCCTCGCCTTTTCCTATTTTTTGGGGATGAA
>ERZ780083.872-NODE-872-length-11467-cov-5.854890_pt1 | contig 11467 bp, 8 predicted proteins | sample MGYA00511838_ERZ780083 | MGnify/ENA primary metagenome ERZ780083 (study PRJEB29588, sample SAMEA2152602) | human gut metagenome | biome: human gut; feature: human-associated habitat; material: faeces | place: Denmark | collected 2008/2010 ...
ATATTCCGCGGCTCGCGTTTTTTCTTCGTCATTCCGTTCGCGTCTGCATCCTGTGCCTCGCCACGCTTTCCGAAAAGACCGGTCGCCTCGGCTATTTCCGCCGCTTCACGTCGTTTCCTCGGCACGTCGACCACTTCGAGCATCCCGCGTGAGACCAGCTTCTGCAGCGCGGCGCGCAGATCCCCGCGGCTCATATGCATCAGCTCCGCGAGATCCTTCCGGCTCAGCGCCTTTCCGGCATCCTTTCGATCAGTCGCCTCCACGGCATCTTCCCGCGCAGGCATCTGCGCTTCAGCCCCTCGAGTGAGCGCCTTTCCCGCGTCCTTCCGATACAGCAGCAGCGACAGCTCCGCCAGCGTCATATCATACTTCAGCGCCACCGACTCGAGATAGCGCTCGAGCAGCTTCCGGTCGCGGTACTTCTCCACGATGATCCCATCCTCCGAAATCACCTCCTGCAGCGCCTGGCTCCGCTCCTCACCGAGCTTCTGCGTCCCCGGAATCGTCGCCGGGAACACGAAACCATCCTTCGCCGCATCCACTAGAAAATGATAGACCTGCAGCCGCTTCCGCTCATACGCATCCTCATCCAGCACATGCTTGAAGAAGTCGTTGTAGCACTCGAACATCGCGAGTTTCATCTCCACCGTCCGCGCGAAGCTGATCTTCTGATTCACCAGCGAACCCTTCGTCTTCACATAATAGTAGACCGGCGTCCGCAGCGCATAGAACGTCGTCGCATAGCGCACATACTCGAGATTAAACAGAAAATCCTCGCACCAGCTGAGCTTCGCATCCATCCGGATCCCGTGCGCCTCCACAAGCGAGCGCCGGTACAGCTTATTCCACAGCACCCCATAGTAGTAGTCCGCCGGGTTCTCCATCATGAAGCCAACGAACGCTTCACGCCCGATCACCTGGTCCGCGTCGATATCCCCCTTCCGCGACACCATCTCTCCGACGACACGATAGAAATCCGCGATCACCATGTCGCAGCCCGTCTCCTCGGCCGCCCGCACCATCAGCTTCGTCGCATCCGCCGTCAGCCAGTCATCACTGTCCACGAACTGCAGAAACGTACCCCGCGCCCGCGCGATCGCCTGGTTTCGCGTATCCGACACCCCCGTATTCTCCTTATGCACGACCACCACGCGCGCATCCGCCCGCGCATATCCGTCGCAGATCTCCCCGGACCGATCCTTACTTCCATCATCCATGAGGATCAGCTCGAAATCCCGAAACTCCTGATTCAGAATACTGTCCACACAGCGCGCGAGACTCTTCTCCGCGTTATACACCGGCACGATGATACTGACCTTCGGCTCCATAGGCACCTCCATCAAAAAACTACTTCTAGTTGTACCATAAAACCCTCCCGTTGACACTCGTATATTTCTGCTCACTTTTCCCGGGCCAATGTCTCGGCCCTCCGCCTGCTCACTCCGCGCCCACGCGTCCGCACCCTCCACCTTCTCACGTCGCGTCCACCCATTCGCACTCGTTGCCTTTATCGCGCCCATGCCTCCGCCCACTACCTCCTCACGTCGCATCGAAGCACCAATTCCCTCATGAAAATGTCATATTACAGCATAAATTCGCTCATGAAAGTGTAATGAAGCACGGATTATTCCCTCATGAAAGTGGCAAAATACTGAAAAGAACGCTCATAAAAGTGGCAGAGCACGGAAATCTGAGAGGAAAAAGAAGGTGCCATGGTGTTAAATTATTCTTATGATATTTCCGCTTCCTGATGATTTTTTTGAATTATCTTAACTTTAATATCGAAACTTAACTTAAAACAAGTTATAATACAAAAATAGAGTTAAATAGAAGGAGAACATATGGAATATCTCTATAAAGTTCTGGGAATTAAAGCGACAGTTCAGCGCGCAGAGTTTGACCATCTGCCCAATTATATAGCTGTAAGGTATCGTTTACAGAAGGTATCCATGGATGGACAGAAAGTGATTTTTCTTTATCCAAAGACAGAGTTGGAGCAGATCGAAGACCTGAAGGCTCAGCTCAAATCCACCGGCGACGCCATCCTCGCAGAGTGCGCCGTCAAGGACCACATCTGGGGCATCGGCTTATCGATGAAGGACCCAGATCGACTCGACGTGAAAAAGTGGCACGGAACGAACCTGCTGGGGTATGCACTCATGATCGTACGAGAACGGGTGTGAAGGGCGAAAATCCAGATACCAATATAAATACGTATTTGATGATTTATAGATATGAATAAATGCAGATCAAAATGCGCAGAATATGAGCACTTATAGACATTTAATCAACACTATATGAAAATATGCCTATTATTTTTGAGAGATGCTGGATGGTAAAATTCCGAGTTGTTGAGCTGTTCTTACTTTCTATTTTATCAGATATCGCCTACAGAGTCCATAGCTTCATAGCTCAAAACAGTTCACCCACCAACCATTTGGCTATGTAAAGGGGACGGCTTTTCAGCCGCCCCACCGGTCAACGCTGCGTTAATCAGACAGGTTCATCTTCCGATTCCGCTTCATAATCCTCGTTGACATCCACTTCTTCGTCCTCGTCACCATCATCCTCCGGCAGCTGGAGCGTATCTTCATCCTCATCGTGATAATCCGCATCCGGGTCCGGCTGATTTTTCTTGGACGCAGGCTTTACGCCCTTCATCTTGATATAGAGATAACCGCCGACACCGGCTGCACCGATCACAAACAGAAGCAGCATAATCATCGGAAGCGGAGACGATTTCTTCTGCTCGCTCTCTGTTTTCTGCTCTTCCGGTGCCGGTTCCGTCTCCTGCGGCTTTTCGGTTTCCGCAGGTTCCGTGACTTCCGGCTCCTTCTCCCGATACTTGGCAGCTTCCTCTTCATCCATCAGCGCAAGCAGATCGGCCTCGTCCACCATGTTCAGGAAATGCACATTCTGGTTGCCGTCTTTATCGCGGTCGATGATCAGATAAAAGGTGTTGCCCGCCTTTGTCACCAGCGTAATGAACTGCTGGCTGGATTTATCTTCTTCCTCACCGATATCGTCCACCAGCGTCATATTTCCTTCCGGAGTCAAAGCTGTACTGGATTCCGTCTCATCCTCGGATGACATTCCGCTCTGCATCAGATCCAGAAACAGCTTCAGCGCATCTTCACTGAACATACTGCTGTCTTTTGCAGAATCCGTGACATTCAGGTACTTTCCATGTGCATACCCGGTTTTGCCGTTGAAGTTTACCTTATACCAGTCACCGCATTTTTCGACAATCTCCACCGTATCGCCGGAATGCAGATATCCGATAATCTCCTGATCAATGCCGGGACCGGAACGAAAATGCAGGCTGGTGATACCCGGCACCACCGTACCCATCTGCTTTTGGGACTTTTCGCTGCCGATATTGTATTCCTTTCCGCCCACCGTAACGATCAGGTTCCCATCCGCATCCGTAGAGACCTCATAGCCATCCGGCAGCACCTGCATGTCCGAGTCGATTTCGATGCTGTCGGTATTGTCCGTTTCCCCTGCATTTGCGCTTTCTGCTGCATCCGCTTCCTGCGCAGCGGTACTGACAGATGTGTTCTTCTGCACATCATCGCCCGTATAGGCAAATGCAGTGGTCGTAAAGGTTCCTGCCGCCATCACACTGGCAAGCAGCATTGCCATCATCTTTTTCATTTCATATCCTCCGTTTCTTTCTCATCCAGTTTCAGATTTTCCGGGTTGGGAACCGCAGCCTGCGCCATCTGAATGATAACTGCCAGCTGTTCCGGGGTCAGGCTCTGGGCATGTACCATTTCACAGATTTCGCTGTTTTCCTGCTCGTGGTACTTTCTGTCCCATTCCTTTCTGCGTTCCTCCCACTCATCGCGTTTCCTGCGGGCTTTCTCACGCTCCGCAGCAATCTTTTCCAGTTTCAAACTCATGTTGTGTCCTTTCCGGGCGAATAAACGTCCTGTTTTTAGCGAATTCTTCCCATGCAGTAGTAGTGCTGCCTCCAGTAGTTCGTCTCAGTGGAAGCATAGGAAATTGGGTTGCCGCAGTGAATCATCATCCCGTTGCCGACATAAATGCCCACATGGGACGCTCCGCTGGTGTTGTAGGTTTTCTGGAAGAAGATCAGGTCTCCGGGCTTTGCCTCACTTTTCGGGATAATGTCGCATTTTCCCATCAGACCATTGGCCGTCTGTCTGCCTACATTCCAGCCATTGCCGCAGTGGTTGATGACCCAGCTGACAAAGCCGGAACAATCAAAGCTCGTGCTCGGCGAGCTGCCGCCCCAGACATAGGGATAACCGAGATATTTCTCTGCTTCGGTAATCATCTTTCGGAATTTTTCATCCGTCAGAGCCTCGCCCGGAATGTCGTAATCCTGGTATTCTCCGCTGGAACCTGCGCCATCCGGCGTTGCAAAGGCGATGCCTGCAAACAGGTCATCCCGATTGCCCCGGCACTCCAATGTGACTTCGTAGCGTTGCAGCTGGTCATCTGTGAGGCCGGAATTTCTGGCAACATAGTCCACACCCCGATTGAGCAGCGTTACATTGAGGATTTTATACTCATACTGTACCGTCACTTGATAGGTGTAGGTGTGTCCGGTTCCGGTGATCGGATTATAGCGATAGCCCACACGGGTTTCTTTCCTTGTCCGGATTTCTACCTTTTCTTCCAACTTCAGCTCATACTGCGCTTCAAAAATACTCTGGAGCCGTGCCTGCACCTGGCTTCTCGTATAGTTTTCAAATTCTACGGTCAGCAGAGAAGCAAGCTCATAGGGATTGTGACCGATTTCCGCCAAATTGTAGCGATACTCGTCATAGCCCGGATGGTCAGTTTCAATGCGGTCGATTTGTTTGCGAAGTTTATCTTCCAGCTTGGTATAATCCGTCTCCACGCCTTTCAAATCTTCATCTTCTGCCGTGTAGGAAGTCCCCAGCACCACATTGCCGCCGCCATTGATCAAGACGGAGCATGACGAAACCGACCCGGCAATCACCAAAACAAGCAGTCCCACGGCTGCGATACCGATGATGATATGCGAGTGGCTCTGCACAAACTGAAATGCCTTTTCCGTTATACTGGCAGTACCCTGCGCAGCTTTGGCTGTGCCAGCTGCTGTGTTCTCCGTAGCGGCCGCACCTGCCTTCGCAGCGGCATACTCTTTTTTAATGGCCTGCTTCTGCCGCCATCGGGAAAAGAAATTGGAGGCAGCCTGCGGATCAGACTTCATGCGTTCCGTAAAGATGGAATCTACGGCATCTTTATCTGCCTTTTTCTCCAACCGCTCCAGCTTTTTGTACTGCCGCAGCTTTCGACCATATTGGAACCGGGAACCAGCACGGGCTGCACCTTCCGCTGAGCCTTCGGTAAAATGCGCTGCCTCCACACCAGAATTATTATCCTGGTCGGCATTGCGCACACTCTGATGTGCCTTGGCTGAAAGTGCATCTGCCGCAAGATTTCCCGGCTTCTTTGGCTTTCCGCCTTTTTTCCCGGAAGCTGCTTCATTCTTTTTCGCTTTTACTTCCTGCTCTGATTTCAGCTTCTTACTGCGCATCTTAGCAAGATCGGCCTCGTGACGAATCTGCCTTCGGTGTTCCGCTTTTTTCTTGCCGCCGTCTCCCGTACTGCTATCTGCGGTTTTGCTTCTGGAATCGCGAAGGGTGTTCTCCGCACCCTCGCGCTCCTGCCGCAGCTTGTCTCCGAGATTCGGATTTTTCTTGCCAGCCATTGCTTACGCCTCCTTTGCTTCCTGAACTTCGGTTAATTTTGTCGTCATAATCCGGTACAGTTCCAGATCGGTCGGGAAACGATCAACGAACGGCAAAATCACATTTCCGTAGAACAGCAGTCCTTCGCCTTCGCCGGAGTGAGTCACATAGGACAACTGGTGCGGGCTGATATTCAGCTGATCCGCCAGAATCTGACGGTCACCGGCTGCCTGATTCAGCATATAAATGAAGTCGCTGTTCTCAAAAATGTTCGTCACTTCGCGGGAAGAAAGCAGATCTTTCACATTCTGGGTGATGCCGGTGGGAATACCACCCCATTTACGGAATCGCTTCCAGATTTCCACGCTGTAAGCCGCTGTCTGCTCTTCTTTCAAAAGCAGATGGAACTCGTCCATATAGTAGCGAGTGGCTTTACCGGCATTGCGGTTGGCGGTTACACGCCCCCAGACCTGATCCTGCACCACCAGCATACCGATCTTTTTCAGCTGCTTGCCCAGCTCCTTGATGTCATAGCAGACCAGCCGGTTATTGATATCTACATTGGTGCGGTGGTTAAACAGGTTCAGAGAACCGGTCACATAGATTTCCAGTGCCGTTGCCACATGGTGTGCTTCCTTTTCATCCTGCCGGAGCAGTGCCTCGTACAAATCCTGCAACACCGGCATATTCTCCGGCACCGGGTTCTCAAAATAGGTCTGGTAAATCTGATGAACACAGCGGTCGATGACCGTCTTTTCTACCGGTTGCAAGCCTTCTTTTCCGCCCACGATCAGCTCGCACAGGGACAGGATAAAATCTGCTTTCAGGGCAATGGGATTATCCTCTTCTGAATAATTCGCGTTGATGTCCATCGGATTGATATACTGCGTGCTGGAAGGGCTGATTTTAATAACCTGCCCCTCAAATTTCTGCACCAGAGCCGTGTACTCGGCTTCTGGATCGCACACGATTACATCGTCATCCGTCACCAGAAACGCATTGGCGATTTCACGCTTGGCAGAAAAGGATTTACCGGAACCGGGAGTACCAAGAATCAGCCCGTTGGGGTTCTTGAGCTTTTTCCGGTCAACCATGATCAGGTTGTTGGACAGGGCATTCAACCCATAGTACAGAGCCTCTTTCCCGGTCTGAAACAGTTCCTGGGTGGTAAACGGCACGAAAATTGCCGTGCTGCTGGTAGTCATGCTGCGCTGAATCTCAATCAGGTTCTGTGCCAGCGGCAGGCAGCTCATCAGCCCCTGCTCTTGCTGAAAGTCCAGACGGCGCAGGTTGCAGTTGTACTTCTGTGCGATGCTGGAAGCCTGAAACACGTTGGTTTCCAGTTCCTGCTCCGTCTCACCGGTGTTCATCACCAGAAAGGTCAGCAGGAACATACGCTCATTCTGGCTCTGTAATTCCTTCAGCAATGCCTTTGCGTCCTTACCATAAGTCGCCAAATCCGACGGAATGATGTCCATATCGTATCCGGAACGGACTGCTTTCTTCTGTTCCTCAATCTTGGAACGATCCAGCTCCGTGATGGTATGCTTAATGGACTTGATTGCTTTGTTCTGGTCTACCGACTGAATGTGCATGGTCACGATCTGGCTGGATTCCATATCCAGAAAGTCCTTCAGCAGCTGATCCGACAGGTCGGAAGCTGTGATCTGGAGATAGGACATAGAACCATACATCCCGCCCATCTGAAAAATCCGGTTCTTCGGAAAGGCAAATCCGGTCGGAGCAATAAAGTCCTTTACCGACAGCCCGCTCTCCGGCAGCCACTTCCAATCGAAATTGAACCGGTCATGGTCGCCCATGTGGAACATATCGTGCATCAGATGAAGCCGTTCCTTGCCGTTCAGCAGTTTTGCCCGGACACCCAAGCGTTTGAAGTTGTTCATCAGGTCAATCTCAATGTGAATGAGCCTCGGCTTTGCCTGTTTCATGGATTCCGCCTCAATGCCAAACGTCAGGTACTTCGTCTTGGTCAGGCCGTTGTTGCCCTGGGCAAGCTGGCGGCGCAGCATGGTGCTGTACTCCGTGCGCACCGGATTGAAATGATCCTTCTGGTACGGGATACGCACCATCTTCTCAAAATTCGAGGCATCCGTAGCCATATTCATAAAAGAAAGCTCAAAGCGGATGCTGGAATCAAAGAAGTTCAGGAAGCTGCACCATTCCTCAAAGATAGCCGTCTGATCTTCCTGTTGTGCCAGCTGATAATTGATGTCCTGAAACTGGATGGTTTTGGTGTAGTAGTTGTCCGTCACACGGCAAATACCGTCCGGGAACATCCGCTGAAAAGGAATGCTCTCCTGTGCCGAGTGCGGAACCGTGCGATCCCCCCTTGCTCGGTCAATCACCGTCTGCACCTGTTTTTGCTCTGCGGCTGACAGATGAGACGGCATTCGGATGTTATCCTGCTTTTTATTCTTCGCTGTCAGCTTTTCGAGAATTTTGAACAATGCGATTTACCTCCATTTCCACATCTGCCTGCTGCACCAGCAGTGCATAGTAATTTTTTGTTTTGTAAGGCCGCGTTTTCGGCCTCTTGAACTTTGCCTCATAGAAGTGCTTTGCCACCACTTCCAGCGGCTGACCGTCTTTCTCGTACATGGCGAGAAAGAAAAGCGGCAGCATCACTGCCATCATGCCAAGTGCGGCAAGGCTCAGATTTCCGCTGGATTTGAGCAAAAAGAAAACCGGAACGCCAATCAGCGCACCGGCTCCAAAGCAGAGAATCTGCCGTTTGGTCAGGTTCATAAAGACCTTGGTTTTGACCTTTGAAAGGTCTCGCGGCACAGAAATATAAGATGCCATGAATCATTCCTCCTTCCTTAGTGCGCTGCAAACACGGATTTCGCAAGGCTTCCCGTCTTAAACAGTGTAAATGTCAGCAAAACCGTATAGCCCATAACGCCCCAAATGCTGCTGATGATGTTATCCGAAAAGGACAGGTTCTGAATCAGAACTGCATAGATGCCTACACAGATCATGATAAGAAAGCCCTGAAATCCCAGTGCAAACAGGGAGCGCAGGTAGTTTTGACCGGTATGGCTCTGCTCATGGTTTCCAAAGGTTGCGAACGGAATCGGCGCAAGACTCACCATGAGATATATTTCTACCATTCGGCCATACACGATGACAAAGATGATAGCCGACAATGCCAGCATCGTGACCTGAACCACAAAGGTCTGCAAATACAGTCCCAGCAGCGGTCCCAAGTCCATTCCTTCCAGTGTGGCCTGCATCGCCGTCAGGGTCGCATCGCTGACGGACGTACTGCCGGAAATCAGACCGCCGCTTCGGGAGATCACTTGCTGTGCCACATCAAAGACAGCCATCGTGATATTGAATGTGTTCGAGATCAGGGTCACTGCCAGAAAGGTCTTAAAGACCCATTTGAAAAAAGTCCATGTCTCGAAATTTGCCAGATTGTTATGCTCGATGAGCATCTGGATCAGCTCATAACAGGCGATGAAAGTCAGCACCATTCCGGCAATGGGCAGGATCACGGATTCCGAGATGTTGCGGATCATAGAAAAAACCGCAGGTGAAAAGTTCGCCGGTGTGGTTCCCACATCGCCTGCGATCTGTCCAACCTGCTGGTTGACCGAATCGAACATCCCTGAAAGATTTCCCATGATACCGCTGATGATCATGCTCTTGAGCCAATCTGTGATCTGTTCAAGGATACTCTGCATGAGCCGCCTCCTTCCTTACGCAAACACACCGAACAGCTTCGCCATCCGGGACAGAAGCATGAACAGCTGTGAGAAAAGAGACAGTGCCGATGCAGTTGTAGTAAGAAACGCCATAGATTTGTCCTCCTGTAACTTGTCCGGCCTATCAGCCGGTGCGATTCTAAACTGCGGTTATGCGCCAAACTTCCAACATGTGCACCTGCCGGAGAGCGCAGAAAATAGCCAGCTGCGGATATTGCCTGCACCTGACTATGTAACAGGCAGCTTTCGCCGCCCGGTCGGAATCTTCGCTCCGACAGCTTTCGCTTAACCGAACAGACCGGAAAGCAGTGGAACCAGAGTCGTGCCGATCAGTGCCACGCCGCCGCCAGCCATGAGCTGCTTCATGCCCTGAGACTTTGCACCAGGGCTGTCGTTGCCGTAGCCTTCCAGCAGGTTGATAGCTCCCCAGATGCCGAGGCCGGCACCCAGTGCGATAACGAGGGTCTGAAGAACGGTTACTGCGCTGTTGAAAAATGCCATAAATGTGTACCTCCTTGTACGTTGCGCCCTTATGGGCTTATGAATAGTGATTTTCCATCTGCATGTGCACCTGCAAATGGGCAAACATATAGCCAGATTTCCAATCCCAATCAGAAACCTGGCTATGTAAAGAGGCGGCAGCTCGCCGCCCCTTCTTATTCTGTTGCCAACAGCACACCTATGACATCTTCATCACCGGAACGAACTTACTTGGCATGATCTGCATCAACCACTTCGTACTTATCACCGGGCTTGAGTTTCAGCCGATGGTCAAGAAACGCCTCGATGCTGAACGTGTTTTTCTTATCAGCTCCGGCAGTGAGCTTGTAGTTCGGATGCTGGGTCAGATCATATTTATCTGACTTGAACGGTCTCACACCGCGCAGCTGCAAAATGCACTTACCGCCATCCAACACAGACAGTTCATCCACCGAGGCCAGGTCATGCCCGACTTTTTGGTAATTGGTGCCGTAGGATGGGCTATTACCTCTGGTATCGGAAGTGTTGTACAGATCAATCGTTTCTTTCCCCAGTGCCTGATTCAGCTCTTTCAGCGTAGTCGGCTCCGAACCGCCAAGAAAAATACGGGAATCCATATTGCCGATGATGGTATCGGCATTGTCCTTGTAGATTGCCTTCAACTGGCTCTGTGCCTGAAGCACCAGACACGCCGAGATTTCTCTTGATCGGATGGTGGCTACCAGCTTTTCCAGATTCGGAATCTGACCAATGTTCGCACACTCATCAATCAGGCAGCGCACATGCACCGGCAGTCTGCCGCCGTAAACATCATCCGCTTTTTCGCACAGCAGGTTAAACAGCTGTGTGTAAATCATGGAAATCAGGAAATTAAAAGTCGGGTCTGTATCGCTCATAATGAGGAACAGAGCCGTTTTCTTATCTCCCACCGTATCCAGCGACAGCTCATCGTACATAGTGATATCACGGACTTCCTCAATATCGAAGGGAGCAAGACGTGCGCCGCAGCTCACCAGAATCGACTTTAAGGTCTTGCCCGCCGCCAGCTTGAACTTGGCATATTGGCGGACAGCAAAGTGGTTCGGTTTTTTCTTTTTCAGAGCTTCAAACATCTGATCCACTGGATTCTGAAAGGTTTCATCATCCTCGCGTACTTCCATCGCATTCAGGAATTCAATCAGCGTTGCAAAGTTCTGCTCTTCCAGCGGTGCCTCATAGTGGATATAACCAATCAAAGCACAATACAGCAAGGTCTCTGCCTTCGTCCAGAATTCGTCACCGGCCTTGCCGTCCCCTTTGGTGTTGACAATGAGGGTTGTGGTCAGCTTCAAAATATCCTTTTCGCTGTGAATATACGCGAAGGGATTATAATGCATCGACTTTCTGAAATTGATAGTATTGAAAATCCGGATACTGTATCCGTTCTTCAAAAGGGCTTGGCCGCAGTCGATTACGATATCGCCTTTCGGGTCAGTGACCACATAGGAACTGTGGCATTGTAAAAGATTGGGTTTAAGCCAAAACCGGGTCTTGCCGCTGCCGGAGCCGCCGATCACCAGCACATTCTTG
>ERZ780083.883-NODE-883-length-11344-cov-3.769776_pt1 | contig 11344 bp, 5 predicted proteins | sample MGYA00511838_ERZ780083 | MGnify/ENA primary metagenome ERZ780083 (study PRJEB29588, sample SAMEA2152602) | human gut metagenome | biome: human gut; feature: human-associated habitat; material: faeces | place: Denmark | collected 2008/2010 ...
TATTGCTTATTATATATCGCCGTCGGCAACGCACGGGCATTTTATCTCACGGCAAAATTTCATTCCACTTTTTCGCGAGTACAGGCATCCAAAGTCCGCCCTGAACAGGTCGGTGATATCTGCCCTTTGACTTTGCGCTCTTTGTATCATACCAATCCGTAAACGGATATTTATCTTCGGTATGGTCAAGCATACGCATTATATCCACCGACAACTTTTGGGTCATAAATCCGGTATCGTCAAGGGCGCACGCCCACATCGTCCAATCGGTACGCGCATAGTCTCTGCGCGGCCCGAGCGGCAGACCGTATTCGTTTTTAATTTTGATATATCGCGCAATTTCATTTTTGGCCGTTTTGAGCGGGAACAAATCGAACCCGAATATATAATTCCACACAAGATTATATTTAAGGCTCCAACTCTCCTTCTTTAACAGAGTAAACGAAAGGCACTCCCTGCCCTCGTCTCTTTTGAGAATATCTGCCGCGTTCTCAGAGGCGGCTTTAAGATATTTTTCTCCGTCAGAATCAAGCATTTTGCATATTTCTCCGCAGCAGCGCAGTGCTATGCAGGATTTAACGGCAAGATTTACGCTGCCCGATATCGCCTTTGCGTAGTCGTCGGCATTCTTTTGGTTAGCTATATCATTGCCCGTTTCGGCAAGATAATCTCCCCACTTTAAAAGCAAAGCTTTATTTTCGGCAATAAAGCTCCTGTCGCCGGAAAGAACCGTCGCGGCATAAGCGAGTATAAGTACATCGCCGCTTGTTTCGACGGGCATCTGCTCCTCCTCGTCATATATGTTATCCGAGGTCGAATATACCTTAGCCTTGTCGCCGTCGAAGTCGGCTTTAAGACCGTATGTCTGCCCGTCGGCTATGGGATATGTGCCTATATCGTGCGGCGCAAAATCAAATTTCCACGCGGCAGAACGCGCAAAATCACATATACCGTTAAGCTCGGCAAACACAAGACTCGGATTATACAAAAGGAAAAGCGGCGACGATGCATAAGTTACATCGGTCCCGGCGGCAAATCCGCCGGCGGTGCAGTTTTTGGAAACATACAAAAGCTTTCCGTCATCGGTTTTTACAAGCTTATGAGACGCTACGACCTCTCTGTACGCGGCTGACAAAAGCATACAGTAATCATCGCCGAAACGCTGACCGTCGCGCAAAATCCGCGTATTTCGCAAAGAAACCTGTTTCCTCAATTCGTCGTGTTTTTCGTCGCAGTATTTGAGTGCCGAAACGGCGTCCGGAAATTTCTCGGTCCAATATCCTCGGAGCTTTTTGCCCATATATTCTATGCTGAAGCCATCGTCAAAAAACAATGTGTCGTGCGCACAAAATTTGTCGCTTACAGGCTCATATGCCTTATGCTCGCTGTGAATGTAGTTTACAAAGCCGTCACGCTTATTGCGCTTAATTGTGGGTTTGCCAAATGAGACAAAGCCGCCCGTAACATAAACCGTTCCCCAGTTTATGGCATTGAAATCACCCGAATACTCAAGAACGTTCTGCTCATTTTGCCTCATATATGCATAGTATGAGCTGTCGGTCTTAACCGCATCGCCGATAATTTCCTTTCCCTTTTCGCTGTCATAGCAAAAGTTTTCATCCACAAGAAGCGATATCGAAACGGAATGCGGCCTTTTGTCAAGAATCGTAACCTCATAATCTATAAAGGCGCACGGCAAAGACAAAAGTAAAAGGTCATCGGGAAAAGCCGGAGTCCAAAAATCGACCTTGAGCTGAACGTCGTGCTTTTCAAACACATATGTAGTGCAAAGCGGAGTGACCTTAAGCACCTTTTGGTGCATATGATGTACTCCGTTTTCGCCCATAAAACGATACGGCTTGTCATCTATCATCATAAGGCCGTGGAGGCACTTCTGATACCCTGCCCACATTCTCGTATTATCCTTATACAGCTTTTTGTGCTTCATGCTCCAAATACTGATATACGGATCTACCGTCACAAGCGGATATGCGGGTAAATGTTTCATAAGTACAACCCCTTTCAAATTCTCATTATAGTTATTTTACCACATTTATTTTGCACTTTAAATATACAATTTTATGAAAAATATACATTAAATATGCTTTTTGTAGAATTCAAAGCAGCTGTCAAACCATCCCTCCGGTTCTTTGCCGTTTGCAAGACCTATGCCGTGTCCGCCGGTTTTAAAGAGTTTAAATTCATGCGGGACACCGTTTTTGCGAAGCGCGTCGCACAGCATTACGCTGTTATTGTAATCGACCGTACCGTCATCCTCACACGCCCAGACAAACGTCGGCGGAAAGCTCCCGTTTGCAAGCTTTTCAACGCTTGAAGCATTAATCTCGGTCTTGCCGGGAAACAATCCGAGAAAATTCCTGCGCGATACCTTATGAGTTTTTTCGCCCATGGTTATGAGCGGATAGCAGAGCATAAGGGTTTTGGGGGTTAAAGAGTATTCCTTGCCGCAGTATTCGGTTTCGTATCTTTCGCATTGTGAAGAGAAGAAAGCGCAAAGATGGCCGCCCGCAGAGCTGCCCATAAGAGAAATATTGCTTCCGTCAACACAGAGCCTTTCGGCGTTTGCCTTTATGAACTGCATACTTCTTGCCACATCTTTAACGGGGCGCGGATACCTCGCGTTGTAGCCCACGCTGTAAAAAAGCACAAAGGCATTTATTCCCCTTTTGTTAAATTCGCGCGCAAACGGCTCTCCCTCGTTAAAATCCGAGATGAATTTATACGCACCTCCGGGGCATATGAGCACCACGGGCGCATTTTCTCCGACAACATATCCGAAAAGCTGTACTTTTTTGCGGTACGGCTCCTCTTTGCACTCGCGTTCCGTATAAATCTTGTACTCTGTTTTTTCAACCATTTTCTTTTCTCCAAATCGTTATATTTAACGTATCCGCGTTAAGCTTACCGAGTTAATTGTATTATATAACACCGCAGCGACAAAATAAAGAGTGAAGTTTAAGCACATCAAGCCCGAAAAACTATGTTGCAAGTTGACAAAAGACAATAAAAAGCGTAAAATATCGCATATATCTGTGTAAAAAAATATGTTTCCGACAGGGAGTAAATATAATGAAGTTTTTACAGAAAACCCAAAGGACGGTTATGTTTCTCTTAAAGGTACTGCTGTTCTTTATTTTGTTTGCCACTTTTTTTGTTTTTTTCGGTATTGAAAACGAATGGCTGCTGCGCCTTTCGAGAACCGCCGCGGTAACCATGCTTACGTTTGTCGTTCTCGGCTCGGCACTTATGTCAATATACGGCGGATATTCCGTGGGAATAACAAAGAGCAAGCCTATAATCTACTCTATGACGCTCTCCACCGTATTTACCGATATTGTAACTCATTTGCAGCTTTGCATAATGAACACAAATGCGGCAAACAACCAAAAATTCCAGTATGAGCACCCCCTGCTTTTACTGCTTGTTATGGTCATTCAGATACTCGTTATTATATTTTTCGCATACTTCGGAAATTTCGTATACTTTTCAATAAACTCTCCCGAAAAATGCTGTGTTATAACGACTTCAAAGTATTCGTTAAACAACATCGTCCCTAAAATCAAGAAGTATAAAAAGCAGTATTTAATAACGGACGCAATACTTTTCACAAATCCGGATTTGTTTGACATCATAAACCGCTGTGATACGGTATTTGTATATGACGTACCGGCAGCCTCACGCACAACGATTGTCGAATACTGCTACGCAAACAACAAAAACATCTACTATAATTTTGAGATGTGCGACGTTGTTTCGCTTCGCGGCAGAAACGCAATGCTTGACGACAAGCCGATGATAGCTTCAACCGTTAAAGGGCTTACGGTTGAACAGCGCATAATGAAACGTGCCATGGACCTTTTTGTATCTACCGTTGGTTTAATTATTACAAGCCCCATAATGCTCGCCTGCGCAATAGCCATAAAGGCTGAGGACGGCGGTTCGGTATTCTTCAAGCAGAAACGTGCCACAAAGGACGGAAAGATTTTCAAGGTCTACAAATTCCGCACGATGAAAGAAAAGAACTCAATAAACAAATCCGTAACCGAGGACGACGACAGAATTACAAAGGTCGGCAAAATTCTGCGCAAATTCCGCATAGACGAGCTGCCGCAGATAATCAACATTTTCAAGGGTGAAATGAGCGTTGTCGGTCCACGTCCGGAAATGATAGAAAATGTAGACGAATACACACAGGCATTGCCGGAATTCAGCTACCGTTTGCGCGTCAAGGCAGGTCTTACGGGCCTTGCTCAGATCGCCGGCAAATACAACACTTCGCCTAAGGACAAGCTCGTGCTCGACCTTATGTACATCGAGAAATACAGCATATGGCAGGATATTAAGCTTATCTTCCAGACGCTTACGGTATTCTTTAAAGCCGACGACAGCACAGAGGCATTCCACCACAGCGACAGCTACGAGTTTTTCACCGCGGACGAGTCTCCCGAGCTTATAGGCGAACCCGAAAACGTAGAATCAAATGTCTTCGAGCAAGAAAGCAAACAGTAAAATTTAAATTAAAAACCGTCTTGCGCTGTTTTGTGTGACGCTAAGGCGGTTTTTTGTGAGTAAATATATGAGGTGAAGCAAAAGATGTTAGAAGCGGTAAACGTAGGTTTACAATACGGCGGCAGGACGCTTTTTGAGCACGCGGACGTGAAGTTCACAAGCGGCAACTGCTACGGTCTTATCGGTGCGAACGGCGCCGGCAAATCCACATTTTTAAAAATTCTTTCGGGCGAAATAGAGCCTACAAAGGGTGAGATTATCCGCACACCCGGCGAGCGTCTTTCGGTTCTCAGGCAGGATCACTTCGCTTATGACGAATACGATGTTATACGCACCGTTTTGCTTGGCAACCCCAAGCTCTGCGAAATAATGGACGAAAAAGAGGTCTTATATAACAAGGCAGAGATGACAGACGAGGACGGTATGAGACTGTGCGAGCTCGAAGAGCAATTCGCCGAGATGGATGGTTGGAGTGCCGAGAGCGACGCCGAAATACTGCTCAACGGCCTCGGCATAACAAACGACCTCCACTATCTCAAAATGAGCGAGCTTACGGGCGACCAAAAGGTTAAGGTTCTGCTTGCGCAGGCTCTTTTCGGCAACCCCGACATACTTCTGCTCGACGAGCCTACGAATCACCTTGACATCGAGAGTATCCAGTGGTTGGAGAACTTCCTTTCCACCCGTGCCAATGCGGTGGTGCTTGTCAGCCACGACCGCGCCTTTTTGAACAATGTCACTACGCGTACCATCGAAATAACTTGTGGACGCATTTACGACTATAAAGTGAAATACGATGAGTTCGTGGTGCTTCGCAAGGAGCGCCGGGAGCAGCAACTACGTGCTTACGAGAATCAGCAGAAGCAGATACAAGATACGGAAGATTTCATCGAACGTTTCCGGTACAAAGCTACCAAGGCTGTGCAAGTGCAGAGCCGCATCAAGCAGCTCGAAAAGATAGAGCGCATCGAAGTGGATGAGGAAGACAACTCCTCTTTGCGCCTGAAGTTTGTTTGCAGTAGCCGTAGCGGTAATTATCCCGTTATCTGCGAGGATATGGAGAAATCCTACGGTGGGCACGTTGTTTTCCACGATGTGAATTTGACTATCAACCGAGGAGAGAAGGTTGCTTTTGTCGGTAAGAACGGCGAAGGTAAGTCTACGCTTGTAAAGTGTATTATGGGTGAGATTACGGATTATACCGGTAAGCTTACACTGGGACATAATGTGCAGATTGGATATTTTGCCCAGAACCAGGCACAGCTTTTGGATGAGAGCCTGACTGTATTCGATACGATTGACCGCGTGGCCGTAGGGGATATCCGCCTCAAAATCCGTGATATTCTAGGTGCTTTCATGTTCGGCGGTGAGGCTTCGGATAAAAAGGTGAAGGTGCTCAGCGGTGGAGAGCGTACCCGGCTTGCCATGATAAAACTGCTGTTGGAGCCGGTGAATTTTCTGATTCTCGACGAACCTACGAATCATCTTGACATGCGTTCCAAAGATGTGCTGAAGGAGGCTATCCGCGATTTTGACGGAACGGTGATAATAGTCAGCCATGACCGTGATTTTCTGGACGGACTTGCGACTAAAGTGTACGAGTTTGGTGGCGGACTGGTGAAGGAACATCTGGGAGGAATTTATGATTTCCTGCAAAAGAAGCAGATAGAGAGCCTGAATGAGTTACAGAAATCCCCTTCACTTTCCGCCTCGCCCACTGCCGGTAAGGCGGCATCGGGAAATGTTGGTGCAGAACCGGTTCAACCCTCGGCAGCCAAACTCTCTTATGAGGAGCAGAAGGAGCTTAACAAAAAACGCAAGAAGCTGGAACGCCGCGTTGCCGATTGTGAAGCGGAGATAGAGCAGACGGAGGCTGCCATTGCCATTCTTGAGGCCAGGATGGCCACACCGGAAGGTGCTTCGGACATGTCGCTTTATGAGCAGCACCAAAAACTGAAAGAGCAGCTTGACCGCGTGATGGAAGAGTGGGACGCGGCTACTGTAGAGTTGGAGAATCACTAACTATTATATTTTATATGTTTATGAAAGCAAATCATTTGTTACCCATTGCAGCATTCTGTCTGATGACGGCTTCCTGCAACACCGGCAAGCAGCAGGCTGAACTTACAGCAGGCATCCAGCTCGCCAATCTTGACACAACGGCTCTACCCGGAACTGACTTTTACCAATACGCATGTGGCGGTTGGATGAAGAACAATCCGATTCCTGCTGAATACTCACAGTACGGTTCTTTCACTATCCTTGCAGAAAACAACCGCAAGCAGATTCAAGGACTGATTGAAGAACTTGCCGCCACCCAGCACGAAGCCGGCAGCGTGGCACAAAAAATCGGTGACTTGTACAAAATCGTAATGGACAGCGTGAAGCTGAACAAGGACGGTGTAGCCCCCATCAAGGCTGAACTCGACCAGCTGGCTGCTTTGAAGGACAAGAAGGAGCTTTATGCCTTGCTGGGCGATATGCAGAAGAAGGGTATCATCGCCTACAACGTGCTGTATGTTGGCGCTGACGAAATGAACAGTAGCATGAATGCTGTACAGACCTATCAGACCGGGCTGAGCATGGGCGAACGTGAATACTATCTGGAGAATGATGAGGCTACTGCCAAAATTCGTGATGCTTTCCGTACACATGTACAGAAGATGTATCAGTTGGCTGGTTTCGACGAGGCTACTGCCAAGAAAGGTATGGAGGTGGTGATGGATGTGGAAACACGTCTTGCCAAGGCTTTCCGCTCTCGTACGGAGTTGCGTGACCCGCATGCCAATTATAACAAGATGAGCATGGAAGAGTTGAAGAAGAATTATCCTACTTTCGATTGGGATGCTTATTTGTCTGCCATGGGCTTGAAGGATGTGAAGGAAATCATCGTAGGCCAGCCCGCTTCACTGAAAGCTGCTGCCGATATTCTGGATACGCTGCCCATTGAACAGCAGAGCCTTTATCTGCAATGGAAATTGATTGATTCTGCCGCAAGCTTGTTGAACGATGCTATGGCAGAACAGAACTTCGACTTCTACAGCCGCACCATGAGCGGTACACAAGAAATGCAGCCTCGCTGGAAGAGAGCGGTAAGCACTGTAAGCGGCGCGCTGGGCGAAGCTGTAGGTCAGATGTACGTGGAGAAATATTTCCCTGCTGCTGCCAAGGAGCGTATGGTGACTTTGGTGAAGAACTTGCAGGAAAGCCTGGGCGAACGTATCCAGAATCTTGCCTGGATGGGTGATTCCACTAAGGTGAAAGCTCTGGAGAAACTGGCTACCTTCCATGTGAAGATTGGTTATCCCGACACTTGGAAAGACTACTCCACACTGGAAATCAAAAACGACTCTTACTGGGCAAACATGGAACGTGCCAACGAGTGGAGCCATGCCGAAATGATAGCCAAGGCCGGCAAGCCGGTGGATAAGGACGAATGGCTGATGACTCCGCAGACCGTCAACGCTTACTATAACCCGACCACCAACGAAATCTGTTTCCCCGCCGGTATCCTGCAATATCCTTTCTTCGATATGAATGCGGATGACGCCTTCAACTACGGTGCCATCGGTGTGGTAATCGGTCATGAAATGACTCACGGATTCGACGACCAGGGTCGCCAGTACGACAAGGACGGTAACCTGAAAGACTGGTGGACTGCTGAAGATGCCAAGAACTTTGACGAGCGTGCCCAGGTGATGGTGAACTTCTTCGATAGCATCGAGGTTGCTCCGGGCGTATATGCCAACGGACGCATGACATTGGGTGAGAATATTGCCGATCACGGTGGTCTGCAGGTTTCTTATCAGGCATTCAAGAAAGCTACGGCTGCCAATCCGCTGCCGGTGCTGGACGGTCTTACTCCCGAACAACGTTTCTTCCTGGCATACGCAGGTGTATGGGCTAATGATATCCGTCCCGAAGAAGTGCTGAACCGCACAAAAAGTGATGTGCACTCATTGGGCGAATGGCGCGTAAACGGTGCATTGCCGCAAATCGGTGCTTGGTATGAGGCATTCAACGTGACAGAAAAAGACCCGATGTTCTTGCCGGTAGAAAAACGTGTATCTATTTGGTAAACCAACAAAATAACCTTTAAAAAAAGGCGGCAGACTGGAAACAGATGCCGCCTTTTTTAATTATACCTAATTTATTGTGTATGAATGTATGTATGAATAAACAAAATTTGTAACTTTGCACATCAAATACTAATATACGCATACTTTAATACGCAAATCCATGTCTGAAACAAAAAGAATCAAAACAGCTCTGGTATCTGTTTACCATAAGGAAGGTTTGGACGAAATCATTACCAAACTGCATGAAGAAGGTGTAGAGTTCCTCTCAACCGGTGGAACCCGTCAGTTTATAGAATCCCTGGGTTATCCCTGCAAGGCAGTGGAAGACCTCACTACATACCCTTCCATCCTGGGCGGACGCGTGAAGACTTTGCATCCGAAGGTTTTTGGAGGTATTCTTTGCCGCCGCGGATTGGAGCAAGACATGCAACAGATTGAAAAATATGAAATCCCCGAAATAGACCTCGTCATTGTTGACCTCTATCCGTTTGAGGCTACCGTTGCCAGTGGTGCCGAAGAACCTGCCATCATCGAAAAGATTGACATAGGCGGTATCTCCCTAATTCGTGCCGCAGCCAAGAACTATAACGACGTGGTTATCATCGCTTCGCAAGCACAATATCAGCCGTTCCGCGACATGCTGATGGAACACGGAGCCACTACTACCATCGAAGAACGCCGTTGGTTTGCCAAAGAGGCTTTCGGAGTGTCTTCACACTATGATTCTGCCATCTTCAACTATTTCGATGGTGAGGAAGGTTCCGCTTTCCGTTGCTCTGCCAACAGCCAGAAGACTTTACGCTATGGCGAGAATCCGCATCAGAAAGGTTATTTCTATGGCAATCTGGATGCTATGTTCGACCAGATTCACGGTAAGGAAATCTCTTATAACAACCTGCTCGACATCAATGCTGCCGTTGACTTGATTGACGAATTCAAGGATACGACTTTCGCTATCCTGAAGCATAATAATGCTTGTGGACTGGCTTCACGTCCCACTGTGCTCGAAGCATGGAACGATGCGCTTGCCGGTGACCCGGTATCCGCTTTTGGTGGTGTGCTCATCACTAATGCCGTGATTGACAAGGCTGCTGCCGAAGAAATCAATAAGATATTCTTTGAGGTAATTATCGCTCCCGATTATGATGTGGATGCGTTGGAAATCCTCGGTCAGAAGAAGAACCGTATTATCCTGGTCCGCAAGCCGGCAGCTTTGCCTAAGAAGCAGTTCCGTTCTTTGCTGAATGGCGTATTGGTTCAGGACCGCGACCTTAAGGTGGAAACTCCAGAAGAATTGAAGACTGTAACTACGAAGGCTCCCACTGCACAGGAAATTGAGGATATGCTCTTTGCAAACAAGATTGTGAAGAACAGTAAGTCGAATGCCATTGTGCTGGCAAAAGGAAAGCAGTTGTTGGCAAGTGGTGTAGGTCAGACCAGCCGTGTGGATGCTTTGAAGCAGGCTATCGAGAAAGCCAAAAACTTCGGTTTCGACTTGAATGGCGCTGTAATGGCAAGTGACGCATTCTTCCCTTTCCCCGACTGCGTGGAAATTGCCGGCAATGAAGGCGTAACAGCCGTCATCCAGCCGGGTGGAAGCATCAAGGATGAACTCTCGTTTGAATATTGCAACGAGCATGGCATTGCCATGGTGACTACGGGATTCCGTCACTTTAAACACTAATTCGGATTTACGATTTGACGATTTACGATTTACGATTGAAGTTGCTTACTTCAAAAGTTTGGCGTTGAATTCTTTTAATGTCTCTAATACGTTGACACGGACATGGATAAAGTTCTCGATACCGGCAGCCTTCAAGTCGTCCATGCAAGCAGGAGCACCGGCTACGATAAACATGGCACGGCCATTCAGAGCCTTGAAGGCAGGAACAGCATATTCTGCATATTCATCATCACTGGAGCACAATACCACAATGTCTGCCTTGGCAGCCATTGCAGCTTCTATACCTTCTTCTACAGTGGGGAAACCGAGGTTGTCCACAACTTCATATCCGGCACAAGCCAGGAAGTTACAAGAATATTGCGCACGTGCCTGACGCATCGCCAGATTACCAATTGTCAACATGAACGCCTTCGGACGTTTGCCCGATGCTTCCGTTTCAAGACGTAACGCTTCAAACTCACTGGCTGCACGGTCGAATACCAATGTATCCACATCTTTCTCACAAGTATGAGAGTCACCTCCACAGCAGCATTTTCCTTCCACAGGTTTCTTGTCACCGGCTTTTTCGTTGAAATTCGGGAATTGGTTAGTACCCAACAGAATTTCACGACGCTGTGCCACTGCTTTATGACGAGCTTTATTGCTTTCGTTTACTGCAGCCTGAACCGTACCAGCTTTTAATGCGGCATAGAAACCACCTGCTTCTTCTGTAGCAAGGAAGATTTCCCACGCTTGTTTAGCAATGGATACAGTCAGGTTCTCAATATAATAAGAGCCGGCAGCCGGGTCAATTACTTTATCGAAATGAGATTCTTCTTTCAGCAATAGTTGTTGATTGCGAGCCAGACGTTCTGATAACTCATCCGGAGTCCCATAAGTCTTATCAAACGGAACGACTGTCATTGAATCTACCCCACCCAAAGCGGCACTCATTGCTTCAGTCTGTGTACGAAGCAAATTCACGTGTGCGTCAAACAAAGTAAGATTAAAAGTAGAAGTTTCGGCATGAACCGCCATTTTTGCTGCGCAACGACATTCTCCGTTAGGACCT
>ERZ780083.897-NODE-897-length-11210-cov-5.423487_pt1 | contig 11210 bp, 5 predicted proteins | sample MGYA00511838_ERZ780083 | MGnify/ENA primary metagenome ERZ780083 (study PRJEB29588, sample SAMEA2152602) | human gut metagenome | biome: human gut; feature: human-associated habitat; material: faeces | place: Denmark | collected 2008/2010 ...
TATGCTTCGGCTTTTAACTCACAGCTAACGGTTAACAGCTCACAGCTAACAGCTTATAGCTGACAGCTCACAGCTGATAGCTCACAGCTGATAGCTTTTATCTTCTTACCACTTTCCTCACTACGGTAATAGATCCTTCGCTCACGCTCAGGATGACGTCTTACCGCCTTCCTCACTACAACAGCAGTCCTTCACATTCGCTTTGGATGACGTCTTATGGTTTTCTTCATCACAGCAGCAAGTCTTCGACATCGCTTCGGGGTGACGCTTATCCTCACTCATACAAAAATACGGTACCCATCACATCTGACGAGTACCGTATTTTATGTTTCTTAAGTTATTTCCTTACCCTTGCTTTCCGTTACGCTTTCGGGGAAATATGAGAACCGTACACATCGCGGTAATCATTTTTCGCCTTATCGTCTTCACTGTTGACACGGACACGTTCTACCTTGTTTCTGTCATTGTCCTTGCCGGAAATGCGGTCGACACGGATACGATCCAGACGGATCTGGCGGAGTTCCGGTTCGAACTCATTCATGGCTCTGTCCATATTGTCATCCACCGGCGCGCCATTCTTCAATGCACGATAGAACATCGCCGCAAATTCATAGCGGGTCATGGAACGGTCACCCTTGAACTCACCGTCCGGATAACCTTCGATAATACCGTTTCCTGCCAATGTAGCCACATATTCATAAGCCCAGTGGTTTTCCGGCACATCGGGGAAATCCTTCTTCTTACCCATATCCAGGATGCCAAGAATGGAATTCATCTTCTGCTCCATGGTATCCAGGCGCTTCTTCAAGTCCTTGTTCTCATCACGGAGATCGACGATTTCTTTTGCCATGGCTACTTTGGATGTGGATACATGGTTGCCCTGTCCCAGCTTCACGCTGACTCCGGCATTCACCAAGTTTTCACCGGCACCGAAGGAACCGCCTACACTAAACATGGTATCTTCATTAGGGCGGTAGAATGCGCCTACCGATACGGCATGAGCGTCTTTGTAGTTGCCGTAGCCGGCTGCGAAATCCCACTTATCATCCGGGTCGAAATCAAGGGGATGAAGGGCTGCCAATGCTGCAGCGCCCGCTCCTACACGGTTCACACGGGTTCCCAGTTCGCCTACTTTATTGGTTACATTTTTGATATCCTGCGAAGACGCAATGCCGGAAACGGAATAAGTGCTGCCGTCATTACGGGTGAAGTTCAACGTATCCCCGCTGAGTGAAGCAGATGATGTATAGCTGTCCTGCAATCCGGTAACGGTTGCTGTCGTTCCATCACTGTTTGTCAGCGTAGCAGTGCCTGTACCGTTCGCAGCATAGGTAGCCGTGCCGCCGGTTACTACCGTATCCTTGGCATTGATCGTGTATATAGCATGTCCATCCCCAGGATCTGCCGTCTTATTCACCGACGTAATATTCGTCCCGGCCCTTACTTCTGTGGAAGCAGCCGCTACGATGGATGTTTTTGCTTTCCTCAGCTGCGCTACATTGACAGCATCAGTATCATTTGTGCCGGCTGCAACTCCGGTAATCTGGCGGGTGATACCTTTGGACGTATCGCCTACGGAAACAGCTGCTTGCGTAGATTTCCATACCGAAGATGTATCCGTGGAATTCGTACCTGTTCCGGGATCATAGCCCGCAACGCCTTTATCCACGGACGCCACAGAACCTGCACCAAGCGCTACACCGCCTTCTTTGGTCACGTTGGCTTCACTGCCGATGGCTACAGCATTCTTGACACTGGTACTGGTACCGTTTTGAGACGAACCGATGACAACGCTGCCGTCGGCACCTGTCAGTGTTCTCTTATCCCCAAAGACAACAGCGCCATTTGTATTAGTTACATTATTGTCAGAACCGATGACGGAAACATTCTTGACATTAGTAGCAGTATTATTATAACCGGTGATCGAGTTGTAGGTACTCGGACTGCCGCTGGTACCGGTCACGGTATTGTTAACGCCAATAATGGATGTTTTCTGGGTATAATCCGCTTTGTTGCCACCGCCAATAGCTAAAGTGGCACCGCCGCTCTTGGAAGCCCGGACAGATGCTCTTAATTTATCTGCAAAGGCCTTTGCTGAAGAACCACCATCCTCAGGTGTATCATATAAGGGAGTATATGAGTTGGTAATTTCATTGCCGGCACCATAAATAAGAGAGCCATTGGAATTAGCTGTGCGGTTGGCAACACCGCTGACCGTATTAGCTATACCTGAATAATAACTTCCTGTTTTCGATTCAATGCTATTCAAAGAACCTGTAATGGTGGCTCCTAAATTCTTTACCGGATTTGCCAGTCGTCCACCATTGTAATCACTGGAGATGATATTATAGACGCCGGTACTTGTCGTAAAAGCGCCATTGCTGAAACTGTTGGCACCGATGGTGGTGGCATAGACATTCAACGCGTCTGTCCGCGTAGAAGCGCTGTCTACCGTGGTATCTCCCAGTGCGCCTTTGTAATTATGTGAACCGATCATCGTACTGCCGGTACGGGCAAATGTATTATCGCCGATAGCAACACTTCCAACAACCTTCGTCGGATCAGCCGGGATTCGTGACGAAGAGAACCAACCTCCGCTAAATGTTGTCTGTCCAAAGGCAAAGCTGGCTTCTCCGCCGCCAGCCATATTTTCTATGTGTGCGTTTTTGCCGATGGCAATGCTGCCGCCCTGGCTGGCATAGTTATTGATATTAGCACCGTTGCCTACCGCAACATCCCCGGTTGCCGCACTTGCACCATTGGAATAGACAATTGAAGCCCCTTTGCCAATGGCCACATTTTCTGCTTTCGGCGCGTCACTGCCCGTGCCATATGCCACGCCGCTGCCGGAACCTGTCGTTGTATCCGCCGCATTCGCCGTGTATCCACCCATGAGGACTCCCATCCCCACAGCTGCTGCCAGAGCGGCTTTCACTGCTTTTCCCGAAGCGCTTTTCGTGTGGCTCTTTGCCACTTCAGAAGTGACTACATAGGCATGTTTTGCCTTACTCCATACGACCTTATAAATTTTGTTCATACTTTCCCTCCCAATATTAAAGAAATAAAAATATAAAAGAACCACTATGTTTTCCTGACGCTGTTTCCCCTTCGTACTCCGTCTCACCTCTCCCTGTCACACAACCGGTTTCAGATTTTAACAGACAAATTCCGCAGGTTACACAAAACTGCTTTTCTAATAATTAAATATTATAGCATAGAATTTATCTTATTTCCACTTTTTTAAAAACTATCATGAATAATTAAGAAACAAGGTTAGTTGTAAAATGAAATCAGACACTAAACCGCAACAGCAAATCGGGCAGTTACACAGGAAAACATTTCATTCCGTATTCTTCATCCCGCTCCCGCAAGTGAGTATCCCCAGAGCTACAGCATCGATGATGATCACAATTTCATGCGTCTCTTAGCTCCTTTGAAATCGGCGCCTTCCTAAACCCGCAAGGGCAAGACGTTTCATTTATTTTCAAAATCGTTCACCTGCTTTCTTTATAGACAATAGAAAATCATGCCTCCTGAATTCTATCGCATATTCATGGAGGCATGATTTCATATTACATGGAAATTATTTTACAGGATTATCTATTGTGAATAACACGTACACGTTCGATTGTCGGTTGTCCTGCTTTGTTCTGCGCAATCGTGTCCACGCGGAACCGTTCCAATTCAGGTTCAAATTCCTTGAGCATTCTAGCAGGTACTTCGAATCCTCTCTGCATCGCGCGGTATACAATAGCACCGAATTCATAACGTGTCATCATACGGTCGCCGCCAAAGTTTCCGTCAGGATACCCTTCAAGGATACCATTCCCCGCAAGGGTGGCGATATATTCGTAAGCCCAGTGGTTCTCCGGTACATCAGGGAAGAGCTTGATCTTCATCGGATCCAACGCCTGTCCCTGAACGACCTGGCCAAGCGCGCCGCGCAGCTGTTCCACTTCCTTACGGAGATCTTTGATTTCTTTCGCCATTGCCACTTTTGATGTGGATACATTGTTGCCCTGTCCCAGTTTCAAGCTGACGCCGGCATTCACCATATTCTCTCCGCCGCCAAAGGAACCTCCCACACTAAACATGGTATCCTCATTCGGACGGTAGAATACGCCGATAGCCCCCGCATTGGCATTTCTGTAATGTCCATAACCGGCTGCCACATCCCATTTATCATCGGGGTCGAAGTCCAGCGGATGGAGGGATGCCAAGGCGGCTGCCCCAGCGCCAACTTTGTTCACACGGTCCCCCAGCTTGCTGATGCTCTGGTTTGTCTGGAACAGCTGGGAACCGTTCACCGCGTCTTTGCTGGTCGGGCTAATATCGCCGGGCGCCACATTGGTGATCTTCTTATCTCCCGCATCTACACCGTTTTTGGTGATGGAAGGCCCGTTATTGATAGTCAGTCCGTTATCATTAATCGTGGTATCTCCCGTCTTGACGGTCGTGGCATTGACAGTCTTGGCATTCACTGTATCGGAATTTACCGTAGTGATATTTCCTGTCTCGGCAGTAACTGTCTTTGTCATCACAGTTTCCAAACCTTTCAGGTCTTTGGCCATGCGGACTTTCAGGTTGTTATTGCCGTCGGATACGACGCCAAGGTTGTCTTCTGTGGTCAGTTTGTTTGTGTCTGTAATGCCTCCGACTACGTTCACCTGTTCGTTCAGTTTCTTCTTGATGACCGCTCCTGTATCACCGCCATACTTCATGCCATCATTTAAGGTAGCCACTTCTTCTTTGCTTCCGTCCGGTTTCTCGTATACGATACGGGTCGTGGTCGTACCCGGCGCGCCGTCTACTCCGGGCTTGCCATCACGGGTAACGGAAATATTTGTCGTTACGCCGTCTTTACCATTAATACCGATTTTACCATCTTTGCCGTCTTTACCTGTAGCAACAATAGTTTCGCTTTTCAGGTTCTTGTCCAAGCCAACAATCATTTCACCGTTGCTATTCACCATGGTCTTGATGTTGGAAGAATCATATTCCGTATCCGCCTTCGCACCGGTGCCCTTGATCGTCATGGTACTGTTCAGTTTTTTAGCTACGGTACCGGTATTTCCTGCGAACTTAAGCCCATCATCCAGGGTAGCAACGTCATGTTTATCACCATTCTTTTCTTCGATGATCAGACGTGTGATATTCGTTCCGTCAACGCCGGGTTTACCATCACCACCTTTAATGGTAAGTCCGTTAGCGCCGTCCTTGCCATTCAAACCGATGGAGCCATCTTTGCCGTTGATGACCACAGCAGAGCCATCTTTACCGTTGACTCCGATGGAGCCGTCTTTGCCGTTCGCGCCTTTTTCACCAAGATTGATGTTATCTTTTACATTGACTTTATACGGATTGGCTGCTGTTCCGTCGCCTTCAACGGTGGTATTCTTTCCGTCTACCAGCTTGGTCGCATTGGCTGCGATCTCGTCTTTCAGCTGATCTACATTGACCGCATCTGTACCGGCCGTACCTTTTGCCACATTATGGATCTGGTTGCCGCCATTATTCAGTCCGTCCGCGGTTAAAGAAACATTCGTTTTGCCGGGTCCCGGTGTCTTCGGCGTAATGGTGACACCTCCGGCGGTGACTTCCGTCTTATTTCCGGCACTGTCGGTCACAGTCATACCGGCTCCGTTGGTTACTGTCGTATTTCCTGCCGCATCTTTTGTCGTCACACTGGTCAGATCTTTCAGCTCTTTGGCAAGTTTGACGTTGAACTTGTTATTCGCCGCATCGGCTACCACGCCGATATTGTTATCACTCAGTTTGCTGCCGTCAGCACCGCCCAAGATGGACATCGCCTGGTCAGATCCCCGTTTAACCACATTGACGTCTGCCGCACTTGTCGCACCGATAGTGGAATTGTCTCCGCCAAAACGGAGCGGACGGGTCATGGTATAGAGCTGGCTTCCATTGACTGCATCCGTACTCTGCGGAGCAACCAATCCGGCCGCCACGTTTTGAATACGGCGTTCCTTGCCTTTAGCTCCTACCGTGACAACACCTGCCGGTGTGCCGCCTGCATAGGCATAAGTGCCATCACTGTTATAAACTGCCATGCCTTTGGTGGACGCGCCATCTGCCACATAAGCGGAGCCGCTCCCCAGATATACGGAATTCCCCATGGTGGCATTCACATTGCTGCCCAATATCTGGGTATTGGACAAATCAAGCGCTTTATTTGATGTGTCTATCGTATTATTATTCCCGACAATCTGGACATCTGTAAGATTCTTTGTATTATTTTTTGCCTTTACCGTGTTCTTCGAACCGGTAATCGTGATACCGGATACCTTGCCGGCATCATCCTGCGTCGTTGTATCCGTATCGCCGCTGACTGTATTATTATTCCCTGTCAGCATGATATCCGTTAGCCCTGTTGCCGTTTCTTTTTTGACGATGTTACTGTTTCCGGTTACTCTGTTATTCTCACCGTCCAACGTATTTTCATTTCCAAACACACCGGAATTGACCGCCGTGATATTTGAACCATTACTTGCTACCGGAGTTGTGGGGGCACTGTTCCGTGCGCCGATGACATATGTCCCTGCTCCATTGACAGTGTTGGCCGTACCGATTGCACCGGAAGATTCTCCTGTAGCACTTGCCGTTGTACCTATAGCCAAAGCATCATTCGCCAATGCATGTGCCCGATCACCCAAAGCTACCGCGCTCCGGCTGTTACTCTTAGCTTCACTGCCTATTGCTACTGCTTTATCATCAGAGGCTCCGGCGGCATAACCGATAGCCACTGCCTTATCCACACTGGTCCCGCCATTCTTTATGGTGGTGACGGCACGGGTACCCATGGCAATAGAATGATTCCCTTCCGACTGTGCTCCTGCACCAATGGCCATATTGTATTTATAACCGGAAGCCGCCACAGTCTGCGTAATGGTAGGTGTACCACCATTTATTTCCTCATAGCCGGTTCCCAGGGCGATGCTGCCTTCTCCCTGTGCCTCCACATTATTCCCAATGGCCGCGCTGCGTTTTTTCAACGCTTTGGCGCCAACTCCTGCTGCCATAGAATCTTCGCCGGCAGCCCCGTCATTATTGTAATTATTCGCATTTGTGGACTTCACAGAGTAATAATGAGTCTTTGCCTGATCCACGGTTTCGTTCAACTGATTAACATTAACCGCATCTGTTCCCGATGTACCTTTAGCCACATTGTGAATTACGGTTCCTTTGTTATTGGTATTCTTTAAAGTGATACTTTCTCCCTGCCCGGTAGTTACAGTATCATAGTAGACTCCTGTAGTCGTCGTACTGGTAATACTGGCATTCACCTGCCGGACCGTTTCATCGATGGATTTCTTCAGCTGTGCCACTGTAACGGCATCCTGATCCTGCGCGCCATCCGCTACATTCGTAATACGACGCAATGCTGCCGCCGTACCAACTGAAACACCTGTGGAAGGAGCGGCAGTCCCTGTCAGATAACCAGTACCGCTAATCATGGCCGCGCTGGCTTCCGAACCATTACCGATGGCAATGTTCCCGCCGGAAGCCTTTGCCCCTTGTCCCAGCGCCATGCTGGCCGCGTCTTCCGCCAATGCATTAAACCCGGCAGCTATGGATCCATTTCCTGCTGCCTGCGCATGAAAACCAAGCGCCAACGCGTCATCAGCGGCTTTCGTATCACTGCCGACTGCTGTCGCCTGGAGGCGGGACACCAGGGTAGTATTCTTATTAGCATTATATCCAATGGATACATTTTTCCCAATAGAAGGATTACCGGCAGTACCTATATTCGTCCCTGCCTCTACACCAATGGCAATATTATAATTGCTGGATACATTTCCGCCCGCCTTGGTGCCGATGGCAATATCATGCTGTCCATCCACATTTTGTCCGGCTTCGTCACCAATAGACACATGCGAGCCCTTCGTTCCCAATATATCACCAATCATGCCCTTACCGGCACCAATACCGACAGACACAGATCTGCCGGCTGCCGCGCCGGCCTCATCACCGACAGCAACAGAACTGGAACCGGCTGTCTGACTGGCATTCCCAATAGCAACCGCATTTTTTCCTTTTGCTTCCGTTCCCTGACCAACAGATACGGCATTTTCTCCTTCGGCCACAGCAGAAGTACCGGCTGCCAGACTGTTTTTGCCTTTAGCAGCCGCTTCTTTGCCGATCGCCGTTGCGGCTTCCTTACCGGCCTGGGCACTTTCGCCAACAGCAATCGCACTGTGACTGTTTTTGGCAACAAAAGCACCGTGCCCGATAGCTGTCGCATTATTAGAAGACACCGTCTTTGCCGCTGTTCCAATCGCCATACTGTTGTTATTAACTATACGATTGCCGCCATCATTTTGAACAACCGCTCCATCTCCCAACGCAATAGAAGAATTACCACGGGCATTGGCTTTATTCCCGACAGACACACTATTCTTGCCGCCGCCGACAAGTACGACCGTGCTGTCTCCATCCGGTGTCATACCGCTGACAGCACCGTTAATTGCCCCATGGCCGATGGCCACGCCATTTACTGCATTAGAAACGTTTCTGGAAGCATGCCCTACCGACACGGAATCTTCGGCTTCTGCTTTGGCCTCCACCCCCATTGCCATCGCATTATCTTTGGTGGCTCTGGCCTGCGTCCCTACCGCGACAGCATCCGAGCCAACAGCTGAAGCATCTGCCCCCGTGGAATTGGCACGGAAATACTTAATCCCCGGTTTTGCAGCATCAAGTCCCAGGCTATTTGTCAGTGCTGTGAGCGTGTTGATTTTTAATGTATTATTGCTGATATTGCCGGCGTTTGTGCTGATATTGGTAGCATTCGTACTGATATGGGTAGCATTATTGTTGATATTGCCGGTGTTGGTATTCACCTGCGTACTTAATGTAGCCAAATCACCCGTCGTGGCCAGCCCGGTCGTTGATATGGTAATCGTCTTGGTTGCCGGATCCTTAGTTACGGTGATATGGGTACTGCCGTTCAATGTATCCCCATCATTGACTGTAGCCGCCTCACTGCCGACAAAACCGCCAAAGCCCAGCATCGCCGTTAAAACCGCAGCCAGCGCAGATTTATATGCTTTATTCCCCTTATTTTTGCTGCTGCTGGCGGCAATTTCTGGAACTACCACATAACTGTTCTTCACTTTGCTCCAAATGACTTTGTAAATTTTGTTCATATAACCCTTCCTCTCTACATACCCAAAAAATATAATGCTATATCAAAAATTTATTTATATGATCCGGCAGATCTCCTACACCTCCTTCTATACTTCTCATCATATTTACCAGCCTTTATAAAAACACAAGATTTTTCACTGATGAATATTTATCTACCGGTTCAGTGCCATTTCATTCATATAATGTAAACAGCTGTGCTCTTAATTTTTGCAATAACAGTACAGCTGTCCTTACTTTAATTCCAAATGCCTTTATGAATATGATTCATATCAATATTTCTTAAGAATGGAGATGAATTTCGGAGCGATCGATTATTTCCAAGGCATTCCTAAAAAGCTACCTTATTCTCCATATTTCTGTTCAAGTCCACTTTAATAAAAGAGTTTCCTTATTTCCCGTCATGTGTATGTCGTTACATACTGTAACAGCATACATACAAAATGGCCCAATCATATAATTCTAAATTTCAAATCGACTCCCAAAAAAAAAGCTCCTCCAACGGCATATCCGTTTTTAGAATCATTTTAATCTTCACAGCCTCCTTAAAATTAATTCCATGACGGTTTTCCATTTTCAACAGCAGCATTTCCTGCTTGATCCCCATTTCTTTTGACAGTTCTTCAAGGCTCATCTCCTGTTTTGCCAATTCTGCCATCAGATTTTTATACACGTTCCTCTCTCCCTTTAATTTGAAATTTCAAATGAGATTCTAACAGTAAATTTTTAACCTCACTAACTAAGGTTTCAATAATGTTATTACGTTTATCCTGACGTTCCTTAACAAGATTTACAATTTTAAAATACATTTGGGGATCAATATATCTTAAAGAACGGTCCTCAAGTTCAGCCTTAAGCTTGAACATACCAAGTCTTGAAGCTAAGGGTGCATAAATCTCAAGTGTTTCATTAGCAATTCTAACTTGCTTTTCAGGTGGCATAGAATCAAGTGTCCTCATATTATGAAGACGATCTGCAAGCTTGATAATAATTACACGTATATCGCTTGCCATTGCTAAAAGCATTTTTTGATGATTTGTAACCTGCTGTGCTTTAAGGGATGAAAACTGAAGTTTTGTAACCTTTGTAACACCATCAACCATTTCAGCAATATCTTCATTAAATAGTGTTTTAATATCATCTAGACTTGTTTCAGTATCTTCAACTACATCATGTAATAAACCAGCACATAAGGTATTAGGACCACAATTTAGGCCTGCTAAAATAGTAGTAACTGCAATCGGGTGAATAATATATGGCTCACCGCTTTTTCTAAATTGCCCAGTATGCTTCTTTAAGGCATATTCATAAGCTTTCTTGATTAAATTTAGGTCATCCTCCTTATGAATATATGTTTCAATTTCTCTCATCATTTTTTCATAAGAATATTCATATTTTCGATCAAGCATACTATCACATCCTAAAAAACAATAAATACGTTAATTAATCTCCATCGTATGACATTAATGTAAACACGTCATATCCCTTTAATAAGTCTCTTCCTTTAAGAGCGGGAAGCTCAATTGGACAAGCTATTCCAACTACCTTACCGCCAAGACGTTCAACAAGCTCAATGGAAGCCTTGACGGTTCCTCCTGTTGCAAGAAGATCATCAACAATTAAAACGCGATCACCATTTTTAACAGCATCTGCAAGCAAACATAAGGTGTTAGAACCATATTCAAGTGAATATTCTTCTTTAATAACCTCACGAGGTAATTTTCCAGGTTTTCTTACAGGAGAAAAACCAAGACCAAGCTTATAAGCAACAGGACAACCAAAAATAAATCCCCGTGCTTCTGGTCCAATAACGACATTAGCATTAATCCTTTTTCCATATTCTGCTATTTCATCTATACATGCATTAAATGCCTTTCCATCTCTAATTAATGGAGTAATATCACGAAACATTATTCCATCCTTAGGAAAATTTGGCACGGTAGTAACATAATCTTTAAAATTCATAATAAAACCTCACAATCAATTACAACTAATTATATCATAAAAAATTTTACTAAACAATTACATTATAAATTACTTTTGATCTG
>ERZ780083.905-NODE-905-length-11171-cov-2.926862_pt1 | contig 11171 bp, 9 predicted proteins | sample MGYA00511838_ERZ780083 | MGnify/ENA primary metagenome ERZ780083 (study PRJEB29588, sample SAMEA2152602) | human gut metagenome | biome: human gut; feature: human-associated habitat; material: faeces | place: Denmark | collected 2008/2010 ...
TACATTGGCCAGAAGAGGCTTTTTATTCAGCCTCTTTTTTAGTTTATCCAGTTTTTCCGGCGCGATGCCCTCTCCAAGATAGAGATTTTGCGCAAACTTCAGCTTTCCTGCCATACACAAGTTCCTTAAATCTTTTTCTCCTAGTATAGCATAGTTTCCTTTATATTACAATTTTGTTACTTGACTTTTTAGCATGATATTTTATACTTGAATTAGTACAAATGAGGAGGATACAGCTTTGAAGGTTATTACTAAAATGGAGTTACAGCCGGATATGGTCCTGGGGGAGGACATTCTGGATCAGGATCGTGTGATCTACCCTGCAGGAACCACCATCACTCCGCAGATCATTGAGAAATTGAAACGGTACAATCTGGTATGTGTCACCATAATGGAAGATGTTGATTTCGCCACTACACATTATGCCAAGATTCGTTTTGATTCTAATTTCAAAGCATTCGAACGTGCTTATCCGTTGTTTTTGGGACAATATAAATTAGCCATGAAACAACTGCTGATCATGGGAAGAAAACCGGCGGATATTATTCTGCTGACAATTTACAACGAATTGTATTATTATATTACTTCCGGCCCGGTACTGTTAGACTATCTGTACAATCTGATGCCCAGTGAGGATGAACTCACCTATACCCAGGGACTGAATGCCGCTCTTCTGGCGGGGACCTTCGCTGACTGGCTGGGAATGAGTGAAGAAGAGAAAAATACCCTGATTCTCTGCGGTTTCTATTATGATATCGGCAAGCTGCAGCTGCCCTATGAACTGTTATGGAAGCCCGGCAAACTGACGGATGAAGAATTCAAAGTTATCAAGACTCATCCTGTAGTCGGTTATACCACCGTACGTAATCAGGATCTGAATGAGCATGTGAAAAATGCTGTGATCATGCATCACGAACGACTCGATGGCAGCGGCTATCCTTACCATATGTCCGGACAGAGAATTGATGTCTTCGCAAGGTATATTGCCATTATTGATGCCTATATTGCCATGGCGTCTCCCAGAACCTACCGTAATGCGTTGACACCGTTACAGATTCTTGGGAATTTCGAAAAGAGTCTGGATAAATATGACGTGGAATTATTGATGCCGATCATGAAACGTATTGCAGATGCCCAGATCGGAACCAGTGTGGAACTGAATGACGGAAGCATCTGGGAAGTACTGATTATTCATCCCAACAAATACTCCCGTCCCATTTTAAAAAATGATAAAAACGAATTTGTAGATCTCTTGCAGAGACCAGATCTGGAAATCGTCAAGAATGTTTAAAAATATTTCAGGAAAGCAGGAATAATCAATTTTTCCATTGATTATTCCTTTTTCTTTCCTGGTATTCCGCATAAGCTTTTTCCAAAATCTGTTTTTCGTTGGCAAACTTCAGTAAATGATATGCTTCATGATATTTATAAAAACCGGAATCCGCAAAATATTCTTCTCTCTGCGGTTTACTGTAATAACTGTCGGTACTCATAAGATACCAGTGAACCTCTTTTGCTACCACATCCTCCGGTACGGTAAATGAATATTCACTTCTACCGACGTAGTCCACGATAAATGCCCGGGAACCGCTCTCTTCCAATACTTCTCTCAATGCGGTCTCTTCATGGGTCTCACCGGGTTCCACCGTTCCTTTCGGAAGAACCCAGCCTTCGTATTTGTTTTTGATATTCTTATAGAGCAGTAAAATCTTTCCGCGAAATATTACGACTCCGCCGCAGCTGATAGCCTCAATCATGTTCCTTAACCTCCGATTACTGTTTTTCGCTGAAGTACGCGTCAAAAATACGTCTTGCAATGGGCACGGCGTAATCTCCGCCGCTGCCGGCACCTTCCACAATAATGGTTACACACACTTCCGGATCTTCTGCAGGAGCAAATCCGGTAAACCATGCATGACTGTCACCTTTAATATTATTATATTCCGCGGAACCTGTTTTTCCGGCTGCGGTATATTCAAGTCCTTTTAACTTGGAAGCGGTACCCTCCTGGACCACATCAGTCATCAGTTGTCTGAGAATCGCAGACTCTTCTTCTGACATCAGACTGCCGTATTCGCTGGGTTTGAAACTTTTAATGACAGTTCCTTCATCATTCTCCACGTGATCGATCGCGTACGGTTTCATGAGGACTCCGTTGTTGGCTATGGCACAGGTGATCATGTTCAGATGCATAGGAGTAATCTGTGTCTTACCCTGACCGATGGAGGTCTGCATCATTTCCGCCGGAGGAGTATCATCGGATACCAGCGCTGAACTTCTGGCATAATTCAGTGTCAATGGCAGCTCTTTGTTAAACAGAAGATCATTTAATGTCTCCTGAAAAGCAGTCCGGTCCAGGCTCATTCCGATATTAGCGAAGGACGAATTACAGGATTTTGCAAAAGATCTGGTAAAATCCACCGTCCCATGACTGGAGCCGTGATAACAGCTGATCTTGCTATTGCCCAGGCGAAAAGCTCCGTTGCAGGTATAAGAATAATTTTGGTAGGTATTCGGATTTTCCCGAATATATTCCAATGCCGTCACAATTTTAAAGGTAGAACCCGGAGGATACAATCCCTGTGTAGCCCGGTTGACCAGTACGGTACTGGAATCGTTATCTACCAGATCCTCCCATATTTCTCCGATGGAATTGGGATCAAAATCCGGATGGGATACCATGGCAAGAATCTTCCCGGTAGACACTTCGGTTACAATAATGGCACCGCGATAGATATCCAGCTGATCATTTGCCACCTGTTGAATTTTAACATCCAGTGTAGTGTAAACATTATCCCCGGGATTCTTTTTTCCGGCAGTATCGTTTTTCACCTTGTTACTCAAGGAAGTATTTGTATTGATCAAATAATAATTGGCCAGCGCTTCAACACCCATTCTGCCCTGTGTGGAATAGCCAACAATGTGAGAAAACAGATTTTTGTAAGGGTAGTTACGGCTCTCTTCTTCCTCATCATTCAAGATTGTCTCCGCAAGTACCTCTCCATCTCTGGAATAGATGGATCCCCGATAATTTCTCGACAACAGTATCTGCTGTCTTGAATTATAGCTGTTGTTGATCATGTCCTGTTCACTCGTGGCCACAAAATGTCCCAGATAGAGAAACAGACACAGAAACAGCACACCGACTGCACCTGCAGAGATCCAGATCTCCCGCTGGTTTCCCATACGTTTGTGATTTTGCGTTTTTTTATTTTCTGCCACTTCTGCGCTCACCTTCCTTTTGAAGCCGGATGTAAATTCCCTGTATAATGAAAAACATGATCATCGTAGTCATAACGGAACTTCCGCCGTAACTGATAAACGGCAACGTTACACCTGTCAGAGGGATAAACTTGGTTCCTCCGCCAACCGTCAGAAAAATCTGAAAAATATACATAATACCGATGCCATATACGATCAGCTGATAAAAGCGGTCGTGAATTTGTACCGAAATCCGCATCATTTCCAAAAAACTGCTGATACAGATCAGAATCAGGCACATTCCAAAGATAACTCCCAGTTCCTCACAAATGGATGAAAAAATGAAATCCGCTTCCACATACGGAATCGCGGTAGGATTACCTTTTAATAATCCCATGCCGAACCAGCTTCCGCTTCCGATGGCAAACAGCGACTGTGTGATCTGATATCCTTTACTGTCGATGTATTTCCAAGGATCCTGCCATGCCAGAACTCTGACCCGTACATGATCAAACAACAGATATGCCAGATAAGAGGCTGCGCCGCCGCCGATCATTCCGGCCGACAGATAGAGATAAGTTGTCGTTGCGGCAAAAACAACGAATACAAAACCAATGAAAAAGATCAGCGCACTTCCCAGATCCTTGGATACGACCAGGACAACTACATGAGCTCCTGCAATCACAGCAGTCAGTAACACCCGCTGAAAGGACACATTTTCCCATAATGCACCCGCCAGGAAGAAAAGGAACAGGATCTTCACAAATTCCGAAGGCTGAAATGTAATTCCTCCCATGGTAAAAGATATTTTGGACCCATGGGTTACCTCTCCGAGAATCAATACTGTACTGAGCAGACCAATTCCCAGTGTTGCGTATAACCAGGTGATTTTTTTGAAAAAGTGAATTCTGCCAAGCAAAAAAGGTATAAAAAGCGACATGATCAGTGATACCAGAACAATCACATACTGTCGGATCGCTTTATCAAAAGAAAGTCTGGATACCATACATAAGCCGATGCCCAAAAGCATGCACATGTTATTGAGCAAAAGCCTATTGATATTCTCGTAGATCAGAGAAACCATAGTAATCGTTGCGAACAGAAAAATCAGTATAAATGCAAAGAAAAATAAATACTGAAGATCTCCGCCGGTAAGAGACAGACCCAAAAAACAAAGGACCTGTACCAGAAACATTAAAATATTCTGCAATATAAAGATTCCTTTGGAATATTCGCCAACCGGGTAACGGAAAGTATAAAAACAGCTGCCGGTATAGAGCACCATAAAAAGGGCTATGAAATATTTAGATAATTCTATTACATATTCCTGCATGAATTAGGGATCCCTTTCTCTATTCTACGCCACGTTTTTCATGACCGGTGGTATATTCCGTATAAGGCAGATCCGTTCTGCTTCCGTAAAAATACTCCAGTACATTCCAGGTCTCATTTTCCGATTCTGTTGTAAATTCCAAACGACAACAAAAACTGTCCTTCCATTTTGCAACTGTTTTATGCAGGGAGAAAGGAACACTGTTATAGATAATATTATAGCAATGCGTACAGTTTCGCATTACCGGAAACACTTTATGGTAACGATCTGTCAGTTCTGTGATTCCGAAACCTTCCTCGCGGCGACAATGATCGGTAGTCTTCGTCACACAGTTAGCCGTCACCATCATAGGAATCCGACCGTACAAAAATTTCTCAGCAGGAAGAATCCCATTCACGAGCTGCCTCTGCTCCGCATAATTCAGTTCTAACGGCAGGCAGAATCCGTCCAGATAATCCGTCCAGAATTCTATACTGCGGCAATTCCAAAGATACAGACCATGATCTCCGTACCTCTTTTTTGACTGTAAAAAATCCCACTGTTGCAGAAGACCAACGTGTTCCAGGGAACTTATCAAAAATCCGTCAACAGCTTCTAAATTGTCACGAATGCTTTTCTCCAACAATTTCAGATACCGACTGTCGCGTAAGCGAATGATTTTAGGCAGAGCGAGCACTGTCTCTGCTGAAATTTTTTTTAATATTTGTAAGTGCTCTGCGATAGTATCCCCCCAGGTGAGGAACAGATCACTGTCAACATAAATTCGTAACGAAGTATGTTCTTTCGGTTTTTTAAGAAAAGACGATCTCAGAAACCCGTTCCACTGCTCTGCGGTTCGGAGATATAACGAAAATCCACTTTGTTTCTGCATATGTCCGTTATGTGCTCCGGTAATGTCAAAAGGTTTCTGTACCTCTCTGGTATAAGGGAAGCCGTTTGCTGTAATCAGTTTCTGCTCTAACAGCGACAGCCCTTTTCTCCGGAGCTCATTCATTGTCTTCAGAGGATAGAATGCATTTTCACTTACCCGGATATCCATGGTGCCATCTAAATGGAAATTACTTCCTCCCAATTTTCCCAATTGTTTGGAAATATTTTCCACAGTAATCGGCTGTTTTGCTGCTTCCTGGACGGTCTCTCCGGTAACGGTTACCTCTGTCTGATCACAACGAAGAGTCAGTTTAGCAACGGTTCCGGTGAGAAAAGAAGCCTTCATTTGTACCGGAAGTGTCAGATGTTTGTATAAATATTTTTCGCGAATCTGCTCCAAAACCTGCTCATCACTGCCACTGTAGGCAGGATTGTTCAGAGTCACCATTTCTTTGCCGTTATGTTTATGATAATAGCCGTTCTGCCGTTCGCTGCGAATATAAAGGCAGGATAACCGATGAAGGTCTTCCCCTGAAATGAAAAGCTTTTCCCCGGGCTTCTCATAATATTTATCAATATATTTCCGATAAACAGCGGTTACACCGGCGGCATATTCTGGTTTCTTCATACGGCCTTCTATTTTAAAAGAATCGATTCCGGCATCTATCAGTTCCGGAATATTCTCAATGGTACACATATCCTTCAGACTTAAAGGATAACATTCACGGCGGTTACCACCTACGGTATACGGCAGTCGGCATGGCTGGGCACATCTGCCGCGGTTGCCGCTTCGCCCGCCCAGGATACTGCTGAAGAGGCATTGACCGGAATAACAGTAACACATGGCACCATGAATAAAACATTCTATTTCCATTCCGGTTACTTCTTTGATACGACGAATCTCTTCCAGACTCAGTTCTCTGGCGGGTACCACTCTGCAGGCACCCTGCTTTTTCAGAAATTCTGCACCATATTCACCGGTGATCGTCATTTGGGTACTTCCATGTAGTTCCATCTGCGGAAAGGCATCACGGATAAAGGCAAATACACCCATATCCTGAATGATGACACCGTCCAGGCCGGCGCGATAATAAGGCATCAGATATTCATAAAGCTCAGAGAACTCGGATTCTTTTACCAGGGTATTTACGGTAAGATATACTTTTCTGCCCAACAGGTGAGCATATCGGATACAGTCCACCAGTTCATCTTCCGAAAAATTCTCAGCATATGCACGTGCGCCAAATCGATTTCCTCCCAGATAGATTGCATCTGCTCCCGCGTGTACGGCTCCGTAAAATGCTTCCGCATTCCCGGCGGGAGCAAGTAATTCCACTTTTTTATTTCTCATAGACATCCTCTGTTGCGTATGATACACGCTTATACAAATAGCTGCCCGAAAACGGACAGCTATCAATTTATTTATCCTTTAGTTCTGTCTCCAGACGAACAATTTTTCTGGCATCTTCGTTCAACTGCTTCTGTAGCTCTTTTCCCTGTTTTTCCGCATTTTCCAGCTTGATCTGCGCGGAAATCAGCTCATGCTTCAGATCATAGAGTTCCTTTTCTTTCCCCTGCAGTTCTTCCTCCAAAATGGAAATCTGCTTTTTGGCTTTGAAATAATCATCTGCAATGTTCAGCTGAAGCAGAACGCTCTGTCTGTCCAAAGACTGTCTTCGAAAGCTGTCCAGTTTCCCATACTCAGTCATTTTATTATTGATGTAGGAAGCAATCTTCTGCATGTAATCTTCGCTTTCATAGCCGCTTAAAGTAAATACTTTACCACCTATGAGCACTTCAGTATCTGTTTTCGGAGACATTGTCAACACCCCTCTTAACAATCTTTTGGAAACACAATATGTGCCATCTTGTAAAAAATATAATACAAGATTTATTATATATCAGATTATATCGAGTGGCAAGCAAAAAATAACCAATTATGCGTCCTGATTTTCTAAAGCTTTATCCCCAGGTGACGATAAGTCAGGTCTGTTACCACACGACCCTTAGGTGTTCTGCTCAGGAACCCATTCTTGATCAGATAAGGTTCGTAGACATCTTCTATAGTGCCGGCATCTTCTCCGATGGCAGCTGCAAGGGTATCCAGTCCCACAGGACCACCGTTAAATTTCTCGATGATCGTCACGAGGATATTCCTGTCGATATGATCTAAGCCCATCTTGTCCACATCCATAAGATCCAGTGCGGTTCTGGCTACTTCTTCTGTAATGATTCCGTCGTATTTGACCTGTGCGAAATCGCGGACACGCTTCAAGATACGGTTGGCAAGTCTGGGCGTTCCACGGCTTCGCCTGGCCATCTCTTTTGCTCCGGCAGGTTCGATCTCTACATCCAGGATTCCTGCGGAGTGCATGATGATCTGCTGCAATTCCTCTATGGTATAGAATTCCAGATGATGGATCATTCCGAAGCGATCCCGCAGAGGTGCTGTCAAAAGTCCTGCCCGGGTCGTCGCTCCTACCAGCGTGAACTTCGGTAATTCCAGGCGGACGGACCTGGCACTGGAGCCCTTACCGATCATAATATCAATACAATAATCTTCCATGGCGGGATACAGTACTTCCTCCACCTGACGATTCAGACGATGTATCTCATCCACGAACAGCAGATCTCCTTCTTCCAGATTGTTTAAGATGGCAGCCATCTCTCCCGGCTTCTCGATCGCCGGTCCGCTGGTCACCTTCATATGGACACCCATCTCATTGGCAATGATCCCGGCAAGGGTGGTCTTACCAAGTCCGGGTGGTCCGTAGAACAGCACATGATCCAGTGCGTCCCCACGCTGTTTTGCTGCGGTAATATAGACCTTCAGGTTCTCCTTTATCTTGGACTGACCGATATAATCGTCCAGCGTCTGGGGACGTAAGGAGCCTTCCAGTTTAATATCTTCTTCTGTGATATTTGTCTCTATCATTCTTCTGGACATAGTCGTTGCTCTCATTCCTTAAAACAATTTTTTCAGGGCAGCCTTTAAGATTGCTCCGGAATCCATGGCCTCCACATCTTCGATGGCATTGACAGCCTTTAAACTCTCTGCCTGTCCGTAACCCAATGCCACCAGGGCTTCCACAGCTTCCTTTTTCTTCTCACTGTCAATATGCAGACTTCCTGCGGTCAGGATGCCTTCCGCACCGCCTGCTGCAATCTCTCTGGAGATCAGCGTATCGTCAATGGATATCTTATCCTTTAATTCCAGGATCAGCCGCTGCGCCGTTCTGGTGCCTACGCCCGGTGCCTTCGATATCGCTTTGGCATCCCCGGACATAATGGCAAACCGCAGAGAATCTGCATCCATAACAGACAATATGGCCAGTGCTCCCTTAGGTCCGATACCACTGACCGTAATACAGAGCTTGAACATCTCCAGATCGCTCCTTGAGAGAAATCCATATAATAAAAAGGCATCTTCCTTCACATAGGTATATGTATAGAGTCGGACCTGCTCTCCGATTCCCGGAAGTCTCGATGCCGTGTCCGCAGAGATCCGGACATTGATTCCGAAGCCGTTGACATCGATCACCGCGTTATCTACCGTAACATCTTCCAAAAAGCCATTTATATATGCAAACATGTATGTTAAATCCTCGTCTTTCCTGGCTTGCCAAATCATAGCACATAAAATTCGGCTACGATATGTTTATCATACCATAGCCGAACATATGTTTCAAGTAGTTTTAACTCTGGATCTGTTTTAGCTGGTAGAACTCTCCCTTCAGAGCCATCAGCTCATCATAGGTACCATATTCCGTACAATGTCCGTCGGCGATTACAGCAATCCTGTCGGCATCCCGGATCGTTGACAGTCTGTGTGCCACAATAAACGTTGTCCGCCCCTCCGTCAGATTGTTTAACGCCTGCTGGATCAGTTTTTCGGAGATACTGTCCAATGCCGAGGTTGCTTCATCCAGCACGATAACCTTCGGATCCCGGATCAGTGCTCTGGCAATAGAAATACGCTGTCTCTGGCCGCCGGATAGCTTGCCGCCGTGTTCTCCCACCATAGTGTCGAGACCTTTTGGAAGGGATGCGATCAAGTCTGACAGATTCGCAGCCTTGATCACGTTCTGTAATTCTTCTTCTGAGACATTTTCACAGCCGTAGGTAATATTATCGCGGATCGTTCCGGAGAACAGAATGGATGTCTGAGGTACTACCGCTAAATGTTTTCTGTATGTTCGAAGATCGATTTTGCTTAAATCCTTGCCGTCGATCAGGACTTTTCCACTCTCCGCCTGATGGAAACCGATGACCAGGTTTAAGATCGTGGATTTTCCGGCACCGGACTCGCCTACCAGTGCAATGGTCTCTCCCGCTTTCACATGAAGATTTAAGTGGTTCAATACGTTATGCTCGTTGTTTTTGTAATGGAAACATACATCTTCAAAGTCAAAAGTACCGGTCACCTGCTCCAGTTTTTCCTTGCCTTCATTGTTTTCGATATCCTCAGACAGCAATACCTCACCGATGGAATTCACGGATTCGATACCTTTTGCAATAGTGGGCAGCAGGGTAACGATAGAAGATACCTGATTGACCACTGTAGCAAAATAACTCTGATACAGTGTGATATCACCGGCCTGGATCTTCCCACCGATGGCGAGATATCCGGTAAATGCCAGGCAGATCACCTGAAAGATCTGGAATACCGCCCAACCCACCGATCCAAACAGTGCCTGGATCAGATCCAGCTTATAGCCCTTCTCCGCCACAGCAAACAGCTGCCCGCTCATTTTGGATACTTCTTCATCCTCCAGGGCATGGGCTCTGGTCACGGGTACCAGTTCCACCATTTCCATGACTCTGGCGGAGGTCTCTTCCATTTCCTTACGGAACTCCGTATTTCTCTTCTTCATAATATTCCGGAAGGTAACCATGGTAATTGCCGCCACCGGGGTGGTCAACAGGAAAAATATAAATACGATGCGGCTCTTACTGATAGTGACCACCAGTGCAACCCCGATATTCAGGGCAATATTTAAAATACTTAAAAATAACTGTGTGGAAAGACCTTCCACTGCTTCCACATCGCGCATGATCTTGGACTGCAGTCGTCCGGACTGGGTCTCCACATGATAGGAAATGGACAGCTGCTGTAATTTCCGGATCAGTGCTTTCCGAAGTCCTGTCTCCGCATAGCGGGTCGCCAGGCTCTTATAGGAAGTGTACAGATAATTCATGGGAATATTTAGCAGGATCAGTCCCGCTTCCAGAATACTGTAAAATATAATATTCCGGAAAGTATCCGGATTGTGCGCCGTCACATCGTTAATAATATTCGCTGTGATGATGGGCAACACCCAGACACAGGCATGCTTTGCGAAGAAGCAGATCACTGCCATGACAAATTTATGATAATTCCCCTTATACAGATGCATCAGTGTCCGCAGGGGATGTCCCTGATTATTCCGATAGCATTCAATAAACCAGCTCTCGGTGTCCATCTTTTTTTTCGGAGATGTTTTTGCTTCAAAATCTTTCATATTTGCAGGATACCTTTCCTATTTGTTCGTTCCTTTCATTTTAGCGCAATTAATATGCGTTTTCCAGTCCGTTTTTGCGCTCTTCACCTATAAACAACTGTTTTTTTGCGAAAAAATAGGGCTGTGACAGAACTTTTACATTCCTCACACAGCCCTTTTCATAGCATTATTTTTTACAATCGATTAGTTGTTGATCAGCTTATCGTTCTCATTGTTCCAGCTGTAAAGCTTACGGATCTCTTCGCCGACCTTCTCGGAAGGATGCT
>ERZ780083.908-NODE-908-length-11151-cov-1.974225_pt1 | contig 11151 bp, 5 predicted proteins | sample MGYA00511838_ERZ780083 | MGnify/ENA primary metagenome ERZ780083 (study PRJEB29588, sample SAMEA2152602) | human gut metagenome | biome: human gut; feature: human-associated habitat; material: faeces | place: Denmark | collected 2008/2010 ...
GTTACTTATATAGTAGACGGAATGCCTCGTTCTATTAATGATATTGACCCTAATGATATCGAAAGTGTATCTGTTTTGAAAGATGGAGCTTCTGCAGCTGTTTATGGATTAAAAGGAGCCGGTGGTGTTATTATTATAACTACAAAAAAAGGTCAGGAAGGAAAATCCAAAATCACTTATAATGGTTCAATAGGAGCATCTATGAATGCAAACTTCCCGCAGTTTATGAATGGACCTCAATTTGCATATTATTATAATATGGCTGACATGATGGATAAAATGGCTAATGGAAGCATTTCAAACATTAGCCAATATAATCCCGTTTTTACAAAGGCGAATGTGGAAGCTATGTTGAATGGTGATCCTACTGACGGATGGGATAATGTTAACTATATTGATAAAGTATTCGGAACCGGTATTAATCAGAAACACAATGTAACAATACAGGGAGGTAGTGATAAGATGCGTTACTTTGCTTCTGTGGGTTATTTAGGTCAAAAAGGTAACATTGACAATTTCTCTTACAAGAGATACAATTTAAGAACTAATCTTGAGACCCAACTGGCTAAGAACTTCCAGTTAAGTTTAGGTATTGCAGGAAATGTCGGTAAACGTGAAACTCCGGGATATGCTTCAGGCGGTACGGATTCTAATTCCGAATTGGGTGAACAAGGTTGGTTGTCAGTAGCTCATCAGACTATAATGATGCATCCCTATTTGCCGGAAACATATGACGGACTTTATACTGCTACTACACAGAATAACACAAGTCTGCCCAACAGTCCGTTGGCTGCTATTTATGAATCCGGATACAAGCATACCAATAGCTTTGATTTGCAGACCAACATCTCATTGCAATACAATGTGCCTTGGGTTAAAGGTTTGAGTGTAAAAGTAACCGGAGCTTATGACTATACAACTTCTCATAATAAGAATTTGAATACGCCTTACTCCACATATATACATAAAATGCCGACTTCGACAGCAGATTGGACTTGGTCTAAAGCAGACGATCCTCGCGGCACAGCAAATGGAATAAATTTAGGTGAAGGACAGTATAGTTCTCATCAAATGGTAGGCCAAGGAAGTATAAACTATGCAAGCTCCTTCGGAAAACATAATGTAGAAGCAATGGTATTGGCAGAAATCCGGGATTATAAAGAAAACAGTTTCTCCGGCTATAATAAGAACATGAGTTTCTCTGAACTACCGGAATTGAGCTTTGGACAACCGGCAGACTCTCCAATCTCGGGATACAGTGATGCAAACCGTAGTATTGGTTATGTTTTTCGTTTGAAATATGACTATGACAATAAGTATTTGGCAGAGTTTACAGGTCGATATGATGGTTCTTACAAATTTGCCGGCAATGTTAGTGGGAAACGTTGGGCATTCTTCCCGTCAGCGTCAGTAGCGTGGAGAATATCTAAAGAAGATTTTATGTCTAGTCTGACATTTCTGGATGATATGAAGATACGTGCATCTGTCGGTTTATTAGGAAACGATGCAGTGAGTCCGTATGCTTTCCTTAGTACTTACAATTTGATGGATGGTAACAAAAATGCATACCAGACAATTCTGAATGGAAAAGTAATGCAAGCATTACGCGCCTCTGTAATTGCCAATCCTACTCTAACTTGGGAGAACACCTTAACCTACAATGCAGGATTTGACTTTACGATGTGGAATGGTCTGTTGGGAATGGAGTTTGACGCATTCTATAATTATACCTATGATATTTTGACAGCAATGGGAGGCGATTACCCGCCATCTATGGGAGGATATTATTATACTTATGCCAACTATAATAAGGTGGATAGCAAAGGCGTTGAAGTAACGGTGAGTCATCGTAATAAATTAAACTTGGCAGGTAAGCCATTCTCCTATGGCGCAAGCTTCAATCTGACATTTGCAAGAAACCGTTATCTCCGTTATCCGGATAGTCCGAACACAGTAGAGTGGAGAAAACGCACAGGACGTAGTGTTGATGCTTCTGTTGTGTGGGTTGCAGATGGCTTATTCCGTTCGGAAGAAGAAATAGACAATTCAGCCTGGTATGGCACTCGTCCTAATGTCGGTGATATCAAATACAGAGATTTAAATGGTGATGGTAAAATAGACGAAGATGACAGAACACGTGTTGGACGTGGCAATCGTCCCGAATTAACTTACGGTTTGAACCTGAATTGTGCTTGGAATGGATTCGATTTAAGTGCACAATTTACTGGAGGTGCACTGTTTGATGTATCGTTGACAGGAACTTATTACAATGGATATGACGATAATACAGTCTGGACACAGGCATTTAAAGAAGGAGCCAACTCACCACTATATCTGGTTCAGAATGCATATACAGTAGAAAATCCGAATGGAACATTCCCACGACTTACACTGGGTAATCAAGGACACGGAGGAGATAATGGATTAGCTTCCACTTTCTGGTTGCGTAACGGTAGATACCTTCGTCTCAAATCCGCACAATTGGGTTACACATTCCCCAAGAGATGGATGAGTCCTGTCGGTATTCAGAATCTTAGAATTTATGTAGAAGGTTCTAATTTATTCACGATTTCCGGTCTTCCTGATGGAATCGATCCTGAATCTCCGGGAGTAAATAACGGATACTATCCTCAACAACGCACCATTATGGGCGGTATAACTTTGACTTTCTAAACCTTTAAAAGTTCTATTATGAAAACAAAAGTATTAAGTATCATATTGTTGGGAGCCTCTTTAGGGCTTGGCTCATGTAGTGATTATCTGGACATGACTCCAACAGACAGAGCATCAGATAAACTTGTATGGAGTAAACTCGACTATGCAGAACAGGCAGTCAACGATTTCTATCGCTATATAGATTATTTAGGAGTCTACAGGGATGGACAATGTTTGGCAGGAATGACAGAAGCTCTGACAGATCAGCTTAAATATGGTTCCTACAATTATATGGCTAAATGTCAGATACCTAGTGAAATTGCTTATGGAGGTTCTGTTCTCACAGTGAATTATGTTAGTACTTACCTTGGCAACTGGGGGACGATGTACGAATATGTGCGCCGTGTCAATGAAGGTATCAACAAATTAAAGAAATATGCTTCATTTGGTCAGGCTGACGAAGAACGCTTGGAAGCTGAAATGCGTTTCTTCAGAGGGTATCTCTATACAGATTTATTAAAGCGTTATAAAGAAGTGATTATATACGATGAGAATCTGGATAATATAAAAAAGGATATGCCAGTTAGTTCGGAAGCCGACGGATGGAATTTTGTATATAATGATCTAAAATATGCCGGTGAACATTTGCCTGTTGATAAAACTCCTAACGGACGTTTAACTAGCGGAGCTGCTTATGCAATGTTATCGAGAGCTATGTTGTATGCGGAAAGATGGGATGACGCTCGTATTGCAGCTGAAAAGGTGATGGGAATGGGTTATGAATTAGAAGCAAAAGAAGACTATTCAAATGCCTTTAAAGCAGGAAGCAAAGAAGCCATTCTACAATATTGTTATGATAAGAGTTCCACTGTGACTCATGACTTTGATGGATATATGGTTCCTGGAGGTGATAAAGCGCTCGACGGCAATTCCATGACCGGAGGATTCGGTACCCCGACACAAGAAATGGTTGAATCGTATGAATATGCAGATGGTAGTGGCTTCCCCGATTGGAGTGCATGGCATACTGCTGAAGGTACTACAACGACTCCTCCTTATGCCAAATTGGAACCACGTTTTAAAGCTACCATTCTCTATAATGGAGCAACATGGAAAGGCAGACCGATAGAATCTTTCGTAAACGGTACTGATGGTTGGGCTGCATGGAAAACAGATGCCAAACCGGAAGGACGTTCTACTACCGGGTATTATTTACGTAAACTGGTAGATGAAGCTCATAATTTTACTTCCATACAAGCCAGTACACAGCCATGGACAGAAATTCGTTACGCAGAGGTATTACTGAATCATGCAGAAGCATGTTATCATCTGAATGGCTATACGGATAAGGCAAATAAAGACATAAAAGATATTCGTAACAGAGTGGGATTGTCTTACACAGACAAAAGTGGGGATGATTTAATGAAAGCCATCCGTCAGGAACGCAAAGTAGAACTTGCTTATGAAGGACATTATTATTGGGACATGCGTCGTTGGAAATTATCTGCGACAGCATTTACCGGTATTCGTCTTCATGGAATGAAAATAGAGAAAAATGCAAATGGGTCTTTCACTTACATTTATACAGAATGTGATGATAAAGATCGTAATTTCCCGACTAAGATGTATCGTTTCCCAATGCCACAGGCAGAGTTGGACAATAACGGTGCGGTAACTCAATATGCAGAATGGCAATAAATCTAAAATGAAAACATTATGAAAAAGAATATATTATATCTATTATTAGGGATTTTGGCTCTCACGAGTTCTTGCCAGGATCCGGAATATGTGCTTCCTACTGCGGACAGACAGGGAATCACGAGCTTGACTGCACTCTTTACTTCTGGGCCATACGTGGATAAAGAGGCTGGGGTATATACTATTTCAGATGCTTTTGTTGATAAGTATGTAATTCCTATGCCATGGTATTATCCGGAAAATAGTGATAATGAAACTTCAGAATATATGAAAGCGATGAGGATTCAGGCAAAGTTGGCACCAAACTGTACTATTGAACCGGTTCTTTCAATTCTCGATCTGACTAAAGAGAATTATTTCACTTATACAGACGCTCAAGGATATAAGAAACAAATCTGCATCACAGGCGAAAGAGTTAAGTCTACTAAGTGTCAGTTATTAAGTTTCTCAATACCGTCTGAAGACATTACAGGCATTATTGATGAAGACCACAAAACTGTATCTTTAATCTCTGCGGAAGATTTATCTTCTTGCTTGGCAGATTATTCACTGTCGGCTCATGCGACCATGTCACCGGATCCTAAAACAGAGCCTCTTAATTTTAATTCACCTGTTGAGCTTACTGTGATTGCTCACGATGGAGTGACAAAGCAAACTTATACTATTCAAAAAGCAGTACCGGATAAGATTCCTTACGGATATAGAAAAGGTAGTGAGACAGAATTATTTAAATTGGATATGGGAGTTATCGGCTTACCTTGGACTGGAGCAAATGCACCTTCTTTAGCTGTTTCCGGAAATAATCTGGTAGTTTGCTTGGGTGATGGTACCACAACTCCTGCATATTACAATGCATCTACGGGAAATAAGATTGGTAATGTAACTTTGGGTAGTGTGAGTGTTGCATCTTTAGGATGTATGACAAGTGATAGTAGGGGAAATATATTATTAGCAACGAAGGCTACTAATGGCAAGTCTTTCTCAATCTATAAGACTTCTTCTGTTACGACTGCTCCAACTTTATTGACTACTTATACTAATAATACAGGGTTAGATATGGGTACGAAAGTGTCTGTTCAAGGAGATATTAATACTAATGCCTCTATTATTGCTACTTGTGACGGAACAGCCAGTTCAGGTTCCAATAAGTTTGTTCGTTGGATTATAACAGACGGTGTATTGGGAAGTCCTCAAGTAGTAACAGTGAATGGTGTAGGTAATTGGGGAGCTCCCGCATCAAACACTAAAGTTGTGACTAAAGGAACTACTGCTCAAAGTGATTATTTCTTGTCATACTATGATTCTAACATTCTTTATTGGGTGAATGGAACAAATAATAATGCAAGTAAATCTCTGGAAGACTCCGACAATGGTAATTCTTGGGCAATGAATAACAACTGTCTGGATACAAGAAGCTTTAATAATGCACAATATCTTGTATTGGTATGTACAGCTCATTTCCCGCAATGGGGTGGAACTCCATGCTTATATATGTATGATGTAACGTCAGACGGATCATTCACTGGTACAATATCTACTTCAGATGCTCTGTCATTCAATCCTTCACTTTCCTCATACAATTCATCCGATGGTGTAGCTGCAACAGGTGATGTATTGCTTGCTCCGACAACAGATGGATATAAGCTCCGTGCTTACTACGTGGATAACAACTGTAAGGTTATCGGAGGATATGAGTTTGATTGTATCGACAAATAATTAATTGATCTCTTTATCTCATATATGATGAGAAAATACCCATTCATCATATATGGGATAAAGAAATCTGTAAATCATTTAAAGGAGTAGCTATATGTCAACAAAGAAAAAAATGTTATGGTTATTATCATTACTGCCTTTTTTCATAGCATGTGGTGATGATAACACTGATATCCCGGATTGGCCATGGGCGGAGCCGGAGACTCCAACTGAACCTGTTGAAGCCAATCCTGATATTGTAAATTTAGGCTGGACCAATGTGAAAAGCACTTATGGAACCTTGCCTGAACATATCAACGTATATAAATCACCAGAAACACTGGAAGGCAAAAAAGCGATAGCTTATATTGCGGTAGGTGATATGAGTAAGGCAGCATTTGGTGTATTAGGAGAAAAGACTGGATTGAAAAAGCCAAAAGAATTTTATGAAGAGAACAACTCCACAATTGTAATCAATGGAGGTTTCTTCTATGAGGGGTCATTAAGCCTAATATGGCGTAACGGTGAAATGGTGTGTAAGAACAATGATGTAACAGCAGAAGATTGGACTAACGGTCCATTCTGGTATCCTGTATTAGCTGCATTCTGTGAAATGAACGATGGCTCATTCAAATCAATGTGGACTTACACAACACTATCCAATGTTACTTATTGGTATTCGGAGCCCTCACCGGTAAAATCAGAAACAACTCCTAATGAAAATTTTCCGTCTACAGGAACTGTCTTAAATGCTAAAACAGGAATAGGCGGTGGCCCCGTACTTCTGTTGGATGGAAACATAAAGAATACATACGAAGAAGAAATTTTATCAGATATTGGCGCCACGGTGAACAGACCTCGTTCGGCTATTGGTATCACCAATGATAAGAAAATGATTCTTTTTGTGTGTGAAGGAGATGGAATGACAACGGGAGTTGCCGGTATGACCACCGAAAATGTAGCTAATATCATGAAAACACTGGGATGTACGGATGCTATCAATTTGGATGGCGGTGGTTCCAGTTGCATGTTAGTCAATGGGCAAGAGACTATCAAGACAAGTGACTCCAGCGGAGACGAAAGATCCGTAGCATCAGTAGTCACTCTTAAATAAAAAATGTACTGCGGATATATCAGGCAGTATATACCTAATAAAACAAGTATGATATGAGAAAATTTCTAAAAATACTAATACTGACTTTCTTGGGAGCAGTTACAATAACCTCCTGTAGTGATGATTCTGATGGAATTCCCGGATGGCCGTGGAACGATAATTCGACAGAAAAGCCGGACGAGCCGGATGTTGCAGAAGCTAAGCCACGATATATTTGGATTGATGCGGCTGCTAATTTTCCTGACTATGCCAATAGTAAGGAAAACATAGCCAAAGATATGAAAAAGATAAAAGCGGCAGGATTCACTGATATTATTGTCGATGTACGTCCCACTACAGGAGATGTATTATTCAATACTAATGTTGTAGATCAGGTGAAACGTATGGATGTATGGGGTAATTCCGGATATAGTTATTATGAAAGGACGGAAACTTGGGATTATTTACAGGCATTTATTGAGGAGGCTCGTATACAAGGATTAAAAGTGAATGCTTCTATCAATACATTTGTAGGAGGCTATTTATGTCCGTATGATTTAGGACATGATGGAGTCTTGTTCCGTGATGAATCAAAAAAAGGATGGGCTAGTGTAGCTAATCTAGCTGACGGGCTAACCAATACGATGGATTTGTTGGACGATGAAACCGATTATGGAGCGAAATTTTTCAATCCCGCTAATGATGATGTACAAAACTTTGTTTTACAGTTGTTGGCCGACTTGGCTAAATATGATTTGGATGGCATCATATTGGATCGTTGTCGTTATGATGACTATGGCTTAGAAAGCGATTTTTCAGATATTTCCAAACAGAAGTTCGAAGAATACATCGGTGAAACTGTAGCAAACTTCCCGGCAGATATTATGGCACCCGGTACGGATGAAATACCTTCTGACCAGCCTGTTTATTTTAAGAAGTGGTTGGAATTCAGAGCGAAAGTTATTCATGATTTCATAGTAAAGGCACGCGAGAAAGTTAAATCTGTCAATAACAATATCAAGTTTGGAGTTTATGTTGGTGCCTGGTATTCAACATACTATACATCAGGCGTGAACTGGGCCAGCCCTAAATACAACACCTCCGCTTATTATCCGAAATGGGCTACTTCCGATTATAAGAATTATGGATATGCGGACCATTTGGACTATATCTTTTTGGGTGCTTATGCTTCCGTGAACAATATATATGGAAGTGGCGAATGGACCATGGAAGGTTTTTGTAAGAATGGACGTGAACTGTTACAAGGAGATGTACCTTTTGCAGGCGGACCAGATATCGGTAACAGTACCGGATGGACTGACGGAGGACAATCTGCAAAAATTCCGGATACTATTGATGCTTGTATCAGTAATAGTGACGGCTTCTTTGCCTTCGACCTTTGCCACGTTAAGAAATACGACTATTGGAACGCTTTTAAAACAGGCTTTGATAAATATCTGGAATCTATCGAAGAATGAGGTTTGAACTAACCAACTAATTATGAAAATATATTTATTACAATTCTTTTTATTAATAGGTCTGGGCTTGAATTTACAAGCCCAGATTCCTTCTAACCCTATTCGCGGGAAAGTAACCTGTAATGGGACAGGAGTCCCGGGGGTAGTAGTGACCGACGGAATAGACTGTGTTTTGACTGACCAGCAAGGCCAATATACTCTCCCCCCTAATAGGGATGTTCGTTTCATTTATTTATCCACTCCTTCCGGATATTTACCGAAAACAGAACAAACAATACCTTTATTCTATCAGAAGCTGAATCCGGCCAAGCAAGATATTTACGACTTCGAATTGGTAAGAAATCCGCAAAATGAGATCAATCATTTGTTTTTGGTGCAGGCAGATGCGCAGGTTACTTCCGAAGATGACGTAAAGGCTTATGCTAAATATCTGCAAGATATGAAAGAATATATTCGTCCGTATATGGGCAAAAAAGAAGTATTCGGCATAGATTGTGGGGATATCGTAGGAGATACTCCTTCTTTATATCCTTCCTATATAGATACGGTATCATCATTAGAGATTCCCATCTATCGGGCAATTGGTAATCACGACATGACGTATGGAGGGCGTACTTTTGAATATTCTTATCGCACTTTCGAAAGTTATTTCGGTCCTATCTACTATTCATTAAATAAAGGTAATGCTCATTATATCGTGCTTGACAATTGCTTTTATGTCAACCGTGATTATCAATATATAGGTTACATTGATGAACGTACTTTCCAATGGCTGGAGAAAGACCTCTCTTATGTGCCCAAAGACAAACTTGTCTTTGTAGTGATGCACATTCCTTCCAGTCTTCAGAAGAAGCTAAGATATAACACGCTAGATCAAGATGAAACGGTCAATACAGCTGCACTATATAAATTATTGGAAGGTTATAATGCCCACATCATTTCCGGACATACACATTTCATTAAGTCTGCGTATAATTCCGGCCTTACCCAGAAGTCCCGTAAACTTATCATAATCCTCATTGTCCGTATTATCGGTCTGTACGCCGTACCCGGCATCAGCCACCTCGGATATTCTGCCGATTATGTATTGCGGCTCATTATTGTCATCATATGTTGTCTTCCCTATTACATCATACCACTTGGCAAAACCAGCGAAATTACTCAGTCTCGCCTTACACTCAAAATATCCCTTCTCCGGGTTCTTAAGTCCCTGTATAAGGTCATCCACATTGATTTCGCTCCCCGTGCCGGTATCTCTCTGTCTGTACAACATCTGAACATAATTATTAATGGTCGAGCCATATCTTAACGCTTCGGCACGACTAAAAATAAATTTCATGCTGTCAGAAGCGATTTCGTATCTGTACAAAATCGCTCCTGTCATGGATGCAACTGTTCTGTAAATTTCTAATTCTTCTCTGATTGTATCCAACCCATCGCCCCCTTGTTCAGGTTATTCTGCTGCTGTTGTAGCCTCGGTAGCATCCTTAACTACCATATTGTTCTTATCACTGAGATAATCACTTACCTTGCTTATGAGGAAACTGTCATAAAGGTACTGCTGTGACATTGCCTCCTGCATGTCAGCAATTGAGCTGTATCCCACATACTTGGCGTATTTCTCAGCCATCTCGTTATACTCATCATCAGAAAGTTCAATGTCCTCCTTTGATGCTATCTCATATGCTACCATACAATATTCAAGCTGTGACTTCGCCTGTTCTTCACAAGTTTTCTTAATATCATCTTCCGTGATACCATATGCCTTAAGTACGTCTTCATACTTCATAGAATACTTTGAAGCCATGCTCTTATAGCTGTTTACCATATATTCATAAAACTGGTTATATACCTCATCATGCTTATCCTGAGGATATTCACTTATCTTGGTATTATCAATAATCTTTGCCCACAATGCTGCGCGGTATGATTCGTTCTGCTTGCTTTCATTACTTGACTTAAGAGATTCCTTCATATACGCTTCGTAATCTGCCGTTGTAGTATATTTGCCTTCTGTTATCGTATTGATAAAATCATCATTCCATTCCGGCACAATATCATCACCGTAAATATAATCTACCGTAACTTTAAATACTACATCTTTGCCGTTTAATTCCTCTTTGCCGTAATTGTCCGGGAATTTACAATTAAGTGAATACTCCTTGCCGCACTCAAGCCCTATAAGCTGGTCGTTAAGTGTAGGAATGTAATTACCTCCGATAGTATAATCGGTTCCGTCCTTACCGGTGCTTCCACCATCAAATGCCTTGTCATCCAGATATCCGGTATATTGAAGATGAATCTTATCCTTATCCTGTACCTTGCGGTCCGTAACATGTTCCTGCGTGGTCTTGTTCTTGATCACATTCTGCTTAGCCTGTTCTAACTGTTTGTCTGTAACTTCGGCGCTGTCCACATCAATATCGATTCCGGTATAATCACCGAGTGTCACATAGCTGCTGAAATCAGGTATATCTACGTCAACATCAACACGTGCCATTGTCTCAGCCTCAGCTGTTGTCGCCTCCGTTG
>ERZ780083.913-NODE-913-length-11124-cov-2.212485_pt1 | contig 11124 bp, 8 predicted proteins | sample MGYA00511838_ERZ780083 | MGnify/ENA primary metagenome ERZ780083 (study PRJEB29588, sample SAMEA2152602) | human gut metagenome | biome: human gut; feature: human-associated habitat; material: faeces | place: Denmark | collected 2008/2010 ...
TTTTCTGCATTAATATTCCATTTAGACAGTCCCTTATATAATTAACATGCTGATAAGTGGTTACTGTAACAGAAACTAAAGGGAAACTCTCATTAACAGGTTTATTATCTCCTAAATATTCTTCCTGCAACAAGAAGCGTTCTTGCAATGCCTTCTCAAATTCATCCATGACATGAGATTATTTTATCATAACGAACAGATGTTCTAATTACTTTTCCTTTTTCATCAATAACCCTAATGCCACCATTTTTAATCGCTGTATTCCACATGGTAGCTTCATTATATTTGTTATTAGAATCTATCATATAAGGAACTGGCAAAAAACCTTCCTTAAATACGCGATACAGTCCTTCTGCAGTATATAAATTGGGTATATATCTTTCTAAAATACGTATTGCCTCTTTGGCCTCTTGATACATATCTTCTGTACGCTCATTCAATTCTTGATTATAAGCCATGTTTTCAATTTGACCAATAGCCCTTAATTTTCTGTATTTGTTTAATGCCGCCAAAGTTATTTGAATGCTTTCATTAATGACAGGAGGAGTAGCTAAACGCACGGCTTCACAATAACTTACAACATGAATTATTTCAGGGCTATCTCTATCATTTGGCTCAATGTCATCCATTAAAGCCGTGACTGCCGCCAATTGTATTTTAGCTTTATCCAAATCCGGTGAAAAGTAATCCAACCCAGCTCTAGACTGCAAATGAACGGTAAAGTTATCATCTTCCAATTCTCTAACCAATTGTAGCATCGTTCTGCCTTTAGCTAAATCCTGCAAACCAATAGTATATTTGGGAGTATTCAGCATATTCTGCAAAATCAGATTTCTTATACCTAATTTCTTCGCACTTTTTGCTGCTAGATATCCTGATATAATATATGATATATCATCTGTACCTCTAAATGCAAAATGATGAGGAACATTAGGCTCAAGCGGTTTGCCAGTACTTGCAATATATTTTATTGTCTCAAGATGTTCTTTCAAGTTTTCTAATACAGAATTAGAACCACGCCCATCTATCTCACAGAACCACCAAAAAGACAAAGCATGCCAAGATATATTTAAACAGCGTTCGTGCATCTTAGCCATATCCGGAACATTCTTTGTGCCAGCATACGTTCTTACAAGCATAGGAGAAGCTGCTTCCTTTATCATCTGATACTCTTGTTCTGAATTAACAGGTATACCTCCACCATTAGGCAATCCATTCCAATCCTCCCCAAACTTTGATTGGGTTAACTGAGAAGAACCTATAGAAAGGATATCTAAAAGATGCGCCTTGGCTAAATCCTTTTCCCATGAAAAAAATTCTTTTATAGCTTCTAAACGATTGGGATTATAAGGACCAACATGAGCACGAATTAAAGGAAGGGTATGACGTTCCTTGCAATAGTTTGCTCTTTTAATGAAAGAATCACTATCTTTCCCAGCCTCAATATATCCCAAATGATCCTGCGGAGTTATACATTTATAAGTCTCAGACTCAATTAAATCTTTAGCAAAAGCCCAGCGCATATTGTCATACTCTGAATTCAGTTTCAAATCTTTTGGAAATTTAGACTCCGGAACACCTAATTTTTGAAGTGATTCTATTGGAGTTTCATCGCCCGGAAAAACTAGTACCTGCTCACCCAATTCTCTTTTTACCAGTAAACAAGCATCAGGTAAACCTGCAAAAAATACCCCTCGCAAACATCCTCCATTTTCAACGAAAAGATTATGATTCTTCATTTCATAGAAAAGATGGCAAAAGTAGTCTTTTGCTTCACTGGGATCTAATCGATAACTAAAACCGATACGAGTTATATTATGGTCAGCAATCCATTTTTGAAGCAATGAAAAATTATTCAACTTATATATACTCTCTACTGCAACAGATATCTCATTGGGAGAAATATAGCACTCATAACCACAGTCTCTTAACAAATGCGCTATTGTGGTTATTCCCAAAGTATGTACGTCAATATCCGTCTTTACTAATCCAAAAATTTCATTTTCTTGTAAACGCGTCATGATAATAAATTTAGTATATCATCCTTTTCCAGATGAGAAAGTCCCAGGTTTTCCAAAGTACGCCCTTGCCATTTAAAATCAATCCCCAACAATGCCGAAGACAATATAATTATTGAATCCATTAAAGGGGTTGAAATACCCACTTTTTTTCCCAATTCACTCATTGGAATTAATCCAGTAGGTATATCTTCCGTTAATTGTCGGGTAAAGATAGAGCCGGGTCCCAATATATCATGATATGCAGGATTATTACGCATACGTTCGCATAATCCATTCCCCCACGTTCCTGGGTATGCATAAGTCATCCAATCATAAACAGCCATCAAATTTACCCCGTACGCTTTGCCTATATTCAAACGTTCTTCATCAAGTTTTTGAATAAAAGATGCTACATTAGGGGTTATATCACGATAAAAATAAAATGGATTATTTCGCTCTATGGTGGCCGCATTGAACAGAACAACAGCAGGATGAAATATAGCACCGATATTTTCCAAACTCGTATGAATCAAATTCTTTGCTGGTATAAAGCAAGGAAAAATAGAGCGAATTTGATTTAGTATAAGTTCCGTTTCATCCATATTGCGTCCGGACAACATTACTCTATCTTTAACCCCAATAATATTGACTACTCCGGGAGACAGTATTCTACAAGCATAAACCAATGTTTGAGCTTCTGCTATATGTATATTCAAATTAGGTCTCTTCGCCAAAATATTAGCAATTTCTAAAACTCCGCATGTCCTTCCCGGATTCAAAATGATAATCTGTCCATCTTTTAAATAGGGAAGTATTTGCTCAGCTATATTACGATGTGCAGTGGCCGGTGGAAAACTCAACGGCCTCTTTTATATCATCAGTAATTAAATCAATATAACCTTCTTCTTCTAAAACCCCTTCCAATCTAATCAAATGACTCTGGGCTATAGAAAAGATATGTTCCATATCACGATTATATAAACAAACATGAACTCCTAAAGCTGCACAGTGACCGGCCATCGCCTGCCCTCCGTTACCAGCACCAATTATAGTAATTTTGGGTGGGTTCATAAAACTAAATCAGATAAACCATGACACATTATATCAACACCATTATTATTAAGAATTGCAAGTTGTGAATCAATATAACTAACTTTTTCTTGCAGTTCCTGTTCGGTTGATGCCACTACTAAATAACCTGCCGCCCTGTCACCACTCGTTTCAGCTTTTGTTATCTCCATTCCTTCCGTTTTATACAAAAAATACTCCTCTATAAAAGAATTGTCCAACAAGTTTTTGAATCCCTCAAAACTATTAATGATTCCAGGATAGCAGTAAATATAATTCATTACTGCATATTTTACTTTCTCCCAAGGTGCCATACGAGGAGATTCCCCTAAAATCAAATCTACATAACTTGACATAATGTTAACACCTGACAAAACTTCTATTAATTTATATTTGGAGCCACCTCCCATTCGTGTGCTGAATTCCAATACGTCAAAATGATTATCTTTCAGTATTAACTGCACCAATAGCGGTGTATTTTCCAAATGAAAAGCATCTACTATCTGCTGAGCTATTCTTAATAATTCCCCTTTCTGTTCATCTCCAATAGCAGGATAGCGACTCTGCAGAATAGTAAACGAATGTGTATTCCTCATTTTAGCAGAATTCGTCGCACATAGAAATTTGGCAATTCCCTTCTCAACATAGAAATCAGCAGATATTTCTTCACCTTCTTTAAACTCTTCTACAATTGCTGTATTTGTACGACTATATAATATTGCCGATTCCAAAGCCACATGCAATTCCATTTCTGTGAATACTTTCTTAACTCCCTTTGAAGAATTGCAATCAACAGGTTTTACAACTAAAGGATAATGAAAATTATTTAAAGCAGTATTATCAAAAGAATCTAAAATTGCATATTGAGATGTCGGAATATTAAATTCTTTCAGAACTTTTTTCATATAAGATTTATTCGTAACATTCAATGCTGTCTGATAAGAAATATAACACGGCAATAAAAGTTCCTCTGAAACTTGTGCAACTGTCAATAATGCCTGATCAGTACATGCCGTACAAACTAAATCAGCCTTTTCCATCAATGCTATTCTTTTTACAGCTTCCACATCAAGTGTACTTGCCACAACATGTTTATCCGCATATTTTTTAGCTGGAGGATTTTCATAATAATCAATAAGTACTATATTTTGTACATTCCTACTCCTTAATTCCTGTATAAGAGCAATTTGATCTGCTCCCCCAGCTAAAACCAAAATATTCATTCTGCAATAATTTCAATTATACATTCCAAATTCTCCTCTACCAAGCCAAAGTACATCGGCAAACATATCACGCTATTTGCTATCTTATGCGCTATCGGCAAATTATCAGCTCTTGCAGACTCCAGTCCTCTATAAGTAGAAAACTCACTTATCAACGGATAGAAATATCGCCTGCCTAGCACATTCTGCTCTTTCATCTTAAAATAAAGTTCGTCACGGGTCATGCCATACTTTTCAGCATCCACGAAAATCGGGAAATAAGAATAGTTGTGACGTACACCCGGCATATCTTCCATAAAACTGATACCCTCAACATCTTTCAATGCTTCCCGATACTTGACAGCAACCTGACGCCTGGATTCAATAGCCGCATCCACTTGCTTTAAATTAAGCAAGCCATAAGCAGAACGAACCTCGTCCATTTTCCCATTAATACCAGGAGCAACTATTTCTGTCTCTCCCGCAAAACCGAAATTCTTCAAATAATCAATACGCTTTTTTGTCTTTTCATCATGACAGATTAGCGCACCTCCCTCTATAGTATTATAAACTTTCGTAGCATGAAAGCTCAATGTTGACATATCTCCTGCGTTCAGGATTGACTTTCCATTTACCTCCACCCCAAAGGCATGGGCAGCATCATAAATCACCTTCAGTCCATATTTATCGGCTATCTCCTGAATGCGTTCCGTATCACAAGGTTTTCCATAAACATGTACAGGCATAATAGCTGTAGTCTTTGGGGTAATTGCTGCTTCTATCTTATCGGGATCAATATTGCAAGTTTCGGGGTCAATGTCAACAAACACAGGTTTTATGCCATTCCACCACAAAGAATGGGTAGTAGCTACAAAACTATAAGGAGTCGTGATTACTTCTCCCGTTATACGTAACGCCTGGAGTGCACACATCAAAGGTAACGTACCGTTAGTAAAAAGACTGATATAAGGTACTTTTAAATACTCACACAACGCCTTCTCTAATTCCTGATGATAATGACCATTATTGGTCAGCCACTTGCGATTCCAGATGTCTTGCAGATAAGGAATGAAATCGTCCAGTGAAGGAAGTAATGGAGAAGTAACCGTAATTACTTTATTTTCCATCTTACTACAATTAATTTGTTTTTGATTTTCTACTTACGTCTGAGCGCAGAAAGCACCAACTGCTTGATCTCAAGATATTCGTCAAGATGCAGTTTCTCATAAATAATTAAAGCTAAGAATACTCCTACCGAAATCTGAATGAACAATAATGCATAAACAGGAATATTCCAATGAGAAAGTCCCCACATGACAAATGCTACCACTAAAGAAACTACAAAAGTGGGAAGTATGTCTTTTATCTGTGTTCCTGTCGGATAATCTATTCAGCTTGCCGAATAATAGCTATTCAGAAAATAAGCTATAAACGAAGTTATCACACTTCCCCAAAGCATATATTCAATACCGCAAAAGATACCAATAACAATGGGACCAACAGCTATTATTTTCTTTATAATTTCTAATTTCAAGAATAGGTCCGAACGTCCTTTCACCTGAAGAATATTCAGATTTATGGCATGAAGAGGATAAAGCATGCCGCTAAAACAGATGATTTGCAAAAAGTAAACGGCAGGCAACCACTTTTCGCCTATCAAGATAATAATCAAAGGTTTCGCTACAGCAGCCAATCCCAACATGCAGGCAAAGGTTATCAGCATAGTAATCTTTATCACCTTCCGATAAGCTTCACGCAAGCGTTCCGGTTCCTCCTGAATAGAACTTAAAACCGGATAACTGACACGTTGGACAACGGTGGTCAAATTACTGGAAAATATCGTATTGAATTGCTCGGCACGGGTATATTGGCCCAATTGCGCAGAAGTATAGAAACGCCCGATGATGATATAATAGATATTTTTATAAATAGTGTCCAACAAGCCCGAGAGTAATAGTTTGGATCCAAAACCAAAGAGTTCTTTAAAACTCTTCGTAGAAAATTCCCATACCGGATGCCATTTGCTATATATCCATAAAAATAGTGTATTCAGAAATTGACGGGAAAGTTGCTGACCAACCAAACTCCACACCCCCATACCTCCTAATGCCATTCCTATTCCAATAACTCCACTACTGATAGAAGAAATCAGAGAGACTTTTGTTTGTGTCTTGAAATCTACCTCCCTCACAAATTGGGTGCGGGGGATGATAGCAAGTGCATTGATAATCAACACCCACCCTATAACTCTTGTAACTTCTACCAGGATGGGTTCTTTGAAAAATACACTAATGGCCGGAGAAGCAAAATACAAAAGCACATAAACAAGAATACTGACAGTCAGATTAAAATAGAAAACAGTATTATAATCAACTCGTTTTACGTGTACTTTCCGGATAAGTGCATTGGAAAAACCACTGTCAATAATGGAAGTGGAAACAGCTATAAATATAGCTATCATTGCCATTACGCCATATTCCGCAGGAGTCAATAAACGAGCAAGCACTAATCCCACCAAAAAGGCGATACCGGAACTGGCTATGTTATCAATAAAGCTCCATCCAACACCACGGACAGTTTTATGTCTTAACGAATCAGACAAATCTTCTAATCCTACTCTTCTATCTCCTCAAACGGATAAGGATTATCCGCAATATTTTTCAACTCTTCTATGATTTCTGTTTGTTCAGAATTCAAAGTTGCCTTGTCCCAACCATCAATAATGCCATAGGCCTCTTGAAGCAAGGATTCTTCATAAATCTCCCCATAACAAAAAGCCAGCAAACGGACTTTTAGCAAAGAAGGGGGAAGCTGTTTCAAAATATTGCAGATGCGGTCTAAAACAGCTTGTTTCTTTTCTCTTTTATCTCCATTGTCGTAGATGGTGGCATTATAGCCCATCAGAAGAGCTAAACAAAGGTTGGCTTCTTCTTCGATACCGGAACTTTTTGCGGCAAAAAGAGAATCCGATTCTACAAGAACCTCCTTGTTCAGTCGAGTAAAATCATCTGAATAGATGGGTTCACCATCCATGCCAAGATACATAAGCTTATGAGCCAAATGCTGAAGCTCACGAGCACAAGAAAGCAGATCATTCATTGAAATATGAGTATGATATGATTAAATATTATTTTATTATCTTCAGATAGGATTTTGGTACTTTTACACTGGCTGTCAAAATACCATTAATACGAATAACGACGTATGTCTTATTGGCTTCTGTAGCAATTTCTCCTTCAATACCACGAAAATCGCCTTTAACGACCTTGACTTTATTCCCTATTGTGAGAGGTTCATTGTCAAAGCTGACACCGTCCGGATTCAAATCCATGACAAACATGAAATCCTTCATCTGTTTGTCGGGAACGACAAGCATGGAGTGAGTGAAAAGATCCTTCATATAGAAAAGCCGTACACCATAAACATTAGAAATGTCACAGGCTGTTTGCTTGGTGGCACAAACGAAAATCAAATTGCGGATAACAGGGACTACACTACGCTTCCGACGGTGTTTCAACTGAGATATTACAATTTTAGTCGGCAGATAATAGTCAATATCCAAATTTTCGTTTGATTTCAGCTTCTCAAGAAACTTGCCAATTGCAAATTCTTGCTTATCACGTGTACGAGCTGCAAACCAATATTTCTGAGTTTCAACCACTTGCAATAAATAAAATCGAGGATATTACTTTAGGTATGGATACGCTTCGCGGCTTGAGCAAGACATTTCCTCTTTCAAGCCGAAATAGATAAATCAAGTCGTTATCTACTTTTAATATATTGAAGACGAATGGATTAATAAAGAAAAACGTCTTTTAATCGTTCGTTTAAAAGATGGCATTTTAACCTGTATCTTCCCTAAGATTCTTTCGATAAAAAAACAAGTTTAAAATCACAATTTTATTTCAGGGATAACTCACTATGGATTAGTAACATATGACATTTATTAAAGAGAAAATCGATTTTATCTATCAGAATATTTTGTTGTTTCATTTCAAGGCATTATCTTTGCGCATATTAAACGAACGATTAAAAAACACCCCACATCCATTACAATTTTTCTTGAAACATCAGCTTTCATTCCGTTTCATGTATCTATTTCAACTATCGCAACCTCATCCCGACAGTTTCCTAACATCATATTTTATAATAATGTACGCACGTATACATACGCACAGGCGCGTATTTCCCTACTTTTTCTTTAGACCTTGTTACACACACTTTATATTAATAGGTAGGTAGGGCTACCACCTATTACATCGTTTTGTGCATCACACACAGAACAGAAAAGTTTCATTTTTCTATACCATTATGACAGATTTCACGAGAATAACCGTTAATTTTGCTTTCGAATGCAAATTTAAAATAAATTACTAACATCTAAAATTGTAGTTTTATGACTAAAAAAACACAATCTTGAGCATTGAGCTCATAACTAAAGATGCCTGTGGCATTGAGATCGAGAGAAAAGGAAACAGGATCGACATCCTGTTGGTTGAAAATGAACCGGTTGACCAGCAGGTCATAGTCAGGGCGGAAGAAAGAATAGAGTTCCTCACTCCCTGGATAAACATGCTTATCCATCATAAAAAAGAGGCGGGACTCAAAGGGACAAAGCATCTGGCAAGGAAGCTGTACCGCATGGCAAGGTTCGAGAAAGGAAAGCATGAGGAAGGATTTCTGACGTTGGAAAGCATTAATACCGAAATCATTAGCTTAAGGAAAGAAATCAGGGAAGAGAAAGCGGGAATGGAAAAGAAGAAGGAAAAGATGTAGGAATTCAAAATTGTGCAAAAACGCCTTTTCGGTTGAAAAAGGCGTTTTTGTCATTCCGGATATTATACCCTACTTCGCACCGCCAACAAGGCAGACTAAAACAACTAACAAAGAAATGGAAAATATTCCGGTTACCGCATACAGCGGATTCAGCAACGTTCGGGGAGAGATAACCCTGAGAAAAGTAATTGAAAACATCACAAAGGGAGTACACGCAAAACTTGTATTCAAAATAAGACTGCTCGTCAGCCAGGGAAAGACAGAAGAGGCAAACAATGTGAAGAAGCAATTGCCATTCTACACCGTCACGGCAGGATACAGCGAAAAAAGACAAGCTTACAGCATCACAAGGTACACGCATGTCATCCTGTTGGACATTGACGACCAGCCCGAAGAGAAGTTGGAAGACTTGAGGGAGAAAATCAACAAGGATCCTAACACGCTGGGCAGTTTCCTCACTCCAAAGGCACATGGATTCAAGATATTCGTGTTCCTGCAGACGGAAGATGCCACCACTCTCAGGGAGACATTCTCTAACGGAGAAAAGGACTTTGCTGCGTTGGAGAAATATCACAGGATGATGTATGATACCTGCAAAGAATACTATGAAAAGCTGCTGGACGTGGAAGTGGACGGAAGCGGAAAGGATATATCAAGAGGATTCTTCACTTCTTTCGATGAAAAGGCATATCTGAATGAAGAACTTATGAAAGAGGTCGATGAGATACTGACCGGTATTGTGCCGCCTGAAAAACCGCAGACGGGGAGAAAGAAGAGTGGGAAGGCGATGAGTGAGAGTGATAAGGTGGTAAGTGATAAGGCGGTAAGTGATAGGGTGATAAGTGATAAGGCGGAAGCTGAGCCGTGGGAAAGGATGGAATTCAACAAGGCGGTACTCGCAGTAAAGAGGATTGCTAAATTCGAACCGGGAAGCAGGGACAGCTTCATATTCGCTCTGGGAAACAAATGTTATGCAAAAGCATTGGAAGAGGGCGTGGCAATTCGTTTGGCTCAGGAAAATTTCGGCGGTGAAGGGTTCGATGTGGCTGTGCCCATACACAATGCATACATCTATACCGACAAGACGGAGGAAGCAGCCATCCATCATAAGGAAGAGAAGCCGGACATTATCAACCAAGTACTCGACTTCCTGAAGGCACATTATGATATCCGAAGGAATGTAATACTGGACAGGCTGGAATACCTAAACTTCGATGAGAAAGAAGAGAGATGGAAAGGCAGGTTCCGACCTATGAGGGCAAGAAGCTACAACTCCATATTCCTGGCCCTGCAACTGGCAGGCATCAAGTGTTTCAGGAATTATCTGCAGGCGGTCATTGACTCCACCTATGCCAGGGATTTCAACCCGTTCACAGACTACGTAGAAAAACTGGAACCCTGGGATGGAGAGACAGATTATATCGGCCGGCTGGCGAAGACGGGACAGGCGGGAGATCAGGAGTTCTGGAAAGAAAGTTTCCGCAGGTGGTTCGTGGGAATGCTGGCATGTGCACTGCAGGACGAGCAGGTCAACCATCTTGTGATCATCCTGTACTCCGAACAAGGAAAAGGAAAAAGTACCTGGATACGCAGGCTCTTACCTCCCCAGTGGAGGGAGTATTACCGGAACGGAATGGTGAACCCGGACAACACGGACCACCAGCTGCTGCTCAGCACGCACCTCATCATCAATATGGAAGAATTTGAAGGGGCCAGGATAGGTGATCTGGCCGGATTGAAACGGGTCATCACACAGGAAAGCGTGACGGAGCGGAAAGCATACGACATGCAGGCATACAATTTCATACGGCATGCATCCTTCATTGCCAGTAGGAACAATCGCCAATGCCTGCAGGACATAGGCGGAAACCGGCGTTTCCTCCCCTCCTCCATCATTACACTGGATTATCGCACACCGGTCAATTATGAGGGGATATATGCACAGGCCTACGCGTTGATAAAGGAAGGATACCGGTACTGGTATGAAGGAGAGGAAATAAACGAGCTGAACCGGCACAATGAACTGCACCGCATGAAAGATCCCGTGGAGGAGAACCTGCTCGTATACTTCCGCAAGC